>VOFH01003896.1_pt1 | contig 33637 bp, 57 predicted proteins | sample 5384091 | NCBI WGS metagenome assembly VOFH01 (sample SAMN12384727, study PRJNA508395) | human gut metagenome | isolation source: healthy gut G | host: Homo sapiens
GCTGAACTAGGTGGTACTCGTTATGTTGTGTATTGGTCTGATCATGAGGAGGCTAAAGTATATGAAGTTCCATTTTTCATACATGTTCCCCAAAGGTTGGGGAGATTTATGAATGAGTGTAGATATGTTAACAATTTTTACTTTGTAGTATTATGAAGTGTGCATTTGATTTGTTATACCTGTTTATGAAGAGAAAATCAATGTTATAAAAAGTCGATATTCAAAGTGGACTATTCAAAAGTAGTTGAACGATGTTTTAAGAAAAATTGAAGGTACATAACTTCTGTTTTAACATTTAGAGCATGATTTTACAGGAAGCGATAGAGAGTATAATCGAGAAAACTTCAAATTAACTGATAGGGAAAGGTTGATTTGAAGTTTTTAATATTTAGATCAAGTAAATGTTGTAAAAAAACAAAATTTGAGCACCTTCTACAACATGATTAAAACTTTATTTAGTAATTTTTTGTTTTGGTCACAACTTTAAAAGCCGTTAGAAAACGTATGATATAATTAAATTGTTGAGTTAATATTAGAGATTATGATGGAAATTGATAATCGTAGTATTCGTCTAGGAGATGAATTAAAGAAAGAAATAAAGCCTGGGAAGCAAGGTGAAGATTGTTGCTGCAAACTTTTTCGATGTTTGCCTTTCAACAGTTAAAGGAAGAACTTGAAACGATCGAGGAGTTAAAATTTATCTTTACAAATCCAACCTTTTGTGACTGATGAGACGAGTTGATATCGTGAATATACGATCCCCAAAAAGAGCGAGAGCAGTCTATTTTTGGAGGACGTTATGAGCTGAAGTTAATGAATGAATTAACCCAAAAAGCAATTGCTAGAGAATGTGCTGAATGGATTAGGAAAAAGGCTCGTTTTAAATCTATCAACATTGAAACCGATGAGATGCCAAATGGTATGCGGATAGAAACGGATGGTGATACTGTCGCTGTGGATCGCCTCAAAAACTTTGATCGAAAAGAATTAGCTATGATTCTTCTTTGTTCAAAACGACACGGAATATCTATCATGCTCCATTAAGTTTATCCTATCTAGATGAATTTTGATAGTCTCTGGCAAAATGATGAGTATTTTCGGGATGTGACAGAAGAGTTCTTGGAAACTCCTCAATTTAGCTCATAAAGAACATTCCCTGAATTTCTCTATTATGTCATGCTCTATAACCTCTTTAGCGAGTTTCTTGAGGATATCAATGATGACTATACCCCAAATGAACAGGTAGGCTATAAAAATACCAAGTTGTGGAATCTTCTTTATGATTTCCAACAAGATGCAGTAAAATCAATCATCTCAAAACTTGAAAAGTATAATGGCTGTATCTTAGCAGATTCGGTAGGATTAGGAAAAACTTTTACAGCTTTAGCGGTTATGACTTACTATGCCTATCGTGGAAAAACGGATTTTGGTCTTGTGTCCTAAAAAGTTAGAAAATAACTGAACATGTACCGACATGACTATGTCAATAATCCCTATTATGATCGTCATCTCATTTACGATGTTTTGTATCATACTGACTTAAGCCGAGATAAAGGGACTTCAAATGGAATAGACCTAGCCCTTAATAAGTGGGAAAATTATGACTTAGTGGTTATTGATGAGTCTCATAATTTCGTAATGGTGGATCCAGTGAAAGTGATCAAGCGGAGGGACGTGAAAATCGTTACAGCCGATTAATGAATCGAATTATCAAATCGGGTGTTCCTACTAAGGTACTGATGTTATCAGTTACTCCAGTTAATAATCGATTTAATGATCTGAAAAAATCAAATCGCTTTTAGCCTATGAAGGAGATGTAGAGCAGATAGATGGGAAATTAGATACACAGTCGTCCATTAATGATATTTTTCGGAATGCTCAATTAGCCTATAACAAATGGGCAGACTTACCAGCTGAAGAGCGAACGACAGATAAACTATTATCGACTTTAGACTTTGATTTCTTTAAAGTTCTGGATAGTGTGACAATTGCTCGTAGTCGTAAACACATCCGAGAATTTTATGATCGAAAAGCGATTGAGATTTTCCAAGAACGTCTGAAACCAAGAAACTTTGAACCTGATTTGACAGTGTCAGATCTAGATGTGACCTATAAAAGTTATACCAGTTGTTAGATCAGCTACAGTTAACCATTTACCAACCTTCACTTTATATCTATCCCTCAAAGCGTGAGAGAAATACGAAATAACATTAGCAGGGAATAAAGCCAACCTTACTCAACTGGGTCGAGTCGGGCATGAAAAGTTGATGATGATCAATCTGCTTAAACGCTTGAAAGTTCTGTGGCAGTTTTCGTTATACCCCGATCGATGTCGTTAAATCATATGTAGATGAGACTTTAAAAGCTATTTCAACGTATGAGCAAACTGGTTTAGATGCTTTTTATCCGAGTGCCCGTCTTAAATGAAGATGATTTCGATATAGAAGATAGTAACTTAGATGTCTTTATCGGAAGAAGAATAGAATTGCTTTGAAAGATATGGACTATCACAGTTGGAAATTAGAGTTAGAGAAAGATCAAGCAATTTTGCTGGAATTAGAAGAACTGATCGATCAAATCACTCCTGCAGAAGATAAAAATTGCAAACACTCTATCAGCTGATTGACGAAAAATGACTCATCCAATCAATGAAGGCAACAAAAAACTCATTATCTTTTCTGCCTTTGCGACGACCACTAATTATCTCTATAAACATATTAGTCAATATGTACTAGATAAATACGGACTTCATACAGCACAAATTTCTGGTACAAAAGGATTTGAAACAACGCTAAAAACGAACCATCGAGACCTCAATTCCCTTTTGACTTATTTTTCACCACAATCAAAAGATAGGAATCTCCTATTTCCGGATGATCAAAGAGAGATTGATGTTTTGATTGCAACAGATGTCATCTCTGAAGGGCAAAACTTGCAGGATGCAGATATGATGGTCAATTATGATATCCATTGGAACCCTGTTCGGATCATTCAACGCTTTGGACGTGTGGATCGAATTGGGAGTAAAATAAGTTTATCCAGCTTGTAAATTTTTGGCCAAATATAGAGTTAGATGAATATATTGATCTTAAATCTCGTGTTGAATCACGCATGAAAATATCCGTTCTCACATCTACCGCAGATGATAATGTTCTTTCTAGCGAAGAGGTAGAAGACAATAACTATCGTAAGAAACAACTAGAGCGTCTTAGAAATGAAGTTGTCGACTTAGAAGAGATGAGTGAAGGGATTTCCATTATGGATCTAGGATTGGAAGACTATCGAATGGATCTTCTGAAGTATCTCGAAAGCCATCCTGAATTGGAAAAGTACCAAAAGGTCTTCAAGCTATCTTGTCAGTTGAGAATAAGGAAGCAGAAGGATCAATCTTTGTTTTAAAAAAATAAAGACGAACTTAGAGGTAAGAATCAGAAAAATCAACTTCATCCATATTATATCCTCTATGTAAATAGTGCAGGTGATCTAGTAGTTTCTCCGGAAGAGAGCAAAAAAGATTTTGGATCTATTGGGAAGTCTATGTCGTGGCAAGACGCAACCATTGCAATCTCTGGTGAATCAGTATAACCGTCAAACAAAAGATGGGCAAGAGATGTCAGGATATTCTAAGCTATTACAGCAGGCTATTGAACAACTGATGGAACAAGATCAACTCTCTACCATGGATGCACTCTTCAATTTTGGAACGGTTAATTTGATGAATACCAGTATTGAGGGGATGGATGACTTTGAACTGATTTGTTTCTTTGCACTGCTACAAGGAGGAAGTTATGATACAGTTTCCTGATTATATTTGTTTGCCAACTCCTCATGTGCTCTACAAGCCTCACAAAAAGGGCAATCGTGATTTCTTTGATAACCTAGCTCTGAACAAACAGGAAAAGCAAGAATTACGCGATCAGATTCAATTCATTCAAATTACCCATCAGATAGATTCGCAAACGACAAATATTTCTGAGGGAAACACCGTTAAGCAGATTATGGTCTTAGAAATTCACCTCAATCAGCAAGAGTTCACAACCAGTTTGCTAGAAAAAATGGATGAACGACTTGGTCTTTTATACAGTCTTTATTCTTAAGTTTCCTTTGGGAAAGGAAGAGCTCTTGATTCATTACAAGGAAGCTCTGGCACAAGAAAAAGATGGAAGACATTTCAAAATTGTCCGCCGTTTCTGTACACAAGAAGATTGTCAGATCCAATTTGAAGGCAATGACTAGACCAAGTCTATGAAATGCTGATTAAGGAAACAGGGAAAGACCAGCTTAAAAAGTAAGTTAGGCGGCAACTTGAAAGAGTCGGTTGAGCTGACAGAACAACTAGAAAAATTGGAGAAGCAAGCTCAACGTCTTAAGAAACAAATGTATACAGAAAAATCGATGAGAAAGCAGATGGAAGTAAAGAAAAGACTACCAGTCAGTTCTTTAAACAAATCCAAGAATTAAAATAAAGGATTTTTGTACACTATAGACAAGTAAACAGAAGAAATTATAAGAAAGGTTGCATATGACTACAGAACAATACAAAGGTGAACATACCGGCCTCGATCTTTTAAAAGTAGGCTCCAAAGATGTTTTCACAGATAATATTTCAAAAAATTGGCCAACTTTTTCCAGAAGTCTTGACAGAAAAAGAGATGAATACGGAAGACTTCGCCCTGCAATTGACTTTGAGAAACTGAAACAGTTTTTATCAGAGGAAATTGTTGATGGAAGGGAGTCCTATGAATTTACCTGGGTTGGAAAGCGTGAAGCCATCGCAGAAGCTGGACGACCTACTACTAAAACCACGACCAGACCTTGATGAGAGTGTTGACTTTGATAAGAGTGAAAATATCTTCATCACTGGGGACAATCTAGAAGTTTTGAAAATCTTACAAGAATCCTATCTCGAAAAATCGATATGATCTATATCGATCCACCATATAATACAGGGAGAGACTTTGTATACTCTGATAAGTTCAAAAACGGACCAAGAGTTAAAAGAAGAGATGGACCTCTTGGACGAAGAAGGACGTCAAGTTGTTGGGTTGCAAACCGAATGAAAAAGTTCAGCTCGTTACCACTCAGACTGGCTAAATATGATGTATCCACGTCTGCGCTTGGCGCGTAATCTATTAAAAGATAATGGAGCTATTTTTATATCTATAGATGAAAATGAATATTCTAATCTGAAGCAAATGCTTGATGAAATATTTGGTGAGGGAACTTTCATAGAAAATATTGTTTGGGACAAAAAATCATCTGCTAAAGGAGTTCCTCCCACAACTATGATGGCTGGAGTTCATGAATATATTTTAGTATTTCAGAAGAAAAAAGACTTCAAATTTTTGGGAGAAAAACGGCAAGAAAGTGATTTTTCTAATCCAGATAATGATCCTAGAGGTTTATGGAGAAATACTAATATTAAATCTACAACAAGCTCTAAAGAATTTACAATTATTGATCCAGAGACTGGAATATCATACACAGATACTTGGGCATTTAGTGAAAAAGAATTAAATCGTCTTATATCAGAAAGATATATATAATATTTCCAAAAATCCAAACGGACAAGTAAGACGAAAAGAGTTTATGAATGAGTTGCAAAAATGAACACAAAGCTATCAAATCAAGTTTTGGCTTATTTGATGGGCAAACTAATACGGAATATGTAAAAAAATTATTTGGTATTGATAAATTATTTAGTAATCCTAAACCGATAAATTTATTAAAGTATTTAATAAGTGTTACATTGCCTAAAGATAATAGTATTATATTGGACTTCTTTGGTGGCTCCGGAACCACAGCAGACGCAATCATGCAACTAAATGCAGAAGATGGAGGCAATCGTAAGTTTATCTTGTGTACTTTAGATGAGGAAGTAGCCCCGACAAGTCTGTTGCTAAAGAAGCAGGTTATGAAACCATTGACCAGATTTCACGTGAGCGGATTCGTCGTGCTGCTGCAAAGATTCAGGAAGAACACCCAGAGTTGGTTGGCAAGCAAGACTTTGGTTTTAAAGCTTACAAAACTAGACTCTTCAAATTTCAAGGATGTTTCAGCTCGACCAGATCAATTCATCCAAGGGAACTTTTTGATAGTGTATCAATATCAAGGAAGGACGTTCTGGACGATTTGCTCTTCAAGTTATGTTAACATGGGGAATGGAATTATCCTTAGCGATTGATTTGAAGAATGTAGCAGGAGCAGAAATCTATGATGTAGATCAGGGTTCCCTTATGGCCTGCTTTGAAGATGATATATCAGAAGAAGTCATCCGATACATTGCTAAAGAACAAACCATCCGTGCTGTTTTCCGTGATAGCTCGTTTGCAAATTCAGCAGATAAAATAAATGTTAGTGAAATCTTCAAAGAATTATCACCTAATACGAAAGTGAAGGTAGTGTAAGCTTGACCGAAATTCGAGATTTTTAAAGATCGAGATATTGACTATGAGATTAATCTTAAATGTAATTCAATTGATACTGTGAGAGCTGCTAGAATTAATACGAGTAAAAGACTTTATGAATATGCTGAAAATGGGAATTGATTTTTTAGCAATGAGTTTAGTATCAACGAAGGCTTATTAGTGTATGCATTAATTAACCCCTGAAAATAAAGCAAGATTAGCTTTGTTCATTTTTATTCTCCATATATTCTTTACTCGTTCAGAATTTTGTTGCTAAGTTGAATTATAATGAGAGAGCACTAAAATTGCATTATCATCAATTAGAATTAGAAGATTTTTCTGCTTGAGTTAAAATCTATTATTTTCCAAAAAAAAATCTTTAATGAAGATGAGAAAATTGATAAATACCAACAGGTAATGTTCAAATATCAAATTAGCCTTACGTGGAAATGAAAATCATTCAGATTATGATCACAAATTTGCAAAAAAGTATCAGAAACGAAAAAATATAGTTCAGGGTGATTCGCAATCCGATATGGAAACCTAAAGTGTCAGACGGGACAATTTGAAGACGATAAGAAAAGTGTTGGCTGACAAATAACTTTCGCTGTATTGAGGAAGTTATCAAGAGACATGATTTTAGTTGGAATAAATTTCTTATTTGGTTTCAATATATCCTGATTCCTTCAGTTCTGATCTGGTATTTGGTTTTATCTTGAGAGAAAAAATAATAAAAGAAGAAATAATATGAAACTACAATTTAAAGAACAAGAATTTCAATTGGATGCGGTTAGTGCCGTTACAGACATATTTCTAGGCCAGTCTAAACAATCTGGAATCAGATATATGGCTGATCCAGGTCGTCAAAAAGTCAGATGAGGTAGACCTGATTCTGGATGCCTATCGAAATAATAAAATCGACTTAAAAGAAGAAGAAATTCTAAACAATGTTCAGGCCGTACAGAGTCGTTTTGGATTACGACTTTCTGAGAGTCTTTCGATTGATAAAGTCGTTGATAAAGTTTCGGAGCGTCTAGCCTATAATTTTTCTGTAGAGATGGAGACGGGTACGGGGAAAACTTATACCTATATCCGTACCATTATGGAGTTAAATAAACGCTATGGTTGGCTCAAGTTCATCATTGTCGTTCCTAGTGTTGCTATACGTGAAGGAGTCCTTAAGTCTTTAGAAATCATGAAAACTCATTTTCAGGATGTGTATAAAAACAGCCGAGATATTTTGTTTATGATTCTTCCCGACTAGGAGATTTGGATAGTTTTATAACTCGTCGGATCTTCAAATCATGGTTATCAACTCTCAAGCCTTTAATGCTAAAGGAAAAAGATGCGCGACGGATTCATTCTGAACAGGAAAGTTTCCGTTGGCGGCGCCCAATTGATGTATTAGCAGCTATGAATCCAATCATGATTATCGATGAGCCCCAGTCTGTTGAAGGAAAGCAGACCAAAGAACGACTAAAAGACTTTAAGCCACTCTTTACCCTTCGTTACTCGGCTACCCATAAAGAAAAGCATGATATGGTTTATCGATTGGATGCCATGGATGCCTATAACCAAAAATTAGTTAAGAAAATTGCGGTGAAGGCTATTGAACGGGCTGGATTGACTGGGACTCAGGGTTATCTATATCTACAAGAACTCCCTTCCTCAGAAATCCGGTTCTCCAAAGGCTAAGGTTGAGTTTGAGGTAAGAACTAAGTCAGGTGTGAAGCGTAAAAACAAGAATCGTTGAAGAACCTTTTGATCTATATGCTGAATCGGGAAATTTGTCCTCCTACCAAGGTATGACATTGAGTCAATTTAACGCAAGAGACAATAAAATCCAGGTTGGTGCGACGCAGGAATTATATGTTGGAGAGGTCATGGGTGAAGTAGATGAGTCTAGCATGCGAAGAATTCAAATTCGTGAGACGATAAAGAGCCACCTAGAGAAGGAAAGTAGACTATATGGTAACGGAATTAAAGTACTTTCTCTATTCTTTATTGATGAGGTTGCAAAATATAAGCAATATGATGCTCAAAATGATCCTCACAATGGAGAGTATGCTCAAATCTTTGAAGAAGAGTATGAAAGTCAAGTTAGACAGTTCTTACGGACTCAAGAACCATCTCCTTATTATCGGTATTTGGAATCGCATGTTGATGGCAATGCAGTTCATGCGGGTTACTTTTCAGTCGATAAAGTGAAAAAGTCAGATAAGACGGTATTTGTGGATTACAAATCAGCTAGTGAAAAGAAAAGCAATTCATCAAACGATAAAGACGCCTATGATTTGATCATGAAAGATAAGGAACGTTTGTTGAGTTTTGAGGAACCAGTACGCTTTCTATTCTCGCATTCAGCCTTAAAAGAAGGATGGGACAACCCGAATGTCTTCCAGATCTGTACTCTCAAGCAGTCTTCAGCAGAGACTCGAAAACGACAAGAAATTGGCCGTGGGATGCGTTTGGCCGTGGATCAAGAAGGTGTGCGTCAAGACTGGGAACTTTTACAGACGGAAGTACATGAGATTAATAAATTAACTATTATTGCCAATGAAAGCTATGACCAATTTGTTCGTAGTCTGCAAGCAGAGTTGAAAGAAGTATTAGTCAATCGTCCTGTAAAAGTCGATGTTGCCTTATTTGAAAATAAAGTAATCGAAAACGAAGCAGGAGAAAAGGTTAGAATCACCAAAGAACAGTCGAAGTCCATTCAGCATGATTTGTTCAGTCATGGTTATATTGATAAGAAAGGTCAACTGACTGCAAATTATTTTACTGCTAAGGAAAATAATCAGTTGAACTTATCAGATATACTTCCTGGATATGAGAAACAAGTTGTGGAAGTACTGGAAAGTATTTATCAACCTGGAAAATATAAGATCGAAAATGGAAACAATACAACGGTGCAGTTCTCTCAGGAAGTAAATAAAGAAAATATCGCTCGAAAAGAGTTTTTGGCACTCTGGAATCAGATTAATCGCAAAAACAACTTATCAAGTTACTTTTGATGATGCAGAGTTAGTAGAGCAGTCTGTTGATTACATTAATGAAAAGCTAATAGTTAGTCAACCGGATCATTTTTGTTGTTCTTATCCTTTTTCTAGGAGGTACATTTGGTTTTCACCAACTTAGTTTGCAAAAAGAAAGTAAGCTTCTCATGCCTATAGGTAAAGAAGGTTGTAGTCAATGGACATCAAATGAATGTATACATTAAAGGTGAAGGATCTGAAACGATAGTATTTCTTTCAGGTGCAGGTATTGCTTCACCTATATTAGACTTTAAGAATCTAACAGATTCCCTATCCAAAAAATACAAAGTTGTTGTCGTGGAGCGAGCAGGATATGGTTTTAGTGAAGATAGTGATCGTTCAAGAGATGTGATGGAGGTCCTTTCTGAGACCCGTCAAGCTTTGGCGCAAGCTCATGTTTCAGGACCTTATGTGATTGTTTCGCATTCAATGGCTAGTTTAGAGAGTCTTGCTTGGCAAGAAAAGTATCCTGATGAAGTGAAAGCCTTGGTTGGTCTGGATTGGGCATTACCAGCAAGTTATGAGGATTTAAAGGATAATCAGGCCTTGCTTACTGCGGCTTATTGGAGCAGTAAGATTGGCTTATTACGCTATTTCCCTGAGTCCTTTTATATAAAAAATCCAACTCTGACTGAAACTGAACGACAACAATATAAATTACTAGCATATAAGCAGTTGATGTCACAAGCCATGCTTCATGAATCCCAGTTTGGCAAAGGAAAATGCCAAGAAAGTTCCATCTAGCATTAATCCGAAAATTCCAGCCTTACTCCTGGTTTCTAACGGTGAAGTCACGACCTTTAGCCAATCAGAGTGGCAACGTTATGCAGAGAGATTTGCAAGCGACCAGTCTAATGTTCAAGTCGACTATATGGATGCGCCTCACGACCTCTATCATTATCAAAGCGATGCTATTGTTTCTCGTATTAAAGAATTTTTAGAGAATAATTGAGGGCTTAAAAATCCATTGAGACTGATGATAATAATTAAATGCTGAAGGATTAACAATAGAATCGTTAATTTTCTCGATTAAAAAAATTCTTTTTCTTAACAATAAGCCTGCCCTTAAGGGCAGGTTTTTGGTGTCTTAAGGAAACTATTTAACAGAATTTTGATTAAAAGTTTCATTTTAAGAGAGAAATCTCTAATTTCATAATCAACAAGCAAACGCTTGCATTCCTTTTTTATTAGATTATAATAGGTTGGTATAAAGCCTTCTGTAATAATATTTAGAAAGTGTAGAAAGTAAGGATTTAGAATATTTGTGGTCAAAAATACAATGTTGCTTCTTACGATAGGGAGATAGATATGGCAATGATAGAAGTGCAACATCTTCGGAAAAATTTTGTGAAGACAGTTAAGGAGCCGGGGTTAAAGGGAGCCTTGCGCTCCCTTTATTCATCCTGAAAAGCAGACCTTTGAAGCGGTCAAGGATTTAACTTTTGAAGTTCCAAAAGGGCAGATTTTAGGATTTATCGGGGCAAATGGTGCTGGGAAGTCAACCACCATCAAAATGCTGACAGGGATTTTAAAACCGACATCTGGGTTTTTGTCGGATTAACGGCAAGATTCCACAGGACAATCGCCAAGATTATGTCAAGGATATTGGAGTCGTTTTCGGACAACGCACCCAGCTATGGTGGGATTTGGCACTGCAAGAGACCTACACGGTTTTGAAAGAGATCTATGATGTACCGGACTCGCTTTTCCATAAGCGCATGGACTTTTTGAATGAAGTTTTGGATTTGAAGGAATTTATCAAGGATCCTGTGCGGACTCTTTCATTAGGTCAACGGATGCGGGCGGATATTGCGGCTTCCTTTGCTTCACAATCCCAAAGTTCTCTTTTTAGATGAGCCGACTATTGGTTTGGATGTGTCGGTCAAGGATAACATTCGTCGGGCCATTACTCAGATTAATCAGGAGGAAGAGACAACTATTCTCTTGACCACTCATGATTTGAGTGATATTGAGCAACTCTGTGATCGGATTTTTATGATTGATAAGGGGCAAGAGATTTTGATGGAACGGTTAGCCAGCTCAAGGAGACCTTTGGAAAGATGAAGACTCTCTCCTTTGACCTGACGCCAGGTCAAAATCATCTAGTCTCTCATTATGAGGGCTTGCCTGATATGTCCATTGATAGACAAGGAAATACTCTCAATATTGAATTCGATAGTTCCCGCTACCAGTCGGCCGATATTATCAAGCAAACCTTATCTGATTTTGAGGTCCGTGATTTGAAGATGGTAGATACGGATATTGAAGATATTATCCGTCGCTTCTATCGAAAGGAGCTCTAAGATGGTCAAATTGTGGAGACGTTATAAACCCTTTATCAATGCAGGGATTCAGGAGTTGATTAGCTATCGAGTCAACTTTATTCTTTATCGGATTGGCGATGTCATGGGTGCTTTTGTGGCTTTTTATCTATGGAAGGCTGTCTTTGATTCCTCCCAGGAGCCTTTGATTCAGGGCTTCAGTATGGCGGATATCACCCTCTACATCATCATGAGTTTTGTGACTAATCTTCTGACTAGGTCGGATTCTTCCTTTATGATTGGTGATGAGGTCAAGGATGGTTCCATTATCATGCGCTTGTTGCGACCAGTGCATTTTGCGGCTTCTTACCTCTTTACGGAGCTTGGTTCCAAGTGGTTGATTTTTATCTCTGTTGGGACTGCCATTTTTAAGTGTCATTGTCTTGATGAAAATCTTATCTGGGCAAGGGATTGTAGAAGTACTGGGATTAACTGTCCTTTATCTCTTTAGCTTAATTATGGCCTTATCTGATTAACTTTTTCTTTAATATCTGCTTTGGATTTTCAGCCTTTGTATTTAAAAATTTATGGGGTTCCAATCTACTCAAGACTTCCATAGTGGACTTTATGTCTGGCAGTTTGATTCCCTTAATTTTTTTTCCAAAGGTGGTTTCAGATATTCTGTCCTTCTTGCCTTTTTCATCCTTAATTTATACTCCGGTCATGATTATTGTTGGGAAATACGATGCCGGTCAGATTCTTCAAGCACTTTTGCTTCAGCTTTTCTGGCTTATAATGATGGTGGGCTTGTCTCAGTTGATTTGGAAACGAGTCCAGTCATTTATCACCATTCAGGGAGGTTAGGATGAAAAAATATCAACGCATGCATCTGATTTTTATCAGACAATACATCAAGCAAATCATGGAATACAAGGTGGATTTTGTGGTTGGCGTGTTGGGAGTCTTTTGACTCAAGGCCTGAACCTCTTGTTTCTCAATGTCATCTTTCAACACATTCCCTCCTTAGAAGGTTGGACCTTTCAAGAAATTGCCTTTATTTATGGTTTTTCTTTGATTCCCAAGGGTTTGGATCATCTCTTTTTGACAATCTCTGGGATTTAGGTCGACGACTAGTTCGAAAAGGGGAGTTTGACAAGTATCTGACTCGTCCTATCAATCCTCTCTTTCATATCCTAGTCGAGACCTTTCAGATTGATGCCTTGGGTGAACTCTTGGTCGGTGGCATTCTATTAGGTACAACAGTGACTAGCATCGCTTGGACTCTTCCAAAATTCCTGACTTTTCCTAGTTTGTATTCCTTTTGCGACCTTGATTTATACTTCCTTGAAAATTGCTACAGCCAGCATCGCTTTTTGGACCAAGCAGTCAGGTGCCATGATTTACATTTTCTATATGTTTAATGATTTTGCCAAGTATCCTATTTCTATTTACAATTCGCTCCTTCGTTGGTTAATTAGCTTTATTGTACCTTTCGCCTTTACAGCCTACTATCCTGCCAGCTATTTCTTGCAGGACAAGGATGGACTCTTTAATATTGGTGGTTTGATTCTGATTTCCCTTGTTTTCTTTGTTATTTCCCTCAAACTTTGGGACAGGGGGTGGATGCGTACGAAAGTGCTGGTTCGTAAGAGGTAAAGTAAGACTAAAATCAAGAAAGGAACTTATGATGTTTGTAATTAAAGAAGTCAAGGGTGAAGATCAAAAATGGCAGTTGTCGCTGAGATCTTAAGGGATTTGCCAGAATGGTTTGGAATACCAGAAATCACGCAAGCCTACATTGAAGGAGCTAAGGATTTACGAGTTTGGGCTGCTTATCAAGAAAGTGATGTAGTAGGGTTTATAAGTTTATCATATTCGAGTGAAGATTGTGCTGAAATTGACTGTCTAGGCGTGAAAAACATTTCAAGGGCAAGGAATTGGAAGGGAATTAATTACGACTATAGAAAGAGAAGCAGTCAAACAAGTGGACTACCTACAGGTCAAAACAGTGGCAGAAGGTTCAAATAAAGATTATGACCGAACAAATGTCTTTTATCGCAGTCTTGGTTTTAAAAAATTAGAGATTTTTCCGCAACTATGGGATCCACAGAATCCATGTCAGATTCTGATTAAAAAGATCAACTAAAAGTGCTTGACATCCGCTATCAGAGTGCTATACTAAGAAGGTAATCGCCGATTTAGCTCAGTTGGTAGAGCAACGCACTCGTAACGCGTAGGTCACAGGTTCGATCCCTGCAATCGGCATCAGATGATACATTAAAAAGCCTGTTGTGACGGGCTTTTTTTGATGTTGAATCACTTTTGTACCAATGAAACTCTAACAGTAGTTTTCTTTACGTTGATTTTCTATTTCTGATGACTATGTAATAAAGAATATAGAAATCTCTTACTTTGTGACCCTATGCGCTAACCTCTTGAATATTTAGACAAATTACAATTGTTACAAAAATATTTCAAAAACACTTGACATTCTGTAACATTGTAATATAATAGCTAATATAAATATAGGTGAGGTATCATAATTATGAAAAAATGGACAAGTTTAGCACTTTTAGGCTTAACTTCTGCAACTCTACTAGTAGCTTGTGGTTCTAAAAAAGAGGAGAACAGTTCTTCTGTAAAAGAAACACAGACTTTATGAAAGCTTGTCAGAAAAAAAAAAAACAAATCAGTCTTCTAAAAAGAAAAATACAAAAGCTACTGAATCTAGTTCAGAAGAAACAACACAATCAAGTCAAACAACCACAGCGTCTAATACAACAAGTGGTGACAAAGCTACAGATTCATCTCAAATGGTTCCTGCAGAGCTGGTAGGGACTTGACAGGTACAACTGAAATTGCGAAAGATGTCCAAATGACAGTGGCTGCGGACGGAACGGTCACTACGACAGCAAACTTTTATCAAGCAGATGTGAACCCATTCGTACAGCAACGACTAGAGCAAAAGCTGTTCAAGCTTCTGGTAATATCTATTACTGGGATACGGATGAAGCTGGAGCTTTTGAGGCACTCCTTCCCGGTATTGCTGGACTTGGGGAGCCAATGCCAAGGTAAAAGCCGGTTTCATTTTGGAAGAGGGACATTATACACCAATTGTATTTGTAACAGGTCTCAATGAAGAGTTTGATTACAGCAAATACAATGATTTCCGTGTCTCACTCACAAAATAAAGACATATTCAACGTTTCTTAAAATTGACAACACCCCAAAAGTTAGATTTTTCTATCTATCTATCTTTCAGGGTGTTTTCTTATAGCCAAATTGGGAAAGAAATCAAAAGGTTTTAGCTCTGTTTCTACATTTTTATTTCTTTGTAAAGCCATTTAATTAATTTAGCTAAAAAGGTTTGTCCAAGTTCTCAGCTACTCACTTGATCAGCTCTTTTACTTCTTAGATACGACCTCTTAGTAGGGAAAAGGTGCCACTTACTGAAAAGCCCTTGTTTTGTTTTTCCACAGCTGTTATAATGGTACTATCAAAACGTTGGGAAAGGAGTTTTATGAAAGTTAAAATCGAATTGGATCCATCTATGGACGAGCCTGAGATCTTGATTCGAGCTCCACGCTTGACCCCGGAGTTGACCCAGCTGCAAGAGAGAATCCTAGAACAAAAAGTCGCTCCTTTAGCCTTCTACAAGGATCGAAGTGAGTATTTTCTAGATGTTGCATCGATCCTCTTTTTTGAGACGGACGGGGAGAAGATTTTGGACACACCAAGGACGAGGCCTATGAGGTTAAGCAGAAGCTCTATGAATTGGAGGAGCTGCTTCCCATCGCATTTTGTCGGATTTCCAAATCCACCATTGTCAACGCAAAGCAGATCTACTCTCTGGAAAAGTCTTTTTCAGGAACCAGCACGGTCAATTTCTACCAGACCCATAAGCAGGTCCACGTATCCAGACGCTACTATCAACTCTTAAAAGAACGACTAAATGAAATGAGGTAATATCATGAGAAAAAAAAATTAATTGAGTATTCTTAATTCTTTTTTAGCAGCCTTAATCCTCTTACAAGGCTATTTTGTAAAATGGGACATTAGCATCTGGACCTTAGCTTGGGTCACCTTGCTTGCAGTCCTATCCCTCTCAAGTTTCTTAAAACGCCATTTTGGTTGGGGCTTCATCTATGGACTTTTAGCCCTCTTTTGTCTCAATGGGCAATACCATTTCCTTCCGGTGTCAAATTCAGTTGTCATCCTTTCCTCAATTCTTGCTGTGATTGGGCTCAACATTTTGTTCAAACCCTCTAAGAAAACAAAAGCCCGCCTAGCTTCCTATTCTGCTGGGTCCATGAGTAAGTCTGATGGCAATGACATCGATGTCACTTTTTCAACAGTGACAAAATACCTCAATGACCAACACTTTACCCGTGGAAGTGCAGATGTGAGTATGGGAGAAGCATCGGTTTATTTTGACAATTGCCACATCGAAGGTCCTTCTGCTCAGTTTGTTGTCGATGTTTCCCTTGGAAGTTTGAGCCTCTATGTGCCAAGTGATTGGCGCGTCCATGTTAATGTGGATAATTCCCTTTCAGCGATCCAACATCAGGAAAATCCAAGTGCTCTCACTAGCAAGGATTTCTACATTACGGGCGATGTTTCCTTAGGAAATCTGGAAATTATCTATGTAGGCACGAATTCGTTTTCTTAAGTCGGAAATGAAAAACTTTGTCCAAAAGCTTGCCAAGAGAGATTTTTTTTTTGGTAATATAGTACGGTATGTGGTGCTAGCACATCCGTTATATTAGATCTAATAGGAGGAAACACAGAAATGGCTAAAGTATGTTATTTCACAGGTCGTAAGACTGTATCAGGTAACAACCGTTCACACGCTATGAACCAAACAAAACGTGCCGTAAAACCAAACCTTCAAAAAAGTAACTGTCCTTATCGATGGTAAACCTAAAAAAGTTTGGGCTTCAGCTCGTGCATTGAAATCTGGTAAAGTAGAACGCGTTTAATAAAGAATATAGAACCTCATAGAGGTTCTTTTTTTTTCTCCAGAGTCAGCTGTCACAGCGGGAGAAGAATAGTCCCTACCCTTTTACAGTTGAACTCTTTTATGGTAAAATAGAATATAAAATACTTTTGAGGTAGAAATTATGACAGTAAAATCAATACAAAGGACGGTCAAATTGAATTGACTGATGAGGTTATCGCAACTGTTGTAGGCGGTGCTGCTACTGAGATCTTCGGTGTGGTTGGAATGGCCAGCAAAAATGCGATTAAAGATAATTTCCAAGCCCTCCTAGGGAAAGAAAACTTCTCTAAAGGTGTTGTTGTCAAAACAACGGAAGCAGGAACTATCGCAGTTGATGTTTACACTGTTTTGAGCTATGGAACAAAAATTAGCGAAGTCTCAAAAAATATTCAAGAACGTGTGAAATTTAGTTTGGAAAATCAACTTGGAATCACTACGGATACTGTGAATGTCTATATTCAAAATATCAAGATTGTGGGAGAATAATCGTGGCTAATATTACTACAAGTTTATTTCAAGAAATGGTTCAAGCGGGGGCTACGCGCTTAAATAAACAAGCGGAATATGTAAACTCTTTGAACGTCTTTCCTGTACCAGACGGGGGGACACAGGAACCAATATGGGAATGACCATCGAAAATGGGGCCAAAGAAGTATCGGACCGTTCTGCTTCAACTGTTGGTGAAGCAGCAGGGATCTTCGCTAAAGGACTATTGATGGGCGCGCGTGGGAACTCAGGAGTCATCACTTCTCAATTGTTCCGTGGATTTTCTCAAAGTGTCAAAGACAAAGAAGAATTGGATGGAGCATCACTTGCAGCAGCCTTCCAGTCTGGTGTAGAAGTCGCTTATAAAGCCGTTATGAAGCCGGTTGAAGGTACCATTTTGACTGTTTCTCGTGGGGCAGCCATCGGTGCCAAGAAAAAAGCAGAATCGACTAATGATGCGGTTGAAGTCATGCGTGCAGCTCTTGAAGGTGCTAAAACAGCTCTTGCGAAGACTCCAGATATGTTGCCGGTCTTGAAAGAAGTTGGTGTGGTAGACTCTGGTGGTCAAGGTTTGGTCTTCATCTATGAAGGGTTCTTGTCAGCCTTGACAGGAGAATTCATCGCTTCTGAAGAGTTCCAAGCAACACCTGCAACCATGTCAGAAATGATCAATGCAGAACACCACAAGTCAGTCGCTGGTCATGTCGCAACTGAAGACATCAAGTTTGGTTACTGTACAGAAATCATGGTCGCTTTGAAACAAGGTCCAACTTATGTCAAAGACTTCGATTACGATGAATTCCGTAACTATTTGAACAACCTTGGGGATTCCCTATTGGTGGTGAATGACGATGAGATTGTTAAAGTTCACGTCCATACAGAAGATCCAGGTCTTGTCATGCAAGAAGGTCTTAAGTACGGAAGCTTGGTGAAAGTGAAAGTTGACAACATGCGCAACCAACACGAAGCGCAAGTTGAAAAAGAAGAACGTCAAGCCAAACCAGTTGAAGAAAAAGAATATGCGATCATCGCAGTCATTGCGGGTGATGGATTGGCTGATATCTTTAAAGCGCAAAGGGTGGATTACATCATTTCTGGTGGTCAAACCATGAACCCATCAACAGAAGACTTTGTCAAAGCGGTTGAAGAGTTGAATGCGCGCAACATCATTATCTTGCCAAACAACAAAAATATCTTGATGGCTGCTCAATCTGCAGCAGAAGTCATTGATCAACCTGCAGCAGTTGTAGAGACCAAGACCATCCCTCAAGGATTGACCAGTCTTCTTGCCTTTGATGAAAGCAAATCGATCGAAGAAAACTACGAACGCATGAGCGCTTCATTGGGCGATGTTGTGTCTGGTAGTGTGACGACAGCGGTTCGCGATACCACTATCGACGGCCTTGAAATCCATGAAAATGACAATCTTGGAATGGTCGATGGTAAGATCGTCGTTTCAAACCCAGATATGATGGAAACCTTGGAAGAAACATTCGCTCATATGTTGGACGAAGATAGTGAAATTGTGACCATCTATGTCGGTGAAGACGGCAGTGAGGAATTGGCAAACGAATTAGCTCAAGCCCTTGCTGAGAAGTATGAGGATGTAGAAGTGGAAATCCACCAAGGTGGCCAACCAGTCTACCCATACTTGTTTAGTGTAGAATAATTGAACAGAAGAGGCTGGGACAAAAGTCCTAGCCTATTAATTATTTTTGGATTGTCGAGCAAGACGCAGTGGTTGAGTGGGCTCTACTACGCTGATTTCATCAGCTTTTACAGCCCTACTCAACTGTGCGGAGGTGGGACAACGAAATCGAATTCTAACGAATTACCGATTTCTGTCCCACTCTCTTTTTCGTGCTAAGGAAAACTAGATAGTATTTCCGAGAAGCTTGTTAGATTTTGTATTTTGAAAGCGAAGAGAGTATTTACTGAGGACTTCTGCTAGGACAAGAATAGGAAGGATCAAATAGTCTTCTCAACGAAGGTTTTATTTCAATAAAGAGCTTGAAATGGCTGGGAAATGGTTTGAATGGTGGAGTTTTTTAGACAAGAAAGACGCGATATGTTATACTGGTATCAGTATGTGAAAGGAGAGTTATAAAAATGAAGAAATTTTTGTAACCCTTGGGCTAGCCATTTTGGTATTGACTGGTTGTTCGCAATCCCAAACAAAGAAAACTACAACCGCTAGCTCATCTAGCAGTTCCTCTGTTAAAAAAAGAAACAAAAACTGAAGAAAAAAACAACAGTATTAGTTGGGAATATCAATGGTGCTAAACACCGGGATGTTATCAATCTAAAGGAGATAAGGTTGAAAGTCTTCGTATCGAAGTGACAGCTGATTTGCCCCAACAACTTAGTACAATTTCTGCAGAAAAATCACCTGAAGAGCTCACAGCAGCTATTCAAGCTTTGCTGGAGCAAAATGAAGACTATAAGAAGCTAAAAACTGTTCCCGGTTTTAGTTTGGAATACACAGTCACACAAGAGAAAAAATTGCTCTCAACCAGTGTGATTGACCTCAACCAAATTGATGCTAAATCTCTAGAAGAAATTTCTTACTTCAAAGATGCTGGTCTCAATGATTTGAAAAATATGAAGTCTGATGCCTTGATCAAAGCTTTGAAATTACACGGTATGAAAATCGAAGAAGGCCAGTAAGAAGAATAGAAAAAGTCGAGTGAAGTCACTTGGCTTTTTTAGTGACTTTGTCATGTCAGCCAGTGACAAAATCATCTAGTGGGCATCCTTTTCTTTGGCTATAATAAAGTCAGAAAGTAAGAGGAAAAAAAAAATGAAACAATGGTTATTTAAGGTGTTTACGTTAACAGTTACTGGAATGGTTGTCTATCTGATCTTTTCAAAGGATGATAGCCTCTATTATCATTTTCCATGGGAATTATTTGCTGGGATTGGCATCATGAGCTGGGCAGTCCAAGAAGGGCTAAAAATGGTCAAGGTTGTTAAAAGGAGATGGAGCAATGAAAAAGATAATTGAAATTGGATTGGTAGCTGCTCTGTGTTTGCTCCTATGGGCAACAGAGGTTATGACGGGATGGTTTTCTGCCCATTTTTCTAGCTGGTTTTTCCAAACGGTTTGGGGAGTGACCTTGGTTGTTTTTGGCATCATTCCAGCTGGCCAAGCCTGGTTGAAAGGAGAGTCTCATGAGTGTCATTAGAGTTGAGAACTTGAAGAAAAGTATTAAAGGAAAAGTGATTCTAGAAGATCTTTCTTTTTTGCGGTTGAACAGGGCGATTGTCTGGCCTTGATAGGACCTAACGGAGCAGGGAAGACGACCTTGATGAATTGCCTCCTGGGGATAGGAAGGCGACTTCTGGGATCGTTGAAGTAGAAGGGAAGGCTCCTGGTCATCCTCAGTTAAAGGCTAGTGTCTCTTATCTCCCTCAAGAGAATGCCGTCGTTCAAAAGTTAACTGTTCAGGAACTGATCAACTTCTTTCGCTCCATTTATCCCAATCCCTTAACGCTCAATGAAATCGATGAGCTATTGCGTTTTAGTCTAGAACAAAAGAAACAATTGGCCAGTAAGCTGTCTGGTGGGCAAAAACGTCTCCTATCCTTTGTTCTAACCTTGATTGGTTGTCCGAGTCTTTTTGTGTTTGGATGAGCCAACGGCTGGAATGGATACGTCTACTCGCCAACGCTTTTGGGAGATTGTCGGGGATTTAAAGGAACAAGGCGTCACTATTGTCTATTCTTCCCATTACATTGAGGAAGTAGAGCATACAGCTGACCGGATCCTGGTCTTGCATCAGGGACGTTTGCTTCGAGATACGACTCCTCTCGCTATGAGAAGTGAAGAGGTAGAAAAACATTTTACCCTGCCTTTGCGATACCAAGCTCTAGTGGTAGGGATGGACGGAATTGGTCAAGTGACGGTCAAACCTGATGCTCTTCAGGTTGTGACACGGGATGCTAATCGTTTGTGGAGGCGATTGCAAGAAGAAGGATGTTCGATCCAAGAAATCGAAGTAACCAATCGAAGTTTATTGGATTCTATTTTTGAAAATACAAAGGAAGTAGGTAGAGAAGATGAAACGCATGAAAGCTCTCGGCGTGGTTGAGTGGCATTTGACTAGACGCCAAGCCATTTATTACTTGTTATCAATTGGGATGCCCACGGCCTTTTATCTCTTCTTTTCAGGGATGTACCAGGACACACCAGGGCACCCGCTCACTTTATGAGGGATTATCTCCTTTCTATGACGGCATTTTCTATGATGTCTACGGCTATCTTTTCTTTTCCAACCGTTCTTGAAACCGATCGACTCAATAATTGGCAAAAGTCTTGCGCCATACCCCCGTATCTATGGTAGAATATTATCTAATAAAGGTTGTGGGTCTCTTTGTCGATTTTCTCCTATCGATTGGAGTTGTCTTTACCGTGGGCCCTGTGGTGCGGCATGTGAATATGCCCCTACAGGATTGGGTCTTAGCAGCCTTTATTCTCATCCTAGTAAGTCTAGCGTTTGTGGCTCTCGGTCTGGTTTTGACCCTGCTTCCTTCCAGTCAATTGATGTCTGTTGTGGGCAATCTCCTTTACATGGGGCTGGCTGTCATGGGTGGACTATGGATGCCGATTAGTCTCTTTCCAGAATGGATGCAAGCCATTGGCAAATGCCTTCCAACCTATCAATTGATGGAACTGATTAAGACCTTTTTAAACAAGGGGCAGATCAATGTTGTTGCTAGTCTCTATTTAACCTTGTTTACCCTGGTCTTGTTTACCCTTGTCATTGTTTATCGTCGTCATTCTGAGGTTCGTTCATGATTGAAAAACTCAAGCGTATCCATTATATGTTTTACGCTAGCCTAGTCTTTATGGGCTTTCCCTTTATCTCTATTTTATTAGGGGGAGGTCCCCTACTGGCACTTCTTTTTTAGCCCTCTTGTTTATTGCTTCCTATCTAGGAGTCTTGATTACTGAAAACAAAAAGCTGACCTGGATTTGTTGGCTATACCTCCTAGCCTATGTAGCAGGAAATACTCTTTTTATTAACGCCAACTATTTTTGGTTTTATTTCTTCATCAGCAACCTATTGGTCTATCACTTTGAGATTCGCAATTTTCGCTCTCCCTATCTTTGGACAGTTTTTCTATCGCAATTCCTGCTTTTTTTGGGGCCATCTTTTTCAAACAGAGTGCGATGGAGTATGAATGGGTATTTTTAATCATTATTTTCTTTTTTACCCATGCCATGACCTACGGCATGATTCGGATTCGGATGGTGGAAGAGTTGAAAGCTGACCATGCCAAGCAAAATGCCCAGATCAATCTCTTGTTGGCAGAAAACGAGCGCCATCGGATTGGCCGCGATCTGCATGACAGTCTAGGACACACCTTTGCCATGCTCAGTGTCAAGGCGGACCTAGCTGATCAATTCTTAGCATTGGGTCAGGTTGAGAAGGCGCAGGAGCAGGTGCAAGAGATTCAAGCCATCAGTCAAGAGTCCATGCACCAAGTCCGAGAGATTGTCGAGAACTTGAAGCAGCGAACCCTGGCAAGAGAGCTAGAAACCGTCAAGCAGATGCTGGAAGTAGCGCAAATCAAAGTGGAGATTCAAAACGAGCTCGATACTGCTAGCATCTCGCCAATCCTGGAATCTGCTCTGGCCATGGTATCTCTGGAATTAGCCACCAATATGATCAAACACGCCAAAGCGACGCAGGCCCTTCTCTCTTATCGCTCCACCGAGACAGGTGTGGAAATGGTCGCAGAAGATAATGGCATCGGCTTTGACAAAGTCTCTGACGAAGACCTGCACTCGATTCGCGAACGGATTGCCTTGTTGGGAGGAGAGCTGGAGATCAGTCATCAACACAAGCCGACCCGGATAGAAATACGGATCCCCTATCAAGAAAGGAAATAAGATGCGCTTATTAGTTGCTGAAGACCAAAGTATGTTGCGCGATGCGCTCTGCCAGCTCTTGCTCCTGCAAGAGGATGTGGAAGATGTCTTGCAGGCTGGCGATGGACAAGAGGCCATTCGTTTACTCGAAACACATCCAGTCGATATTGCGATTTTAGATATCGAAATGCCCATCAAAACAGGGTTAGAAGTGTTGGAATGGGCTAAAAGTCAACAACCCCAGATCAAGGTCGTCATCGTTACCACCTTTAAGCGGCCGGGCTATTTCGAGCGGGCCCTCAAGGCTGGAGTCGATGCCTATGTCTTAAAGAACGCCGCATCACGGATTTGATGGCGACTCTTCATACAGTATTAGCAGGGCAAAAGAATATTCGCCTGAATTAATGGAAGGGATCTTGACCCATCCCAATCCTCTAAGCCCTCAAGAAAAGGCAGTTTTAAAAGAAGTCGCAAAGGGGCTTCTAACCAAGAAATTGCTGATCGCTTATTCCTCTCAAACAGGACCATCCGCAATTATATGTCAGCCATTCTGACCAAGTTGGATGCGGAAAACCGGACCGAGGCAGCAAAGATCGCTCAAGAAAAGGGTTGGTTATAAGGAAGAAAAAGTTTCTAGGATTTCCTAGAGACTTTTTTTCTGATAGACCTAGCATTTTTAGAAAAACTCTCATTCTTCAGATTTGGATAGAAAATTCAGAAAATTTACTATTTTTCCTTGAAATATTTTCTAAAAATGGTATGATAGTAGCATGCTAATTTGATATACAAAGTACTGGAAAGGAGAGACATGGAGAAAATTACCTTAGAAACTGCAAAAACCGGTTCAGAGCTCGTTCTTGAAACCCTGCGTGATTTGGGCATTGACACGATTTTTGGTTATCCTGGTGGAGCAGTTTTGCCTTTATACGATGCCATCTATAGCTTTGAGGGTATCCAGCATATCTTGGGTCGTCATGAACAAGGATGCTTGCATGAGGCTGAAGGCTACGCTAAATCAACTGGAAAGCTGGGTGTCGCAGTCGTCACTAGTGGACCGGGGGCTACAAATGCCATTACAGGGATTGCAGATGCCATGAGCGATAGCGTTCCCTTATTAGTCTTCACTGGTCAAGTCAATCGTGCTGGGATCGGGAAAGACGCCTTCCAAGAAGCAGATATTGTGGGAATTACCATGCCCATCACCAAGTACAACTATCAAGTACGTGAGACGGCAGATATTCCGCGAATTATCACAGAAGCTGTCCATATTGCGACGACTGGACGCCCTGGCCCTGTGGTAATTGACCTTCCAAAGGATGTGTCTGCTTTAGAGACAGATTTTATCTATGAACCAAGTGTGAAGCTTCCAAGCTACCAGCCTACCATTGAACCCAATGAATTGCAGATCAAAAAGATTTTGAAGCAATTGAGTAAGGCTAAAAACCAGTTCTTCTTGCTGGTGGTGGGGTGAGTTACGCTGGAGCCGCAAAAAGAGTTGATTGCTTTGCAGAGCGCTATCAGATTCCAGTAGTGACCAGTCTTTTAGGTCAAGGAACGATTGCGACCAGTCATCCTCTTTTCCTAGGAATGGGAGGAATGCACGGATCCTTCGCTGCTAACATTGCTATGACAGAGACGGATTTCATGATCAGTGTTGGTTGTCGATTTGACGACCGTTTGACAGGGAATCCCAAGACTTTCGCTAAAAATGCTAAGGTTGCCCATATCGACATTGATCCTGCAGAGATTGGGAAGATCATTGCTGTCGACATTCCTGTTGTTGGCGATGCGAAGAAGGCCTTGCAGCAGTTGCTAGCAGAGCCAACGGTTCATAACAACACAGAAAAATGGATCGAAAAGGTGACCCAAGATAAGAACCGGGTTCGTTCATACGACAAGAAAAGAACGGGTTGTGCAGCCACAAGCTGTGATTGAACGCATCGGAGAGTTGACCAAGGGTGACGCTATTGTCGTCACAGACGTTGGACAACACCAAATGTGGGCAGCTCAATACTATCCTTACCAAAATGAGCGCCAATTGGTAACATCTGGTGGTCTAGGAACGATGGGATTCGGTGTTCCTGCAGCTATCGGAGCGAAAATTGCCAATCCAGATAAAGAAGTTGTTCTCTTTGTCGGAGATGGTGGTTTCAAATGACCAACCAAGAATTGGCGATCTTAAATATTTATAAGGTTCCGATCAAGGTTGTTATGCTCAACAACCACTCGCTTGGGATGGTCCGCCAATGGCAAGAAGCCTTCTATGATGGTCGGACGTCAGAGTCAGTCTTTGATAGCCTTCCGGATTTCCAATTGATGGCGCAAGCTTACGGGATCAAGAATTATAAATTTGATAATCCTGAAACCCTTGAGAAGGATTTGGAAGTCATCACAGAAGATGTACCAATGTTCATCGAAGTAGACATTTCTCGGAAAGAGCATGTCTTACCGATGGTACCAGCTGGTAAGAGTAATCATGAGATGTTGGGGGTGAAGTTTAATGCGTAGAATGTTAACAGCCAAACTTCAAAACCGCTCAGGTGTTCTGAACCGCTTTACAGGAGTCTTGTCGAGACGTCAGGTCAATATCGAAAGTATCTCTGTTGGCGCAACAGAAAACCCTAATGTATCGCGGATTACCATTATCATTGATGTTGCTTCGCATGATGAAGTAGAGCAAATCATCAAACAGCTCAACCGCCAGATTGATGTGATTCGCATTCGTGATATCACAGATAAACCACACTTGGAGCGCGAAGTGATCCTGGTGAAAGTTTCTGCACCTGCTGAGAAGCGGGCAGAAATCTTGGCCATTATTCAACCTTTCCGTGCGACCGTGGTCGATGTGGCTCCAAGCTCTATCACCGTTCAAATGACGGGAAATGCAGAAAAGAGCGAAGCCCTTATTCGGGTTATTCGTCCGTATGGGATTAAAAACATCGCCCGCACCGGTGCAACCGGATTTACTCGAGATTAATTCTCACCTTAACATTGTTAACCCCGCCTTAAAAAGGCAAATAATATAATAGAAAAGAGATTTTACTTATGGCAGTTCAAATGGAATACGAAAAAGACGTTAAAGTACCAGCACTTGATGGTAAAAAAATCGCCGTTATCGGTTATGGTTCACAAGGTCATGCACACGCACAAAACTTGCGTGATTCAGGTCATGATGTCATCATCGGTGTGCGTCCAGGTAAATCATTCGATAAAGCAAAAGAAGATGGTTTTGATACCTATACAGTAGCAGAAGCGACTAAATTGGCAGACGTGATCATGATTTTGGCTCCGGATGAAATCCAAAAAGATATCTACGAAAGATGAAATTGCTCCAAACTTGAGCGCTGGTAAAGCGGTTGGTTTTGCCCATGGTTTCAATATCCACTTTGAATTACATCAAAGTTCCAGCGGATGTCGATGTCTTTCATGTGTGCACCGAAAGGACCAGGTCACTTGGTTCGTCGTACTTATACTGAAGGATTTGGTGTTCCAGCTCTTTACGCAGTATATCAAGATGCTACTGGAAATGCCAAAGACATCGCTATGGACTGGTGTAAAGGTGTTGGTGCAGCTCGTGTTGGTCTTCTTTGCAACAACCTTCAAAGAAGAAACTGAAGAAGATTTGTTTGGTGAACAGGCCGTACTTTGTGGTGGTTTGACAAGCCTGATCGAAGCTGGATTTGAAGTCTTGACTGAAGCTGGATATGCTCCTGAATTGGCTTACTTCGAAGTCCTTCACGAAATGAAATTGATCGTTGACTTGATCTACGAAGGTGGCTTCAAGAAAATGCGTCAATCATGTTCAAATACTGCTGAATTTGGTGATTTTGTAACTGGTCCTCGTGTTATCGGTGAAGAAGTAAAAGAAAACATGAAAGCTGCCCTTGCTGATATCCAATCAGGTAAATTTGCACGTGAATTCGTTGAAGACCACGATGCTGGTTTCCCAAACGTTTGAAAGCCTTCCGCAAACAAGCTGAAGAACTTGAAATTGAAAAAAGTTGGTGCTGAATTGCGTAAAGCGATGCCATTCGTTGGTCAAAACGACGATGACGCCTTCAAAATCTACAACTAATTGTCTGTAGAAGACTAAGCAAGTTGGGACACCCTGGCTTGCTTCAATTCATCTTTTTTTGATCAATACAACAGCAACAGAGGTATGAAATGATAACAGCAAAAGATGTGGCCAAGGCCCATAAAATATTAAGTGGAGTCGTTGTCAATACGCCCCTTGAATACGACCACTATTTATCTGAAAAATATGGGGCAAAGATTTATTTGAAAAAAGAAAACGCCCAACGTGTTCGTTCGTTCAAGATTCGTGGAGCGTATTTTGCAATTTCTCAACTCTCAAAAGAAGAGCGTGAGCGTGGGGTAGTGTGTGCTTCTGCGGGAAACCATGCGCAAGGAGTTGCTTATACTTGTAATGAAATGAAGATTCCAGCAACCATCTTCATGCCGATTACAACACCGCAACAAAAGATCGGCCAAGTCCGATTCTTTGGTGGGGATTATGTAACAATCAAGTTGGTCGGGGATACCTTTGACGCGTCAGCTAAGGCGGCCCAAGAATTTACTCTCGCAGAAAAGCGGACCTTTATTGACCCGTTTGACGATCCACATGTACAGGCTGGACAAGGAACAGTGGCCTATGAAATTCTTGAGGAAGCTCGAAAAGAATCGATTGCCTTTGATGCTGTCCTTGTTCCTGTTGGTGGAGGAGGCCTCATTTCAGGTGTTTCTACCTACATCAAAGAAACAGATCCTCGGATTGAGGTCATTGGGGTAGAGGCTGAAGGAGCACGTTCCATGAAGGCTGCTTTTTGAAGCAGGTGGTCCCGTCAAATTACCAGAAATCGATAAGTTTGCAGACGGGATTGCTGTGCAAAAGGTGGGACAATTGACTTATGAAGTGACCCGTCAAGATGTGGAAACCCTGGTTGGGGTCGATGAAGGCTTGATTTCAGAGACTTTGATTGATCTTTATTCCAAACAAGGGATCGTAGCCGAACCAGCGGGAGCAGCTAGTGTAGCATCTCTTGAAATCTTGCGCGAATACATCAAGGGGAAAACCATTTGTTGTATTATCTCAGGTGGGAATAATGATATTAACCGCATGCCTGAAATGGAAGAACAGGGCTTTGATCTACGATGGAGTGAAACACTACTTTATCGTAAACTTCCCACAACGTCCAGGGGCCCTTCGCGAGTTTGTAAATGATATCTTAGGGACCAAATGATGATATCACACGTTTTTGAATACATCAAGCGTGCTAGTAAGGGGACTGGCCCTGTCTTGATTGGGGTTACTTTGGCCAATAAGCATGACTATGCAGGTTTGGTCAATCGTATTGAGCGTTTTGATCCGTCTTTCATTAACTTGAACGGAAATGAAACTCTCTATAATATGCTGGTCTGAGTATCATAGCAGAAACAATCGATATTTAAGCAATATATTTTTATGGAATATATTGCTTTTTTATCAAAGACTTGTGATATGATATGCGTAAATTAAAAGGAGGAACTTTTTATGCCAGGATTTTATTATCTTTAGTTTTATTCTTGCTACTAGTTGCAGGAGTCATTGTGATCAGCTCACTATATGTGGTGAAACAACAATCCGTTGCCATCATCGAGCGCTTCGGACGATATCAAAAAATTAGCGATAGTGGTATTCATATGCGAGCGCCTTTTGGCATCGATAAAATTGCCGCACGAGTTCAATTGCGCGTCTTGCAGAGTGAGATCGTGGTTGAAACAAAAACTCAGGATAACGTATTTGTTACTATGAATGTGGCGACGCAATACCGAGTGAACGAAAGCAACGTAAAGGATGCCTACTATAAACTCATGCGTCCAGAGGCTCAAATTAAATCATACATTGAGGATGCTCTCCGTTCATCAGTTCCCAAATTGACACTTGATGAGCTCTTTGAGAAGAAGGATGAAATTGCCCTTGAGGTTCAACACCAAGTGGCCGAAGAAATGACAACTTATGGGTATATCATTGTAAAGACCTTGATTACCAAAGTTGAACCAGATGCTGAAGTTAAACAGTCTATGAACGAGATCAATGCGGCGCAAAGAAAACGCGTGGCAGCTCAGGAATTGGCAGAAGCAGACAAGATCAAGATCGTTACTGCTGCCGAAGCTGAGGCGGAAAAAAAGACCGTTTGCACGGGGTTGGTATTGCCGAGCAACGGAAGGCCATTGTCGATGGATTGGCAGACTCTATTAAAGAGTTAAAAGGTGCGAATGTAGACTTGACCGAAGAACAAATCATGTCTATTCTCTTAACCAACCAGTACTTGGATACCTTAAATAATTTTGCAGATAAAGAAGGGAATAATACGATTTTCCTACCAGCAAACCCAGATGGCGTCGAAAACATTCGTACACAAATATTATCAGCCTTGAAAGCAAAGTAAACTTTTTATCATTTTTTAAAAAGGTTCGTATTTTCAGCGATTTTAGTTGACAAAATGTGCAAAAAATTTATATTAGTATTGGAAATAATAATATAGGAGAAAGATCATGGCTAAATCGAACTTTGAAAAAAGTAGAATCAGTTGTTGGTTGGGTACGCGATAAGAAAATTACAGGGTATCGTATCAGTAAAGAAACAAATGCCCGTGAAATGTCTATCATTGCCTTGGCTCAAGGACGTGCAAAAGTAAAGAATATCTCGTTTGAAACGGCACTTGGATTGATTGATTTTTATGATAAAAATCATCAAAAAATTCGAAGATTAATTTGTTGTTCCAATTGAAAACCAGAGAGACTCCTCTCTGGTTTTTTCCATGCCTCAAAAGCAGAAGCGGTACAAAAAAAACAGCTTGCTTCCATAGCGGTAAAGCAAACTGTTTCAAGAGACTAATGTAAGAAGCGTTGAAGGAATTCTTTGGTCCGTTCTTCTTTTGGATTGCTAAAGATTTCTTTTTGGATCTCCTTGCTCAGCGATGACACCCTTGTCCATGAAGATGACCCGGCTAGAGACATCGCGGGCAAATTCCATTTCGTGGGTGACGACAATCATGGTGAGTCCTTCTTTTGCAAGGTCCTGCATGATTTTCAAGACTTCCCCAACCATTTCTGGGTCTAGGGCAGAAGTTGGTTCATCGAAGAGAATGGCATCAGGATCCATTGAGAGGGCACGAGAGATGGCGACCCGTTGCTTTTGACCACCTGAAAGTTGTTTCGGACGGGCAGCCCAATATTGAGATCCCATACCGACTTTTTCAAGGTTTTCTTTAGCAACTTTCTCTGCAGTTTCACGATCGCGCTTGAGGACGGTTGTTTGTGCAACGATCGTATTTTCCAAGACGTTTAAATTTTCGAAGAGATTAAAGCTTTGGAAAACCATCCCTAATTTCTCGCGGTAGTGGGTAAGATCATACTCAGGATCAAGAACATTTTGTCCACGATAGAGAATCTCTCCAGCTGTAGGAGTCTCTAGAAGATTGATGGAGCGAAGGAAGGTTGATTTTCCGCTACCAGAGCTCCCGATGATGGAGATCACCTCTCCTTTTTCAACCGTAAGGGAAATATCTTTCAAAACCTCATTTTGACCATAAGATTTTTTTAAATGTTGAATTTCAAGAATTTTTTTCTGCCATTATTTCACCTCATTGACTTGCATTTGATTTGGCACCTGTAGTATAAGTATCAGAATCTAAGCGACGTTCGATGTAGCGAAGGATTCGTGTGATGGTAAAGGTGAGAACGAAGTAAATCACAGCGATGATCGTAAAGGTTGGGAAGTATTGGTAGTTTTGAGTTGCGACCGTATTTCCTGTAAAGTACAGTTCAACTACAGAGATAACATTCAAAACAGATGTATCCTTGATGTTAATAACGAATTCATTCCCTGTTGCTGGTAAGATATTGCGAACAACCTGTGGAAGGACGACCTTGCGCATGGTTTGTCCATGGGTCATTCCTAGAGCAGTCGCTGCTTCAAACTGACCTGGATCCACTGCTAAGATCCCACCACGAACAATCTCACTCATATAAGCTCCGGTATTGATTGATACGATAAAGATGGCGGCCCAGGTACGATCCAAGGAAATGTTGAAGGCTTGGGCGGAACCGTAGAAAATGACCATGGATTGAACAATCATCGGAGTTCCACGGAAGATTTCAATGTAGACATTGAGGAACCAACCAAAGGCAGTTTGGCATCCAGCAAGGAATTTATTTTTAGCCTTCGGAGCTGTCCGGAAGACACCGATTAACAAACCGATAATCAACCCAGCGATAGTTCCAGTCATAGAGATTAAGAGGGTCATTCCAGTTCCCCGTAAGAACTGTGGGCCATTATCCTTTAAAATCTTCATCATTTGGCTAAAGAATGTCTGCTTATCATCACTAGCATCACTGGAAGCTGGTTGCTTCTTAATCATATCATCCATGAGTTTGACTTGGTCTTCAGACGAAATCTTAGCTAGTGCGGCATTGACTTGGTCAATTCTAGTGTCACCCTTCTTCATCCCGATAGCGATAGTCGCATCTTCTTCCCCAACTTCAAATCCTTTTTTGAATTGAATCATCTTAAATTTAGAATTAGCGGACTCGGCGGTTAGGGCTTCGGGACGTTCAGAAACATAGGCATCAATAACACCCGATTCTAAAGCTTGACGCATCTGGGCAAAATCACCCATTGCAGTTTCTTGTTTCGCACCCTTGAGTTGGGAAATGAGAGAATAGAGGTAGACCCCTTGTTGAGAGGTGACCTTTGCATCCTTAAAGTCATCTAGAGGTAGTAGCATTTGCATAGTTTCCATCTTTACGAACGAGCATGACCGGTTCACTGGTATAGTAGCTCTTGGAGAAGGCGACCTCTTTTTACGTTCAGCGGTTGGACTCATCCCAGCGATAATCATATCGATTTTACCAGAGGTAAGGGCTGGAATTAAACCGTTCCAAGATGTTTTTTTACGATCAGAGGTTTTTACCTAACTCCTCAGCAACTTTTTTGGCGATTTGGACATCGTACCCATTGGCATATTGATTGGTACCGTCAATTTTAACAGCTCCATTTGCATCATCTTCTTGGGTCCAGTTAAAAGGTGCGTAAGCTGCCTCCATTCCGATGCGTAAATAGTCATCTGCATGAACAACCTGTGTGATCCCCAGGCAAATGAAAAGCCCTGTTAAGAGCGCGAATAATGTTTTTTTCATTTTTCTCCTCTTCCTTATTTTAACTTCTCCTATTGTACAGTAAAATAGGCTGCATTTCAAACATGGTCCTCTTTTTATTTAAAAAATGCTATAATAATACAAAGGAGCATGATCAAATGAAAAAGTATTTGTATGTTATTTTCGCCTTTCTGGCCTGCCTTTTTGTTAGTCAGAACGTCCATGCATCTAGCCCATCTTATGATGTACTTTACTATGGTGGAACCTTGACCTTGGACACCTGGGATGATGCCACCTATGAGGAGGAGTTGGTCTATTATTTCAAAGATTCTTATAGAGGGCAGTATGTTAGCCTAGGAACGGCAGGGAACATGCCACAAGGGTTTGCAATTGAGATACCGCCAAAGGTTGAGGTGGAAGGTCGTGAGCTTCAAAGAGAACCCGAGATTACGAATCTAGGTGATGGCTACCGAGTGAAAATTTATAACAGTGGTGTGGCGACAGATACAGTTAAAATTAAAGTCACATGGAAATTAAAAAATCCTCTATTCACACAAGGATATCTTGGAGTTGAACTGGAAACCGATCACAGATGGTGATCAGAAGGTGGACGAGGTTCAATTTCGTGTTATTCCTAAGTTTGCACCAGCTAATGCCCAATCGGAACTGTATATCCATACAGCCTTTATGGGACCGGATGTGACTGTAAAGAAAGAAGATGGAATCTATTCTGCTACTTTCTATAACCTAGGCAAAGGAAAGGCTGTGGAGTTGTATGGTTACTGGATGAAGTCAGACCTAACTACCTTGTATGATTCTGGTCGAAATACAGGATTGACCAAATTGGATGAATTTCACAAAAACCAAGCTAAAATTGAACAGGAAAAATACTGGACACGCATGTTTTGGAACTGGATCTTACCAGCCTTCATTATTGCACTCTGGCTTCTTTCTCTCTTGGGCCGCAATCGGTTCAAAAAAATGATTTGGCCTGGTGTGACCTATCCGACCGATACTCGTCTTTATGAGATTCCACAGGACATTGCACCTCTAATTATGAGTTCGGTTGTTTATTCAGCCGAACTAGACGAGGCCTCCCCTACCAATAAAGAGAAGGCAACTCCTCCGGTGTTTACATTTGAAAAAAATGCTTCAAAGCTACTTTGCTGGATCTGATGGATCGTGGAGTGATTGTTTACGAGCAACAAGGAAATGAAGTCGTTTTGACCAGAAAGTCTCATGGACATGTGGATGATTTTGAACGCTCCTTTATGAATATGGCTTTTGGGGATCAAGTTTCCTGTCCTGTTAACCGTCTCTTTGAGAATTATGAATTTAGTGATGATGTATACAAACATGCAAAAAAGCAGATCAAGATGCGATTCGTTCACTAGGAAGTAAGGCTCAGGCTCGTTTTGATACGGCTGTCAACCAAG
>VOFH01004090.1_pt1 | contig 33609 bp, 57 predicted proteins | sample 5384091 | NCBI WGS metagenome assembly VOFH01 (sample SAMN12384727, study PRJNA508395) | human gut metagenome | isolation source: healthy gut G | host: Homo sapiens
TGCGTGTTAAGTTCATGGAAGCCGAAAGGTCGATCGCTACATGAGCATTGTTGTGAGTTTGCAGATAAGATGCAGGAATAGTGTCGCTAATCGGACCTTCCACACATTTTTGATCATTGCTGCCTTATTTTCCCCCATGCCAGCAAATATACCTTTTAGCGCCAAGAATGGTAGATACCCCATTGTGATAGAACTGATCGGAGTATTTTCTATCGTTCCGAAAATCTTGATGCTTCGTTGCGCGATGCATTGTCCAATAAGATCAGACGTGGTAGAGTTCAGACGTGAACCCGGTTCGTTGAATGCGATATTACCTACACGACCGATACCCAGCAGGGCAATGTCAATGCCTCCGAAACTTTCGATGCGCTGTTCGTACAGACGGCAATATTCAAAGATGGTATCTTTTGGCGATAGTTCCGTCGGGGAGTGAATATATTCTGTTTGTCAATATCGACATGATCCAGCAACATTTCCTTCAAAGCATTAAAGTTGCTGTTGATAGCATCGGCAGTCAACGGATAGTATTCATACATATTAAATACGATCACGTTACGGAAGCTCAGTCCTTCTTCCTTATGCATGCGGATCAGTTCCGAATAGACATGGCTGGGTGAGTTACCTCCGGGGAGTGCTAGTACGCAAAAGCGTCCTGCTTTCTGTTTTTTCGCGGATGGTTTGTGCTATTTCGCAAGCAATGTAGTTAGCCCCTTCTTCTACAGACTCATAAATGTCTGTAGGTATTTTCTCGAGTCTTGTCAAGACTGATTTTTCAAATGCATTCTCCGGTCTGTGTATCTGGGGAGACTCTGTTGAGAGTGATTTGAGAACTAAGATTGGTTTTCATAAAGTTGTTAATTGTTATGTAAGATTAGAGTCCTTACGACTGTATTTTCAACGACAAAGATACAAAAGAAGTCTATATAATTAACTACTAACTTCTAGGTATTGTTGCACCTTCAAATCGTTTTTAACATTTGTTTTATCACGAATGGCGGAGTTGGAATTCGTCTGCATCTTTCCATACCGGAAACTTTTCTCTGAACTGATGAAGTGCGGTCAGATGAAGCGTAGCAGGTTGCTATGCCCTCCGTTTCGTCGGGCACGGAAGCCGCTTCTTCTCCGAGCGCTGAATAGATTTTGCTTCCTCCGTTGTATTTTCAGCCGATATCCGTCTATACCTACTCTGTTGACCCCGCATACGTAACACTGATTTTCCAAGGCACGGGCACGAAGCAGTGTATCCCATGCCAGACGGCGGGGGATAGCCAGTTTGCTACATATATTAATAGGTCATATTGATTGGCTACGTTCCGGCTCCACACCGGAAAACGAAGATCGTAGCATACAAGCAGGCAGATATTCCAGCCACGGTAAGGGATAATCAGACGTTCATCGCCTGCCGAGAAATGTTCTGCCTCACGTCCCATGCGGAACAGATGGCGTTTATCATAATAGAATTCTTCTCCTTCCGGCGTCAGAAAGAAGGCGCGATTGTAATATCGTCCGTTGTCTACAGTGATATCGCAGATGGCCACTTGAAACAAAGAAGCCCATTGTTTCAGTGCTGTAATCGTCTCACCGGAATTTGCTTCCGCCAGCATATCACTCTGCATACTGAATCCTGTAGAAAACATCTCCGGTAAAACAACAATCTCCGTTGTTCCACGGAGACTTTGCAGCTTCTCGTGGAGCAAACGGAGATTTTCTTGTTTGTTTTCCCAAACGATATCGGTTTGTACTATGGAAATACGAATCGAATCCATGATGCCTGTTTTAAGTAATAGGGAATAAGTAATAGGTAATAAGGAATAAGTAATAGGTAATATACTATGCGGAGCAGCATTTCAGCAGCTACGATTAATACTTAATACCTATTACTTATTACTTTATTCTTAAAGTTCTCCAAGTGCAAAATTCTCAGGATGTTTTCCTTTGAAATCCTTGAAGTACAGTTTGATTTCCCGCATATCTTTATTAAGATCTCCGTCGGCATAATTGCTTTAGTGGACGTTATGGTCTTTGTACTATAGTCAATACCGATCAGAACGATAGGCACTTGAGCCTTAAGGGCGATGTAATAAAACCCTTTTTTCCAGTTCGGGTTCGCCTTGCGGGTTCCTTCGGGTGTGATAGCCAGATGAAACTTTTTGCATTCAGCAAAATGATGAACCATCTGGTCAACTAACGAAGTTTTCCTGACTACGGTCTACGGGAATTCCGCCTACAGCTTTAAAAAAATTCCTAACGGAAAAAAGAACCACTCTTTTTTCATCATGAAACTTGTTTTACGGCCTAGTGCTCCATAAAACAGTTTTCCAATAAATAAATCAAGGTTCGTTGTGTGTGGTGCGGCACATATCACGCATTTATCATAATTAGGTACCGTAACGTTTGTCTTCCACCCTAACAGGCGGTAATAGATAAAGCTATAAATTGCTTTCTTCATTCTGATCTTTAGTTCAATTTTCCGATGGCTTCAATAATCTCGTTAACTTTTGCATTGAAATCTACTCGGAATTTCTTATAAAACCTTTCACATTGCCCGGTTCTGTATGGCTGATGCGGCTGACAAATTCATCCTGCATTCTTTAAAACTTCAGCCATCAGTTCATCAGCTTTAGCCTTGTCAGTACCAGGGATAAACATACTATTGATTAAGCACTCGGTGAATAATTCTCCTGCGATATAGTTTACGTTCTTTTTTAAGTTCTCTTCTACTTGCCATAATATTTACATTTAATGGTGAATAATAAAAAAATTACTTGGGGTAAAGATAGGGACTTTCTTTGATTCTAGCGAATAAATGGATTGAATTTTTTCTTTTTACTATTTGCTCTCTTGTATCCTGCTTGGATATACAATTGATTAATCAACCGGATTTTGAAATATTGAATTAAAATTGAACAGATTTGAATGAAATTTAGTCAAACGGGGAATTGCCCTCGACAAGGATGAGGTATTTTATTTATTACTGTTTTTTGAATGATTATAGCTTTTTCCCTTTTGAAAAGAATTATCTTTGAATAATTACTTCAATAAGATTTTTAATAGCTATAATTAATTAAATGAAAAACAATGGATTTAGATTTTTATCTAAAAGAAGTAAGCCCTGTTTTAAGAAAAAAATGATGTCAAAAAAGTAAAGAAATTTTTTAAAGCTTTGTGGTATTGGGTTGTTGACAGTAATATGTATTTCTGTTAAAGCCCAAAAAAGTAAACTTTACAGTGAATTCGAAAACTGGAGCCATACAATCAATGAATAATATAATGATAAACAGAAATGAATTGGTTGGTAGCAACAGATGGTAGTCAATATTCGTGGATTAAAGAGAACTATGGATGGGGATTGGCTATTTCACTGAGGTGAAAAGAAATCGAAATGAAGTTGTTTTGGAATGTTCCTGCCAGTATAAAGCAAGGATGGGAAAAGAAATAATTTATTTTGCTGGTGATATTCGTATTCGAGTAAAAAGATATATGAGAGATGAAGATTTGGTAGAAGAATATATATTTCGGAATCTAGGAAACGAGCATATTTTTGCTGATATTGGAATTTATACTCCTTTTAATGATAACTATCCCCAAGCTTCAAACATGTATAAATATGCGTACAAACGCTCACATTTGGGAGGGTGATAATGCAGCTTATGTAAACAGCAACACGGATGGGAGGATATGCTCCACATTTGGGACTGGTTTTAACAAAAGGCGAAATTAAAAGTTATGAAATATGGGAGCGTGATAGAAATAAGGGTAACTCTCATACAAGAGGAATCATTTCTTTGAATCTTGCCGGATATGAAATTGATGCCGGGTGATGAACAATATTTTCGTGGTATATTTTCGCATAAAGGTGGAGATGATTTCCGTCAAAAGTTATTCGAAAGAGAGAGTGTCTGGGTATCTTGCAACAAGTATGTATTTGAGAAGGGAGAAACTGCCCTTGTAGAAAATATCAGGTGGGCAGAGTAAAAGACTGTATACTGTAAAAAGAATGATGTCACTATCCCTATGAAAAAACAAAGGGAACACATGGTATGCTGAAGTAGTAATGGATCAGTTGGGAGAAGTGCGTTTTGATATACTATATGGGAACGAATAAAAAAACTCATGCAAATTGTTTGGTGATTAGTAATGTGAATGATTTGATTAAAAAACGAGTAGAGTTTATAGTTGCAAATCAACAGATGAAAAGTTCGAATACGACGTAGAGATGCTTATATGGTTTATGATAATGAAAAGAATGAAATATATCTGAATAATACGCAAACTGTAATCCGGTTGACAGGGATGAAGGTGCTGAAAGAGTCGGTATGGGGGTCTTTTAGCAAATATTATCAATTGCATCCTAGTTGCTGAAGTAAAGGCATCTTTATTGCGATATGCAAGTTTTTGCGTAATAGATTGCAAGATGCTGACTATAAGACTTTCTCTTCAGTCGATCAGAAAGGGACGTAACAGGGCGTACAATTATGTATGGGTAGCGGATTTTTATTTCCAGATGTAAAATAACCAATGACAAACAATATGCTGTTGATGGTTATATGACTTTGCGGTCTATGTTCAAACAGTTTGGACATGGTTTTTATGCCATAGGTATACTGGTTCGTTTGGGATTACAATGTTTAAAAAATGCTGATATGCAAAGAGAATATGAAACATTGAAAACGATTATATACAGTAGGGGATACTTTTGTGAAAAATGGATTGAATTATCCGGCAAGTGAAGTTAATTATGAGCAAAGCCATTGTAGCTCCATCATCATGTTCTTGCTTCAACTTTATATGGAAACCGGAAGGCAAAAATATTTGGATGGGGCAAAATTCAAATGCCTGTATTGGAAGCGTTTCAATGGAAAACAACCCAGTTATCATCTGAATGAAATTGCGATTCGCCATTGGGATGGTTATTGGTTTGGAAAACGAGAAATGTGGGGAGATACTTTTCCACATTATTGGAGTACATTGTCCGAGCTGCTTTCTATCTTTATGCGCAATGTACTGGAGATAATTCTTATAAAAGCGTGCGGAAAATGTAGTAAGGAACAATCTTTGTTTGTTTTTTGAAGATGGAAAAGCCTCTTGTGCCTATATATATCCCAACAGAGTGAATGGTATGAAAGGTGAGTTCTATGACCCATATGCTAATGATCAGGATTGGGCATTAGTTTATTATTTGTTGGTGAGTGATAATATTTATTGATTGGGAGATTCGTCTTATCTCAAAAAATATGTAAAAGAAAACCGGCTAGTCACATTTAGCATTAGCCGGTTTTCTTTTTCGTTTACTTTTTTCTGTTTATTGTGGAGTACCGAAAGCGGCAAATTCATAAATGCCATCGGCCCACATTGCCGAATTGTTCTTATGTACATTTACAACGCCATAAACGCGTAGGCGTAAATACCTGTAAGGAGTCAGGTCTTCAATGTTGGAGATAATAAATCCTACTTGCCAATTTTGTTTACCATCTACAAGCATCTTATAACTCTTTCCGTCTACACTTCCTTCAATCGTATATTTATAAGCAGCTTCAGAACCATTGACCAATCTTGTGGAAAAGATTAATCTCTGAGATGCGGGCATTTTTCTGCATATCTACAATCAGTATATATGGAGTACCTGTTGCTGTATTGGAATTCTTTTTGGAAAAAGGCTGAAGACTCTAACGAAACTCCATCAGTAACACAATCTGCCTTAACTCCTTTTGCTCCGGTGACAGTAGATGTAACAGGCATATTTAATGTTAGATTTTTTACCATTCTGTACTGGAATAATACCATGTTTATCACTAAATTCCAGATATCTGTAATAATCCATTGACGCATATCCCTGATTGAAAGCAGCTATGGATATTCTTGAAAATTACCCTCCGAGTCTGATGTTCACGCTGTGCCCCCCCAATGATAACTCCATACTCCGCAACTTGTTCCCACCATACTAATCCTGTTAAATTGTGCATCGAAAGTGGAGTTGTTGCCAATTTCTCTCATCAGTGTCCATTCACCTCCTAAATTAGTAGATGTATACACAGTCTGACTTGATACCATCCCGAAGCCTTTGAACTGAAGAAATAATACTCTCCCTCTTTTTTTTGATAATGGCTGGAGTCTCTGTGCAACCCCTTGCATATTGTATTCACTAATGAAACAGGTTTAGTCCAGGAATTATCTAATTTATAGATATTTATATCGCTATTCATATTGGTGGCTGAGAGCAGATACGCTGTATTGTCATCATCAATGAAGAGTGATTGATCTCTAGACTCATGTCCTAATGGCCGTTCCATCGTACCTACTTCTAGTTTACCTTTAGGAGTAATCTGTGCCAGGTAGATTTTGGCAGCACTGTATCCTCCTTCATCTTCGTAGTGAGCGGATAGTACGACTTTACCCGTTTTAGGATTATGCCGGAAAGCAATACCTTCAAAATTTACCTTGGGATAAAAAGCTAGTTCACGAGGAGCACTCCAATTCCGTCAAGTCCTGTTGGGGAATAACTTTCAGAGGCCATCCAACCTTTAAGTGATTGTCCATCCACATTCTTTTCTGTATTTTCTATCTTGTAGGAATAGTAGAGATTGCCAATTTTCATTCCTTGAGGCTTATTTGTAGAGCCTTTACTAATGTACTTTCCATTCAAGTTATCGTAAACTTCAACTTCACCGACTGGTGTAAATGTAGTAGCTTGTTGGGAAATTGCTGTTCCCACTTTCTTTCCGTCTTTAAACGCTTCTACGTGATACGTAAAAGTTTTGTCAACCTTTAGGTCATAGTCATCGTATGTTCTCCTTTGGTTTCTCCGATGAGTTCTCCGTCACGATATATCTTGTAAAGATCAGTATCTTTCCGCTGCATCCAATTCAACTTCACATTTTTGGCTTCTTTTTCGCCTACGAGTTTAAAAGTAGTGGCTGTCACTGCCCAAGTCCCAGTACTCTCTCCGGTTTTGTTGCTTGCTTTCGACTGAAATGCGACAGAAGAAGGAAATACCGGCAGATCACATAAACATACGAATACAAGTGCAAGATAAAACTTTAATTGTTGACTTTTTAATGTTCATAATACAATTTTTAGTTACGTTTGAAATATGGGCAGAAAGTTATTTAGTTCCCATCAGTTTCAGATTATTAGCTCTGTAAGTAGCTGAGAACAAATCAGCCTCCTTTGTATGTGTACTTGCTTGAATCGAAATATACAGCAAAATCCTGCATTATTTTTTGAATATTCAGTGAGATACAAATTGTTCCGTCGAATGTGTTAGAGCCGGAAACAGTAATGTATTTCTTATCTTTGATATTCTGTATCTGATAGTAACCATCTTCCTGTAGATTGAACATCCAGCGTTGACCGTTATCTTTCTTTTCAGGATTCAAGCGTAAAGTACCGAACAGGGATTCGAGGAACTTTCCGGTTTTTATATCTTTTAATTTGTATACGTTAGAGTTTCGGTTTTGATAAATTCGAAATTCAGATTAATATCATCATTGTCATCTGATATGGTGAAGCCATTAGCAGGCTTGGATACCAGACGGTCGGATATTTTTTTCCAATAAGGAATAGATGTTTCCGAAATAATGGTTGCAGCACGTTTGTAGCGATACATATTGTTGAATATGCTCAAATCCCATTTATCGTACCATTTTACAACTGGATATCCTGAACGCACGCTGATGGGTAACCATACAAAATGGTGTGATTTTCCCGGATCATTTCTGTTCCAGCGGTCTCCCATATAAATAAATGCTTTATCTTTTATCAGGCAGTTGAAAACATAGTTGCTCTGCGAGTTGTAAGTTACTTGTTTCAATTTATCAACGGCAAAATTTGCTCCTGTAATCCATTCACCTAATATATTAAAGGTATAAGGGTTCTTCCCGGATTTGGATCCCATCCTGTACAACCGGAAAATAATCCGAAATACATATCGCCTACCTTAAAGATGGAAGGTGCCTCATACTTAAGTTCTTTTAGTATCTTTGTTTCAGTGGAAGTCGGCTCTAGAAAGTCATCTCTAAGTAAGGATATATTTGTATTTGTGTTCATGTCGGTAGAACAGAAATGATATGCCTTACCGTCTGTATCTACAAATAGAGTTTGGTCACGTGATTCGTTTTTATTAGGGCGTAAAGTCTTGTATAACGTATAAGGCCCTTTCTATCTTATCACTGACTGCGATACAGACTCGTTGCGCTGTAATCGCTATTATTGATTTCCCAATGGCTCCACATTACCCATTTATTTGTTTTTGGGTTATAGATGACTTTGGGACGTTCAAATAAACGTCCGTGGGAGATGTCATTCAAGTCATCCTTAGCTTCTCCGGTCGTTTTCAAAGAAAGTCCCAGACGTTTCCAGTTATACAAGTCTTTAGATTGATAACAGCTCACTCCGTTTGATACGAATCCGGTACGATCTTCTCCGAACCAATAGTAAGTACCTTGATTAAATACCACACATCCGCCATGTGCATTGATTTGTTCTCCATTTACATCCTTCCACAAAACACCGGACTTATCTGGGTATTTTTGCGAAAAACGGAAATATACGAGAATATAAGACTGATAAATAAAATATTTCTCATATTTATTCTTCGATATTGATAGTTATTTCAGGTTGTGGGGGGCATAAGCACCGGATTCATCTATAGTAAAATATTCTACTTCGGCTGTATTATCCATGAAACCGAATTTAGGAGAATATACGCATGATACACCGGTCAACTTGGCATTATCTACCCGAATAGATCCGATGTCATTTCCCCATCCTCCACGTCCTACACTGAAGGCAACTCGTATTTGCTTGCAGTCGGGCGAAGTAGTGTAATCCATAGAGTAAGTTTCCCAGTCTTTGCTTGCTATTTCTGTAACAACTCTCTTCTCTGTATCTTGTAACTCTTCGATTGTCATTTTTCCGGTAAGTTTACCTTCTTTTTCAGCAATACCGCCTTTCAATATAGAGCAGATAAAGTGTACGTTTCATTAGGAGCGACATTGACAACTTGTGCTAGAATACCGTCACTCCAACCGGTTGCCCATTTGTAAGGTCTGATTTCAAATACATGATTGTCTCAAGATCCTGTTCGTTGTCTAGTTCTTCTGGTAGGATGTACTGTTCAGAGTTCCAACGGTCACCTATAATAACATCCCATCCTTCGATACGGGTAGTCAGTTTACTGTCGGAATCTACATCGAATTCTCCTTCAAAGCCCGGATTTTTTAAAAGATTTTCTACCGGTTCACCAATCCCGGCTGTAAAGTTTGGTTGCGGAGCATAGTCTTTGATACGTACAGAATCTATAGGAGCTCCATCTCTGAAGATGAAAGCGCGGTTATCGGGAGTTATGGCAAAGCGGTAAGTATGAGCCTGACCGTCGTTATTGTAAAATTTACCTCTTCCACCTTCTTTTCCGCTGGTAGCCGGATTATTAATAGCCTTCTGATAGTTATTGTATATACCTATTTCGGAAGAATTAAAATATGCTTTAAATCCATATCCCTTTTCATTTACAAAATAAGGATAAAAATTCTGTTCCGTATCATCGGTTTTTATCCTAAATTCGATAGTGTATCCTTTAGAGCCGGGAGTAAATGATTTTGTAAACTCTACATCCTTTCCTCCTTTATATGTAGGTGATTTAGAAATATCCTTTATGGGAAGTGAAGTACCGTATCCTTTAACCTTCACATACGAACGTGTGTCACCGCTTCTTAATACGAGTTTTCCTTCAGTCAGTATTTTTGTACTGTTCAAAGTTACGGTTACTTTTTGTTTTCCTTATTAGCCGGTAGCACGGTAGGAGATACAGTGAAGCCATTGGGAGCGGTTATCTTTGATTTCTTTCCGGGTAAAGCCGTAGAATTGACTATAAACGAAACTGATTTGTTTGTCCCGTTAATAATCAATTGATGGTAATGGGCATCTACCGGCACTTCTTCTGTTTCCTTTTGTCGTCTTTGGGTAGAGCCGCATAAGTTGCTGTTACACCACTTGTCAATAGCACCATTGTTAAGGAACATGATTCTTACATATCTTCTTTTTCATGATATTGAAATGTTTTGAATAAATTGTTTAATTGAATTTAGTTGATTACTTGTTTCTGATTGCAAATTTGATGAAACATTTTAGATAAGAGTTCTATAATAATTCAAATGCGTTTGATTTTAAATAATGTGTTTTGATGAGGGATAAAATCATTCAGTAAGGTTTAAAAATCATTCATATATCTTTGTTGAATTTAATTAGTATATTTTAAGATGTTTGCCTGTCATTAAAGCTAAATTTTGTTTTAATATTGCATTGAGAAATGATTCTTTATACTCAATATTACTATGAAACATAAAATGATATTATATATTATTCTTTTTCTTTCAAATGTTTTTCAAGTGCTTGTCGCACAACAGATGTCTGTGACTACCTTCCTTTGAACAACTATTTACCTTCTAGTTAGGTATTGCGTGTTCATTGCGACCGAGAAGGGTTTTTATGGTTGGGAACAAAAGATGGATTGTGTCGTTATGATGGTTATCGTATATTAATCTTTCCGTTCCGGATTAAAACGCCGGATTTATTGACAAACAATGAAATTACCTGTATTGCAGAAGATGATAACGGTTTTTTGTACATAGGAACTAAGAAAGGTTTGAATACATTGAATAAACGAACTTATCAGATAACTCCGGTTGAACATAATGATATAAGAGACCAAGAGATCCGAACAATGATAGTCGACAGTAAAATGGTGGCTTTGGGTTGGTACATTAACTTCTGTATTTCGTTGTTCCAATGATTTTTCATTTTGCAAAAGGTATGATGCATCTTTGCCTGTCACTAGTGTAAATTCTATCTATGAAGATCAGGATAAGAATATATGGGTTACTTTGTGGCAAAAAAGGACTTCATAAATATGATTCGGGAAAAGATACGTTTGTTAGTTTGCCTAAAATAGGGGCATTGGGACAATCCGTTCAAAATTTTTCAGGATGATAAGAAGCAGCATTGGGTGTTAACTTGGGAGAGTGGAATATATTTGTTTTATCCTGAAGAAAACAAGAGTTAATGTATCATCATGTTAATGTGGAGAGTGAAAATAAATGGGATGAGAGCGGCTGTTTTAGTATTGTTCAGGACGATAAGTATGGATATATTTGGATTGTGTCCACACAAGGACTTTATGCACTTCAGAAACGTCCGGGGATAAGGTAAGTAATGTTGATATATCTCATATTTCTTCTAAATTGAATAATATTTTAGTGAAATTGTCAAAGACGCATTGGGTAATCTGTGGATCGCTGCATTTAATGAAGGGGTGTCTATGATTGACTTGAATAAGCCCTTTGTCCAGAACAACTTTTCCAACTATTCGAAAAAACAGGGTTTAACGCTAATGTGAAAAATATATATGAAGATGAAGATGGTGATTTGTGGATCAATCAAAACCGTTGGGGAGTAGGTATATTTGAACCCAATTCAACTGATATTCAGTTTCATACTGATATTCCTTCTTAGAGGAATATCGAATTTGAAGAATATTAGTTGCATGGCACCAGTGTCTTTCTTCATGAAGTTTGGTTAGGAACTGAATATGATTCTGAGATATATAGGGTGAAAAAGAAAGAAAAAGGGAATATACGATTATTGGGGGTCTTGAATTTAAAGAAATATGTAACAGAGAATCCGGGAGATCCGTATTTGTTTTATGAAGACAGTAAACGTAACTTTTGGATTATAACTACTGCAGGTATATTAGTAAAACCAGCAGGGAAGAATGATATTCAAGATACAATATTATGCTGAAGGGCATAACCGGAATTGGAGAAGGAAAAGATAATACCTTATGGATCAGTACCAAAAAAAGGGTGTATATACAGCTGTGATTCCTCTCAATTAAAGTTTGAGAAATCAAGTTTAAAGAATTTGAATTCCCAAACAGATGGTTTGATAAGTAATAATATACTGCTATTTGTGTAGATAATAGCGGATTGATATGGCTGGGGTAGTGAAGAAGGTAGTGTTTTTACTTACGATTCTCAAAAGAAGAAAGTTACAGATTTGTCGAATGTGTTTGATATGCTTGAAGAAAGTATTTTTCAATATTGTAACCGATCGATTAGGGCATATATGGATTTCTACCAACAAACGGGTTATAGAATACGAACCGAAGAACGGAGGAATTATGGACTATTCTACTATGGATGATATATTGGTGAATCTCTTTTATGCCAAACTCTTACTTTATAAGTCGTTCAGGTAAAATGCTTTATGGTGGTAATCGAGGTATCACAGCATTTACTCCTTATGAAGGTTTGTCCGAACATCCTCGGAAGATTAAGACTATGATAGCGGATATAAAAATAGACGGAATGTCCGTTCTTTTGGAGAAGAATAATAATCGTTTTGATTTGAGCGATCAGAATATAACTTTTGAACTCTGGAGATAAAAATATCGAGATAGATTTTTCTTCTTTGAATTATGCTTTCCCGAATAAGATCAAATATGCCTATAAGATGGAAGGGGTAGATGATGACTGGGTATATGTCAGAGGGGACCGTCAGTTTGCTTTTTACAATCAACTACCTAAGGGAAAACGGATTTTTTATCTGAAGGCAACAGATGTGAATGGTTTGTGGAGCGAGTATGTATCTACAGTTTCAGTATATAAACAACCGGCTTTTTATGAAACATGGTGGGCATATACATTATATGTTATTTTTGCAATTATATGCATTTATCTTTTTTTATCGGAGGATACAAAACGTATGCAATTACGGCATGAATTGAAAATAGCACAGATAGACAGGGAAAAATCAGAAGAGCTAGTGCAAACAAAATTGCGCTATTTTACAAATATATCTCATGATTTATTGACACCTCTTACTATTATTACTTGTTTGGTTGATGATGCAGAACTGACTGGTGGAGAACGAATTCCACAGTTAAATATGATTCGTTTGAATGTGAATAAACTAAAACGTTTATTACAGCAGATTCTTGATTTCCGTAAGGTAGAAAGTGGAAATATGAGATTATCTGTATCTCAATGTGATATTATTCCTTTTGTCTCAGAGGTTTGTAGTGTGAATTTTGCACCTTTGATGAAAAAAAAAACAGAACTTTGTGTTTTCATCTGAAGATCAGACATCTGACAGCTTGTTTTGATGCGGACAAAGTAGACAAGATTGTGTCCAATCTTTTGTCCAATGCTTGTAAACATACGGATGCCGGTGGTGAGATAAAACTGATGATGAAATCTTATCAGGCTTCCGGACATCGTCATCTGTGTATTCAGGTTTCGGATACAGGAGAAGGCATTGCTCTGAAGAATTGGAACATATTTTTGCCAGATTTTATACAGCTCAAAAGAAAGATGGGAGTGAGTCCAATGGTATCGGCTTGTCATTGACTAAGGATTTGGTAGAACTCCATCACGGAGATATTAAAGTAGAAAGTGAACTAACTAAAGGAAGCATTTTACAGTAAATTTCCGATTGATGAAGACAGTTATGAGGAAAATGAGTTTGCCATAGAAAAGTGAGAGAAAAGATAAAAGGCGAAATCATATTAGGTGATGTAGATTTGGATGAATTTGAAGAAGGAATGAGGGATATGCGTCAAGCCAGCGAACATCATCTGTTGTTGGTGGAAGATAACGAAGAATTGTTGTACCTTATGAAGCGGATTCTATCCGGAATTACCATGTCCTGATTGCAAAAAATGGGGTTGAAGCTTTAGATATAATGAAAGAGAATGAAATAGACATATGATTAGTGATGTGATGATGCCTGAAATGGATGGCTGGAATTATGCCGGAATTTAAAGTCTAATTTGGAAACCAGTCACATTCCGGTCATTTTGTTAACGGCTAAAAAATACGGCGGAAGATAGGTTGAATGTTATAATGCCGGAGCTGATGGATATATTGCTAAACCATTCGAATTGAAAATACTTGAAGCGCGTATTAATAACTTTATAAGTCATAAAAGAAGTAAAACAGGAAGAATTTCGTTCTAATGCGGATGCGCAGATTGATGCGTTGGAAACTTCGGTTGTTGATAAAGATATTCTTTGATAGAGGTTGTTTCTGTGATTAAAACGAATATTTCTGAAGGTAATTTTGATGTTGTTCAATTGGCAGATGCATTGGCAGTCTCTAAATCTTCTCTTTATAGAAAAAATGAAATTGCGACAGGATTATCTCCGGTTGAGTTTATCCGAAATATCAGATTAAAACATGGTAGCCAGTTGCTGAAGGATAAATCCATATCAGTGGCAGAGGTCGCTTACGAGTGTGGATTTTCTAATCCCAAATATTTTGCCACTTGTTTTAAGGAGGAATTTGGGGTAACTCCGAAAGAATATCAGAAATCATTAAATTAGAAATTGTATATCCAATATTTGCTGAGTGAGTACGTGTCTTTTATATGAAACACGTACTTTCTATATATATGAGTACTTATATAGTTTTGAACGATATTTGAACGTATACTGAATGATTATTGAACTTTCTTAAGGTGTTTATACAAATGATTCAATTTTATACGCTTTTGAATGATTGCTGTACTTTCTTCTTATGGATAAATCTCATATTTACAACATAATAATTTCCTATACTTCTAACTTATAGGAAAAGTATACGTGTTTAGTGTTTGAGTCTTTAATTTTTAATAATTAAATCTAATAGATATGGTGAAAAATGCATTCATCCGTCTGTTTGTAGTGATGGTCTTTTAGGAGTTGGCAATAAGATGAGTTCGAAGACATTCATTCTGAAAAAAAACAAAAGCAAGAATTGTTGGTGTCCGACAAGGACAAAAAAACACAAGCAAGATTCTGTGGGATTTGTTTGGAACAGAAATCAAAACTTCAGCATTCTGGGGAACTTTTAGTCCAAATGTATCTCTAGATGTGCCAAGTATCTCTCGTTCTCCTTTTTATTTCTCTTCAACAATTGTTGAAAGGAAATACAGCAGGTGTATGTTCAGGAAAATAATGGTGAACCTGGAAGTATACAAAGTATGCTTATACATGGATTGTCATCTCCGGTTTTCTCAAATAAAGATATTTCGGGAATACAACCGGCAGTGTATTTAAATGGAGTACCTTTATTATTGGATAATCCATTTAGTTATGATGTAAAGTTGTATGATGTGAATCCATTGGGTGGGGCTAGTAATATACTGGCAGGGCTTGACCTAGGTATTATTGAATCCATGGAAGTAATTAAAGATCCGTTGGCTTTGGCGCAATTAGGGCCACTTGCTTCTAAGGGTGCTATTTGGATTCAGACTAAAGATGGGTATTGGGAGGAAAACATTTTTCTGTAGATGGTTCTTTGGGTTTTGTTACACCACCTTCTGGCGTTAAGATGACAAATGCCGGATATGAAAGAGCTTTTCGACAGAACTTTTTGATACTTATGGAATATTGAATGCTAATCAATATCTGCCGAAATATCTTCAGGATGATAGAGATGATTTATATTTTGGAGAGCCGGATTGGGCTGATTCATATTATAGATATGCTCCTCAATATAATTTAAATGTTACTGTTGGAGGAGGAAATCCTATGGCTAATTATTTATTTACTTTAGGAACATCAAGAAATGCCGGAGTTGCAGATGAAACCGGATATAATAAATACAATATTGGTTTCTTTTTTGAATATGGTTCCATTGAAGGGGTTGACAGCTACTGCGCAAGTGAATGGGGAATGTCGAATCGTTCACGTAATCGTAATTTTAGGGACCGTTATGCTGAAGTAGAATATTTGCCGGATTTCTCAACACCGATAGCTCCGACTAAAATCGGCTATTCACTTTTTTATGTCAGAATATGATAAAGTAACGAGTGAAAATGATAATGATATGATAAACGGCTATTTGGGTTTGAATTATAAATTGGGTAACTTTGTGGCTAACGCAAAATTGCAATTGGATTATAATACGAATGATAGTCATTTGTTTTTTCCGTCTACTTTAATGGAATCAGTGAGCTTCGTGTCTGATTATTCAGCTTATAACAGAAGACTTCGTGGAGTAGCAGACATAGCTTATTTGTTCAGGTTTGGAAAGAATCATTTGCTCAATGTAAAATGGGATGGTTCTTTTCAGTCAGACCTTCAGCATTACAATTATACTCGTGCTTATGATGGGGATGATGATAAAAAACAACTACAGCTAGCAAAGCCAATTATAAGCTTTACCGATATGCGGATAGGATGGATACTCGCCTTGTCTCCACCTCGTTCTATTTAGAATATACTTATAAAGAGTTAGTGAATGCCGGAATTGTTGTCAGAAGTGATGGCACTTCGAAAATGCAAATGGATAATCGTTGGCTGTTTACTCCTGCATTTAATATAGGCTGGAATTAAAAAAAAAACAGTTTTGGGCAAATTCTCCAGTTATTTCAAACTTATTCATCAATGCTTCATGGGCGAGAATGGGTAAACTATTAGAAAGCGATCGTTTTGCATTGGGACCTCAATATTCGGCAGAAGATATGAATTGGATTGGGCAAACAGTGATTTCTTCTCAAAATGGTTTGGGAACTATTACGCGTCCTTATTCTCGTGGATGGGTGGGATATGGAATCGGTTGGCCGTATGCAGAGAAGCTAAATATAGAGTTGGCAGGCGCTTTTTTGAATGATCGTCTTAAATTTAGTTTAGGTTTTTATAATAACTATGATAAAGATCAGATAATTCAGATGCCTGTTCGCAGGAATATGGATATAAATATCAGTTTAAGCAGGGGATGGATGTTAATAATAGAGGGATTGATTTTTCCATATCATCCTCGATATTGTCCAATCCCAAAGGGATAAATTGGGATGCCTCATTGAATGTCAATTACAATTGGAATGAACTGAAACGATTGCCGGAAGGAGTACAAGAGGTTACCTTTGGGGGATCGTAAACTAACTGTAGGGAAATCTATTGATCAATTTTGGTTGCTTCAGAATATCGGTATATATCAAACGGATGAGGAAGTTCCCGTGATAGATGGTAAACGATTGAGTATAAATGGAATTCCTTTGAAGAAAGGAGATCCTATTTGGGTAGATCAGAATGGAGATAATATGATTGACGACCAAGATAAAGTAATGAAAGGACATATGTTGCCACCATTTACAGGTGGTTTTTATGAGTGAGTTTAGATATAAACGTTTTGATTTATCTTTCAATTTATTTTGGGCTGTAGGACATCATGCTCTGAATAATCGCTCTTGGCAACGTTATGACTTTATGACTTTAGATAATCAGAAATCATTGGCTGCTGTCAAAGAAATATTCTTTTGGCAAAATACCAATGACAAAAATGATTATCCAATTTATAATCCACTGAGCAAGACACACCCTTATCGTCAGGATCAGGATTTATTCTTGAAAAACTTTCATATTTAAAATTAAGGACATTGACTTTAGGCTACACGCTTCCTTTGAAGAAAAAAGGAAAGTATGCCCCAAATAGTATTTATTTATATCTGACAGCAAATAACCTATTTACGATTACAGCGTTTAGTGGAGACGATCCGGAATTGATTGAATTCAATGGTTGTTATTCGGGATACGGTCAATCTCTTCCTCGCTCTTTGACTGCGGGATTCAAATTTAATTTTTAAATCTAATAATACCGATATATGTATTTAACTAAATTACATCGAATAAAAAGGACTTTTGGAGTTTCTATGCTATTGGCTGCTACATTCTTTTGTCAGTCGTGTAATAGTTTTTGGATGTTGATGTACGGCATGCTGCTTCAGAAAACCAGCAATGGCAGACATTTGAAGATACTCGTGCGGCATTGATGGGAGTTTATGGACTAATGAGATCTGCATTGGCCGAAAATAATTCTTATTGGGCTTACGGGGAGTTACGTATGGGAGATTTTACTGTTTATAACAGTAATGATTTGAAAGCAGTCGTCAATAACGAATTGAGAAATCCACAGACTTATTTGGAAGAATTATCAGATTGGAGAAGGTTTTATGCAGTTATTAATGCGGCTTCTGTTTTTATAGAGAAAGCTCCTCAAACAGTAGAATTGGATAAAGCGTATTCAGAGGCAAATCTTAAATATGATATAGCCCAAGTCCGATTATTGCGTGCATTTTCTTATTTCTATATGGTACGCATATGGGGGATGTGCCTTTACTTACACAATCGTATGATAATGGTTTGTTTAAGGAAATTCCCGTACGGATGCACAGACTGTTCTAAATTATGCCAAAGAAGAAATTCTGGATGCAATAGTCGATTTGCCATTTGAATACGGAACAGAAACAAGCAAATATTATAATCAAGTTGCGAATTATTGGAGAGGTTTGTTATTAAACAAATTATCAGCTTATACAATATTGGCGCATATATCGGCGTGGGAGGAAATTATTCGAATGCGGCTACGTATGCTGGTTATGTAATATCTCATGCTTCAAACATGAAGGCAGATTATATTGATGTTAAAGACTTGACTTCACCTCAAGGACTATTTTTCTATGGAAACGAAATTCAACGGATATAAGATTGTAAGTTTTAATTTTCCTTATGAACACTTTGAAGCGACGCAAAACGGGCATATTGAACAGTTAACGTTAGCTGCTCCTTTTGTTCAAAAAGAGTTATCCGGAAATTTATGTGTCCAAAGACAGCTTGTTTTCTATATTTGATGATTTGACCGATACTCGTTTTGGAATCAATGCTTCGGCAAATGATAAATATTATACTAATTATATTAATGATTTGAATGCTGAGATTCCGTTATTTACAAAAATCAAGGTCGTTCAAGATGGAAAAGGAGAAGATAGTGATTATGCTGTTTTCGGTTCTTCCATCATTTTCTCTCGTCTGGAAGAAATTACTTTGTTGCGTGCTGAAGCTTTAGCTGCACTAAATCGTGGAACAGAAGCAATAGCTGATTATAATACAGTGCGGAGCAATCGAGGTTTACCATTACGTACATTTAAATACTTTGAAGCAGATTGTCATAAATTGCTTGCTGCTATTTTTGATGAACGTAGAAAGGAGCTGATGGGAGAAGGATGGAGATGGTTTGATCTGATTCGGAGAGAACGATTGCTGAATGATAATCCGGTGATGCGGGGAACTGATAGAGAGAGAAGGCATATATTGGCCAATAGCCTCTGAGGTGTTGTCTGCCAATAAATCACTTACGCAGAATAAATATTGGGAATAATCAAAAAATAACAATGCTATGAATAAATTAATAACAGCTTTATTGATTTCAGTATTCTTATGTTCTTTATTGATTTCATGTAGAAATTATGATGAGGCTGGCTATGTAAATTCCGGTACTAATCTTGGAATTACTTATTTTGATGGAACTACATTGATTATTTGAAAGCAGGAGATCCTATTTTGAATGTTAAATATGATTCAATGATGAAAGTGATAAATAAAATACCGGATTTTAAGTTCTTTAATGAAGAGACGGGACATACGGTGTTTGCCATTCCCGATACTTGTTTTCAGACGGCAATCACTAAGTTGAATAACTATCGTCAACAAAATTCTTTAGGTAAAAATGTTTATTTAGATGATTTATTGATAGAACCTTTTTGAAGTGGAAAAGGAAATTGATCAGGGAGAAGGGTTGATCCAATTAAAGTCATCATAAAATATGATTATCGTGCATCACTGGATACTTTACTTTGCCGATATATGTTTGATGGAGTTTATGATTCAAAAAAGTTTTAGAAAATGAAGGGGGATGAATATCGAATCTTATCATTATGGTTATCAGATGAATCTGTCGTCTGGACGGAATCACTCGGAAGGACTGATGGGAGGAGGAAATCGATATTTCAAGATAAGTGATACAAATAATTCTGTGGTGGTGGATAATTGGGCTATTAGTCCTACGTTGTGGAATGATATATACACTACTGATGGAGTTGTCCATGTGTTGACGTTGGGACATGAGTTTGGCTTTGATAACTTTGTTTACTTTTTCAAAAATCGCTTTTAATGAGTATGAAGACAACAAAAATAGATATAGATTGGCAGCTATGGCAGGTCTTATTTTATTAAGCACTTCCTGTGTAAATAAATTTCTTCCCGAAGACTTGGATTCGTTTGATCAGGATGCGGGTTTTACTCAGTTGGTTTATAAACCGAAATTAGGTCGTACTACTGTTTATACAGATAATTATAATACGGCGAATTCAACCCTTCCATTAACGTTTGAGATTACTAGTATTACTAATAAAGATGGTAGTCCGGCCCCTGAGTTGACTCAGAGTTTTCGGTGAAAGTATGGAAACAGCCTTATTTGGGAACTGAAAAATCAGTTGCGGAAATAGAAGCCAAAAGAGGAATAGAATATCGTCCGTTATTTCAGATACATAAGCATTCGGAAACATGGTTATGTGGGCAAATGCTTTGTCTTCTTTCGTGAAGTGTAGTCCGGCTGATTGTTATGTTTTCGATGTTGTTGCCCGGAATTCGGAGGATATAAGCATACTACCCGTATGGAATTAACCCCTGAGCAGGGAAGCCGATTATGAACCGAGTAACTATGACCCTGAAACAGGATTGATTACCAGTGAATATTTACCGGCAACTTCCACTCGTAGCCTGTATACCGAAGACAATAACTATATTTTAGAGGAAGATGTACATGTATACATCAGACAGAATGAGGACATGGAAGGTGAGGAGAAAACATTAACATTCCGTTTTTATGATGATAATTATGTGCCTATAAATCCTGCAGAGTTTGATAAGACAGATTGGGACAAAATGGCGGAAGGCTTGTTTTTTAATAAGGAGCAGACCTCAACATACGTAAGATATAATGTAGCATATCCTTTACCTTTGCTGGAATTGCCTATGTCTTACACAAATAAGGAAGGGAATAAGGTACATTTAAGTTTCACTGCTTCCAGATTGAGCACGAGCGGATATCGTATCAATCGAATCTTCAGTTTGACTTTGCTATTTATACAGAAGGACATTGGGAGATCATCTTTGTTTTCTCAACCGGAAAACCATTGTTGGGTAATATTGAGAGTACTAATCATTAAGGATAATTCAAATGAAAAAGCTATATAAATATATTGTTTTTATATTCTTCCTTTTCACAACTATAGATATGATTGCTCAAGATTTTCTTGTCAAAGGAGTTGTTCGGGAGAAAGAGGGGAGACAAATGACTGTTCAGGAGTTTCAGTTTTTGTAAAAGATCAAAGACGAAAAAAGTATTGCGGGGTACAACGAGCAATTTGGATGGCGAATTTAGTGTCCGCGTTCCGGCAAATGCTCAGTTAGAGTTTTTCCTGTATCGGATATGAGCCTGTTGTCAGACGCATAACAAAAAATGAAGACAATTTAAGAATCTATATGGTAGAGTCTGTGAATATGATAGATGAAACTGTAATTGTAGGTTATGAGAATAAGAGAAAGACTTCTGTAACAGCTTCTACGGTAGTAGTGGATAGTAAGGACTTAGCAATGACACCTGTTGCCAACCCGATGGAATTGCTTCAGGGACGTGTGGCAGGATTTGATTTGCAGATGAATAATGGTACTCCCGGTTCGATCGGACAAATGAACATTCGTGGTGTTTCCAGTTTGAATGTGTCCGGTGATGGTGAGAATGCCCAACTTCTTTCAGGCACTCCATTGTTTGTTATTGACGGTATTCCGCAAGAAGATGTGGGTGACTATGATTCTCAGGGATTATTGAATAATTCCGGTGTCAGTCCTTTATCAATGCTTCCTTATGAGGATATTGATAATATCCAGGTGCTTAAAGATGCGGCTGCTACTTCATTGTACGGTTCCAAAGGTGCTTATGGAGTAGTGCTGATTCAGACTAAAAGAGGAAATTCTCCGAAGCCCAGATTAGTTTATTCTGGCAATTTTAAAGTGAATACTCCACCTAGTTTGCGTGATGTGGCGATTGGTAATGCAGAGCGGAGAGCCCGTATTATGCAGATTCTGCAAAATGATACTTCTATCTATCATGGCTTGAATGCAATACACGGACTACCTGCTTTATCGGACAGTTTGAATCCGTATTACAATAATAATACCGACTGGCAGGGAAACTTCTATCGGAGAACGTATAATCAGACACATAATGTTAGTTTTTCCGGTGGTGATAAGGCGTTTAATTATAAGATAAACGGTAATTATTATACAGAGAAGGGTATCATACAAAATACCGACTTTAACCGTTATGGCATAACCATGAATATGGGATATGCTCCTAATGATAAATTCGATCTGGATGTGAAAGTATCGGCAACTTTTGCTATCAACAGTACTGGTAGTGGTGATAATTTCTCTCAGAAAGGGGTTGCTTCGGGAAGTAATGCTTCTTCTTTACTGCCTCCACCTTCCTTATATACTGCGTCCAATGAAGCCTTGAGTATTTTTAAGGTGGATGATGATAAAACGAGTTCGGTGTATGATGCTAGTTTGAATGTTGGTTATAAATTGCCTTGGAATCTTCAATGGCGAGCTACGGTTGGCTATAAATATACTCAGGATGAACAGGAGACTTTTACTCCGGCAATATTAAGTCAGGTAGATGGTAATCCGAATATGGCAATTTGGTATAATGCCAGTAATCGTTCACATAGTATCTATGGGCGTACTACTCTTTCCGGGAATGTGGATGTCGGACTTTTGACACTGGGCTTGACTTTAGGAACAGAACTTAGTCTTTATAAAAAAGGAGGAAATGAAGTTTCCCTGAAAGGAATGTCAAGCGATTATATATGGGGACCGATAGGTTATGCTCCGAAATTGACAAATGGAACCGCTTATAGTTCTACGAATAACAATACTTTGTCATTCATGATCAACCCAAGCATCGGATGGAAAGGAAATGATAAATACGTATTGACTCCTACCATTCGTCCGGAAGTAAATTCTTCTTACGGGGCTAAAATTAAATGGACGATAAATCCGGGATTGGGATTTAAATGGAATTTCACGGCAGAAAATTTTATGGAAAAATGGAGAGAACGTTTCCTATAATCCGGTGCTATACGTGCTACGTGGGGACGTTCTGTCAGATACTCTGCTTCCCGTTATGATATTTGGGGTGTTTATAATCTTTTGGAGGATACCTATAATGGTTCTTCCATTACTCCTATCGACTTCGGAAATTTGCCTAACCAGGATTTGAAGCCAGTAACTACAACTCAATGGAATTTGGGACTTGACCTGAACTTCTGGAATGGGAAATTAATGTTTACGGCGGATGCTTATTATAAACAAACAGATAATGATTTGAGAGAGACGGCTCTTGCCAATCATAATGGATTTGATAAGATAAAAAGTACAGAAACAAGTCTGGTCAATTACGGTTTGGAGTTGCAGGTAGGAGGGCGTCCGTTATCAAGTCAGAGCGATTGGAATCTTTACTGTAATTTTACTCTTGCTTTTAATAAAGATGTCATCACTAAATTGCCAAATGATTTGCGCCAGATTATTGCATCCGATTATACATACGTCAACAAACTGGGATCTAATACATTTGGAAACTATCTATATGTATATAAAGTGTATGCGACCGATGAGGATGTTCGGTCAATCCTGCTACCGGTAAACGTTTGCGGGTAGGTGGAAATACCTCTGAAGAAGCCTATTTTCGTGCAGGAGATCCGATATGGGTTGATGTGAACGGAGATTATGTGATTGATGAGAAAGATAGAGTTATTGTTGGTAATTCTCGTCCGAGGGTAACAGGCGGATTCAGTTTGAATTTACGTTATAAAGCGTTTTCTATCAACACGAATACTTCTTTTACTTTGCGGAGGGATATTATAAATAAGGCGTTGGCGGATCGTTTCGCTTCATATGGTAATCCTTTGACGAAATCATTGGAAAAGGAGGGGGCTATGGTACCTATTGATGCCTATAATTTCTGGACACCTGATAATCGTTATGGGCGGAATATCCAAATCCTTATGATTATACGCGTTCCAATATCATCAAACCGTATCGTGCGGAACAGACCTTATTTATGGAAGATGGTTCGTATTTTAAGATTAACACTATTTCAGTAGCCTATGATGTACATAAAAGTATTCTTAAATGGTTCGGTATAGGTTCTATGACTTTGAATGCCAGTATGAATAATGTTTGGACTTTCTCAATTATTCTGGAATAAATCCGGAAAATGTAACGTCATTGGGGTACGATAACTCTGGTGGTTATCCGAATGCACGTTCTTATACGGTAGGTATTATAATCAGATTGTAGTATGTTAAAACAAATAATTCGTATGAAAAAGAATATATTCATTATATCATTACTTGCCGTTTCGCTATTGAGCAGTTGCGGTTTGATAAAAGTAGATGCGGATGATAAATTGCCGGGAGATGAGTTTTTGGATAGAGGGAATGCCGGTAATGTGGAAACTTATATGTTGAGTATTTATAACAATTTCCGGAAAGCCACAATGATGAAATCTGCCTTTTTGTTTATTCAGGTGATTTTCGATGTGCTCCTATTGGATATTATAGTGGTGACAGGGACCTGTTGGGATATTTGACGTCAAATGATATGGCCGGATTGAAAAGTAGATATGATTCCGAAAATAAAGGTGAAGGAAGTGTTGGTCAAATAACGAATTGGAACTATTTTTTTCAGGTAGTTCAAGGTGCGAATATTTTGTTGAAGGAAGTTGATGAAGTTCCGGATATGACTGATCAACAAGTACGCAACTATAAGGCAGAAGCTATTTTTATGCGTAATTTAGCCTATTTCTTTATGGTCCGGTTGTTTGGAGATATACCTTATTATACGGTTGCCTATAATTCTGAACAACTTTGTCTCGTACGAGTATGGTGACTGTATTGCAAAATTGTCTGGCGGATCTGCAGGCACTTATTGATAGTGATCCGGATAAAACTGCTTTGCCATGGAGATATTCGCTTAATTCAAAATCGGGAGTTCGTGCTACACGTGGAGCTGTATTGGCTTTGATGATGCATATTAACCTTTGGTTAGTCCGTTTTGATTCAAAACAAAGTAATACCTATTATCAAAACGTTGTTTCTTTGGGAGATGAATTGGTGAATAGAAATGATAACTCTTATGAATTGGTTGATATGAATCGCTCTTCCTTTATATTCAAAGGTGGAACTAAGGAAAGTCTGTTTGAGATAGCTCAAAATATCAATAGCAATGAGATATTTGATCAAACAGCTATTTTTTCCAATCACTTTGCCTATTCTTGTTATATTAATAGAACCACACCGAGCTACTATTATAAAAGGGAATTTTTAATAAAACTTTTTCCCCGTGAATGGAGAGGACAAACGGGTGTCAAGTTGGTTTAATGACAATATATATATGTCTGATAAGATAGACCTTTATCCCAAGGAAATAACCAAATTTATGAATCCGGATACTTATAGAGGAGATAATATAACATCAATTCGGGAAATCAGATCGTGTTCAGGTTTGCTGATGCCATTTTACTTTTATGCTGAAGCATTGGCTGCTATAGGAGAGGAAGGAGAAGCACAGGTACAATTGAATAAGATACGGGATAGGGCAGGTGCCACTTCTGTAATGTCTACCGGAACGGATTTGCAAAATGACATATTTTGGGAGCGCGTGCGTGAGTTGATTGGAGAAGGACATTATTACTATGATTTGGTACGTACAGGAAAAATTCACGATATTAATTTCTGTGAGACTCCGATCAGTCGATCCAAATTTAACGAAGGAGCATGGACAGCCGATTTGCCGTAAGGCATTGGTAAATAATCCGTATATGACGCTAAATAACTATTGGGAATAATCTAAAATGAAAAACGATATATGAAAAAAGAATAGAAAAAAGGAGTTGTAATTATTTGTACTCTGTCGGCATTTTTTGCTATATGGAGCTGCTCTAATGATGATTATTTGATTGACGGAGGAACCAGCAGCCCTTATTTTGAAGGCACTATGTGGGAATATTTGAATACGGAACCACAGCATGAGCGATATTTTTCCAAACTTGTGGATGTTATTGAATATGCCGAAATGGAAGATCTTTTTAAAAAAGAAGATGTTACCTTCTTTGCTCCTACCAGTCAGACTATCAATAAGAGTATGAAGTATTTAAGCGATTATAATTATAATTATTATGGTGGTGAAGAAGTTACTGACATTCGTCAGGTAAAAAAAGAAGTATGGAAGGACTTCCTTTCTTTATACATTGTTGAGGGAAAATATGAATTGAAAGACCTCCCCAATTGGACACATTGGCTATAACAGCTTACCCCGGTCAGGCCTATCGCTCTTACAACGGACGCCCGATGAATATCGGTGTAGATTATGCTTCGGCGAATGGGGTGAAATATGCAGGATATCGTATGTTGATTTATTCCTATATCAATAACTGGGGTAGTAGTGTGGAGGACCGTGATATGATAAACGCGAAGGTAGCTACTTGCAATTTACAGCCTTATAATGGTATTGTTCATGTCATTCGTTTTATAGATCATGATTTTGGCTTTGATAAACGTTTATTCATGCAAAAGGCTTTGGAAAAGGGATTGATCCTGTTCCACCTGTCGAAGATGAGAAAAGTGAAGCTGTAGCGAATTTAAGTTTTACTTCAAAAACGGAATAATTATGAATATGAAAGCAATAGTTCTGGTGAACCGGATTTTTATGTTTGTTGTTCATCGTATCGTTTTTGGGCGCCTGTAATGAAGGGCTGGACGATAGTATAAAGGAAGACCCTTATAAAGGAGGAAAACTCCCTTTGGTATTCAGTTGAAAGATGAGGCTCCATCACCGGAGAGTGCTAATCCGGAAGATTTAGTTGAATTTAAGGCAGTAGGATTGGAGAATTATTGGAATCCTGATACAAAGAAAGCCGAGTTTAAATTTTTCTTTCGGAACAAAGAAGTCAAGTGGTTAATGTAACTGAATCCTCTGTGACAATCCGCGTACCGAAGAGCATTAGTACCGGATCTTCCTACATAGAGATGGAGGGGCAGATCTTCTATCCTACACTGAATATTTTTGGGAAACGTATCTGTGGATAAATCATATGGTTTATGGCGGACACAGAAGGTTACCGGTGGTGTGATTTTAATTATCTGAAAGGGGATAATTTGGATAATGCCTGCTATATCTTGGGTGAATTCACTGCAGTGGGACCACATATAGAGTGGATATATGATCGGGGAGGAATAGCTCTGATTGATAAGCAGGGTTGGTTGCACCGCGATATTCATCTGGTTTTGGAATAGGGCATGGAGCTTCTTCATTTGTTACATCGGAAGATGGGTATGCTATATCTTCCAGATTGTTATCTATGTCTTATGTCAATAATAGTGCAAAAAATATTTTACTTTCAGGATATTATGATGAATATGAAAGTGTAGAGAATATCTTCAATATCACTGTTCTGAAAAACAATGTAGCTCTGAAACCAAGGATATCCAGTTGCCTCGTAGATTGACCGGAAAATTGGAGTGGAAAAAAGTTCCGAGTTTTAATGGCGGGACGCTTGAACAGGTACTTCTTTCTTTTTTGCTACTTCCGATGAGCAAGTTATTGCTGTGGGGAATTTTACCCAATATTGCCGGAATGATTATGATAATTCTTTTTATGAAATTATAAAGCGGAATTATAAGGAGGTTGGACCGATTATCCGTATGAATATGGCTGGAGAATTGGATACTGAATACCGGGTCGGAAAAAGTAAACCGGAAGGAGAGATTAAAGATGCGGTGATGGATAAAGATGGGAATATAATTATTGCCGGAAATCTTTCTGCTTTTGACGGTGAGCAGGTATTTAATTTGTTGAAAGTGAATACGGCCTCCGGTGAACTGGATCAGACATTTAAGTCTAATATCGGCTCGAGTAAATGGAGCTATATCAATGATTCGTTATAATACGACATTGGATAAGTTTGTGATAGTCGGTGAGTTTACTGAAGTCAGTGGTGAACCCTGTCCTGGAATAGCTGTCATCAATGGTGATGGTACTTTGGACAGAACTTTTATTCCGCGTGAGATTGAAGGCGGAAAAATAAGTTTTGCTTCTTTCTTGATCTGAATAAGATAGTAATTGCCGGTACTTTCAGTAAGTATGATGGGGTTATGCGTCCCGGATTCCTTATCTTAGAGGCTGATGGGGAAGCGATGCAAGGGTTTAACGTTCCCGGTCAATTTTCCGGACAGATCTATCAGGCTGTTGAAACGTATGCCACAACAGGATTTAAGGGATTATTGTTACTTGGCGACATATACCGTTTCAATGGGGAGACTGCAAGGAATGCTGTGATGATTGAATTGGATTTTTAATTATAGGAAAGATACAATGATACATAAAAATATAATAAAGAGACTATTGGCTTCTCTACCTCATCTTTTTGATTGGTGCATTGGCATTCATTACATGGTCATGTAATGACACAATGGAACAAATGCTGAAAGAAGATTATCCCGATAATAGTAGTGAAACATATGAGTCGGGTCATGTGCTACTGATTGTTATGGATGGTGCAAGCGGGAAAGCTGTGCAGCAGGCATATAATATATCTAAGACACCCAATTTGCGTGCAATGGCTCCGCATTCAAAATATTCCTTCAATGGACTGGCCGATTCTAAAAAAGGATATGGTGAGATTCACGAATGATAGAGGGTGGGCTAATGTCTTGACAGGTGTCACGTCTCATGGTATTGGTACTACAGATGAAGTGACCTGATACTGAGAAAGGGATTGAGCAATTGTATACACCTTCTCTCCCTGTTTTACTAAAGCAGAAAAATAGTAAAATTGGTATTCAGTTTGTATGCTTCAACTCCATCATTTTATGATGCATTCAAAAAAAGATATTGATCATGCGGAGAATGCCGGAGATGATAATGAAGTCACAGAGCAAGTTGTCGGAGAATTACAGAGAAGTGATAAAGCTCCGTCTGATCTAATTATCGCTCAGTTTGATGGAATACGGAAAGCCGGACAGGAAGAAGGATTTTATATCGTGCAGGGAGGAGAGATTGTGGCTACTGATGGAGTGGTCTCTGCTATACAAACGGTGGATGGTTATATAGGGCAAATAATGAATGCGCTCAAATCCAGACCTAACTTTGCGGGAGAAAATTGGTTAGTGATTATCACTTCAAATTATGGCGGAGAACCGATAAAAGAAACAGAGGCTACTTATTATTATGATTATTTGAATCGTAATACGTTTACTATGATGTATAATGAGAAAGCTTCTATCAGTTGTTATTGAAGCCTTCGAGTGAAACATTGAACTATGAATATTATACAACTGTTTTTTCTAATAAGAAGTATGCCCAAATATTAGATCCGACTTTATTTAATATGGATACTCAGGAACAAAAGAACTCTTATACCCTGCAATTTATGTTTATGACAACAAAAGTCAACAGCCTCGGGATGGTGGACATTTGTTTCTAAAGGCTCCGGTGCTTATTATCCGGGTAAAGGATGGGCTGTTCATGCCCAATATGGTAATTATAATATTGATGCTGGAGGACGGTATTATTCTAATGCACCTGTGAATGATGGGAATTGGCATGCTGACTTTCGTTTTCGATACGAGAAAAGAAATTACGGATATATACAGATGGAGTGATGGGAAGTGAGAACTCATTACCAACTACTCTTAATGATGTGGGCGATCCTTGATTATCGGTCACATGAAGGATAGTGATCCGATTAATGGTCCTTTTTTTGTGTATCAAATCTCCAGTTCTATAATGTGGCACTTCCTGAAGATTTTATTAAAAAGAACTGTGGAAAAACCTGTCTGGAAGAACTTAAAATGAGTATTGGGATAATTTGTTGGGCTATTGGCCCAATGACCGTGAAGAGGATTTTCAGAAAGAACTTATATATGACTATTCCCAATACGGAGACCGGAATGATGATAGCCATCCTAATCATATGCATTGGGGAACGGAGAACGTGAATGGCTGACCGGGAGTTCATTTCAACAACACGTAAACCTACCCAAATGAATCTTTCTATACGGCAGTATTCAATACGGTTGATGTACCTTATCAGATATGCCAGTGGCTGGGAATCATAGTCGACCGCAACTGGAAATTGAAGGTCAAGGGTGGCCGTTGGACTATTCATCAATGGATAAAGATTAACCTGATAAAAACAGATAATATGAAGAATAGAATACTTTACTTTTTATTGACCGCTTACACCAGCTTTGTTTTTGGTGGGTGCGATATCGCTTATAAATACGATATAGAAAGTGGTACGGATGATTATACGTCGGATAAAGCGGATGCAAATATCGATACAGACAGCTCAATAGATGTCAGTATGTATGCTCAAGCACGTATTTTCCCGGGATTGGTGGATACGACGCGGGAAGAACATGTGGATGCGACAATTACATTGGATCTTACCAAGCGTTATGTAGATGCATCAACTTTGGGAATGCAATGGGTTCCTGCAGCTGTTTACAGTACCGGGTTATATGCTGGTGCAGGTGAGTTAATTACCATCCAATTGGATGAAGACGTAATGGGACTTTCCGTACAGATAGGAAGCCATACGGATGACTTGACCACTGTGAATTCTTTTTTTGCGTGAGCCTGTAGTGTATACTACTAAAGCTTTATTTCCCGGAATAAATACTGTCCGTAATCCTTTGGGAGGGACTATTTGGATTTTTTGAAAAATGGAAAAGCGGAAGGGAGTAAGGATTTTACTTTAAAATCAGTGGTGCCTACAGCTCGCCGGACTATGTGCTGGGAGAGACAAACCGGGATATTTCATCATGGATGGAAAAGGTGAAAACGACTACTGTACCTTGGATGGAGATAAGAGGAGAACGTGTGATTTTCACACTGCCTACTGCACGTGTTGCAGATGAGATACGTTCCAATGAACAGTTTGCTTCGAATTTGGAGGAAGTGTTGCAGACATGGGATGTGGCAATTGCAGAATATTTCTATAAATTCAATGGCTCTGAATTTGGAACGGAAGATTTGAAATATCGTGCTCGGATTATTCGGAACGAGTGGTGTTTGATGTACAGTTAGAGGACAATCTTTATATGCGTAATGGCAAGCAGACTATTATGGCTGTTAATTCCGACCGTATCATGCAGGAACTGACTGATCTGGAAACTTTAAAAACCGCAAATTCGATTTCCATATTTACCATGCTACAGGAACGCTATTCTACTTATAGTTTTCGAAATCCGTGGTCTTGGTCGCAGCATTTGTCAACTGCTGCCGCTCATTTACCTCTTTATCGGGTAGGAGAAAAGACGATGATTACGGAGGGACTCCCATGGGAACAATTTTCTCTGATGAAGATGTGAAAGAACAATTCCCTTTGGCTTTGTCGTATGCGACAGCCGATAGTTCAAAATGGTTTGGCTATGATGGTGATAAATACAAAAGTTTTGCTTTGCTGTCCATTGTACAGTTGGGATATTATGATAAGGAAAATCCTTGGCAAATATTGTCGAAACTGAATGCTTACGGTCGGACCAACGGGGTAACTAATAATGAGAATGGAGAATTTGTATTTAAGTACTTGTGTGATTATTATCGTAAAGATTTTACTCCTTTCTTCGAACATTGGGGCTTTTCGGTAAGTGATAGTTATCGGGTGTATGCGGCTCAATATGATAAATTAGATAAAAAAATATGGGAATACGACCCTTTCCAACCGAATAAGGAATTGCCTGATTATGAGGCTGACGGTTATCGTTATAGAACTGACCGCCGTAATTGGGAGGCTCAGGCATACGATAAGTCTTACAGACAAAACATTTATCCGGGTAATACGGATGGAGAGTTGACTTATGGACCTGCACGTATGTTTGATGGAAAAAAGAATACGGTATGGCAGTCTGATTACTCAGATGAGGGCAATATTCGGAACTGCCTTATTATATTGTTATTGATATGAAAAGAAAAGCTCCATTGATGGATTTTTATATAGCAAACGGACATGGGGGATTTCGGATACAACACCTGATTGTGCAGACTACGGACCATTCGGATATTAATATTTCCGATTCTAATGTAGAATGGAAAGATTTGGTTGATTTGAAGGAAAGGTACTGATGATTTTAAAGCAGCATGGCGTAATGAACGTTTTTGAGTTTCGGATGGAACCCAGTCTGTTCGTTATTTGCGCCTGGTGATTCCGGATGTCAGCTACGTGAATGAACAAAAAAAAATCAGGCTTTAGGGAGAAGACAGGCATTGTCGGAATTTGGTACATTCTATTACAAATGAAACTATTTAAATTGCAATTATGAAACGTTCGATAGATAAATTAATTTTTGCCATATTGGTGGCTGTATGCTTTTGCTTGCAGGCAGGTACTGAATATGAAACTCCCGCCGAAATCGCTGTAGATAAAGAAGAAGCGGCTATTTCATCATCTGATATCAAAGGAAAGTACTATGGATAAACATTGACGGAGCTGTGGGTAAGGAGGTAGAGAGCCTTGTAAAAGGATCTTTATCTCAAGGAGCCATAGCTGGGATGTTGACAAAGAGCAAGTATTCGTGGATGGGATTTAGTGAATCTCGCAAATTGGAAAACAGAAATAGAGGAAGATCCTGTGACGTGGGCAACTATGTTGACAGGAGTAATTCCTGAAAAAACACCGTATTGTAGATAATTCATATATGGCGGAATTTGACGTAGATCCGGCCAATCCGAATGAAAAGGTAGTTTATTATCCTACTATCTTGCAATATATTACGACGTATGATAATAAAATGGAAACGCTGTGTGTCACTCCTTGGGAGAAGTTGAATACCGGATTACTTAATTATGCCAATAAGACTCATACCACATCCGGTGATGAAGAAACAAGAGAAAGTTGTCTTGAATAGTCTGAAGGAAGGTGGATTATACATTGACTTTTGCTAAGTTTCTCTGGTATTTAGGAAGCAGGTAAGCAAGGCTTTGTTGCATCAAATACCGGCTATGTGGCTGCATTAGAAAGATTGACGGATATATTGGTGAATTTCTGGATGTCATTGAAAGCTTAAAAATATATATTATGAAGATTGGTTGGTTGTGGTCACTTCCAATCATGGTGGAGATGCGGAAGGACATTATGGAAATGTAGAGGAAAACTACCCGTAATACACTGGGAATATTTTATTATTCTCATTATGAGCCGTTAGAGATGAAAGGAGAATCTATGTATGGGGCTTTGTTTAGTCCGAGATCAGGCGGTGGCCTATGATACGCTTGCTAAAAGTATTATGGACTGGGCGAAGATAAAGAATTCTCGTTAGAGTTCGTGATGCGTAATACCCCTCGTGTAAGGATGGTTCTTATGGGAGGAAATAACTGGGATCGGCATTATAGGCAAAAACGGTTGGGCATTTACAGGCAGAGAGAGACAGCTAGTGCCAGACTTGGAAGGAGGTGATGGAGACAAATCGACGGAAGAAGCGGTAGCAGCGTTCAATGATGCTTTATGGCATACTTATGTGTTAAGTATTGGCAAAATGAATAATGGAACCCGTAAAGTTCAGGGTTGCATACGACGGTTTGGTAGTTTTGGACAAGTCTATAATGACGATTGGTCAAAAGAAAGACACGACTTTGCTTACAATAGGTGGAAGTGGTATGCCTACATCTTA
>VOFH01002773.1_pt1 | contig 33591 bp, 65 predicted proteins | sample 5384091 | NCBI WGS metagenome assembly VOFH01 (sample SAMN12384727, study PRJNA508395) | human gut metagenome | isolation source: healthy gut G | host: Homo sapiens
TCAAAAAGACATATATGATTTTAATATAATTCAGCAAATTATTTATTTTTGCCAGTTTTTCCCAATGCTATACTTTCCATATATCCTATCATTTACTGCCTTTGGAATGCAGAAGCAGGTTTTCTGTTACTGCCGATAATACGAATTATGTCAAGTATTATCGGTATTTTGTGTTGAAATATCGTATCGGTCTATTCGCGTTCTGACTATTCGCCAGCCTCTTTTATCAAAAAAATTTTTCTTCTATGCGTGCGGAAGCCGCTATTCCCCAATACTGAAAAATTAAGTCCACCCATAATTCGTATTATACTTCCAAAATCAAAAACTTGACCAGTATAAGATAATTCAAGCCGTAAGAGGTTAAAAAAAAAAAAAGAAGATAAACGGCGTTTGATTGATTCGGAAAAAAAGAGGCGAAAAAAGCAAGGGGGAAATATTGTTAAAAAAAGTAAACGTTTCAAACGAAAAAGCCGCGGGCATGATGGCTGCAGTCATGATGATGAGCGCACTGCCTGTTAATATGGTTGATTTGCGATACCTCAGTGAACAGCCGGGACAGCTATGACACAAATGACCGTACGCGACAGATTCCAATGCCAGCCTTTTCTAAATGCATCCAATGCGTTAAAGATGCAGACGGAGGGGACGACCTATTACGTGGATGCCAGAGACGGTAACGACACGGCAGACGGAAAGACAGAGGATACCGCCTGGAAATCCTTTGACCGGGTAAATTCCAAAACCTTTTTCTTCCTGGAGACAAAATTCTCCTGAAGTCAGATTGTATCTGGAACCAGCCGCTGAATCCAAAAGGAAGCGGCCAGGAAGGCGCTCCCTATCACCATTGACAGGTACGGCGAAGGAAGCCGCCCTGTACTAATGGAAACGGGGTACCGGTCCGTCGATTAATGGAGCCGTCACCATTTACAACGAAGAGTACTGAAATCTACAATCTGGAAGTAACGAACCTGAGAGTACCGATGAGATGGGGAGGCCATGGCGGTACCAGCGAACGCCGGTATCCTGATCTATTCCTCCAATCAGAAAGAGATTTATAAGCAACATTGTGGTTAAGAAACTGTTATGTCCACGATGTAAACTCTAATTTTAAGGGAGGAAAACCTCCGGCGGTATTATCGTCATGGGACACTATCTCGATAAGGACGGCAACCGGGTTACCATTGACGATAACGGCAATCTGACCCTAAGGTTATGGGACGCGCGGCCTTCGAGGATGTCCTGATTGAAGGCAACCATGTGAAAAAACGGCGATTGGAAGGCATCCGGGACAAGTGCAACACGGATATCGGAAGCAGCGGATGGGGAAAGAATGAATTCTCAAAACTATTCCAACGTGACCATACGAAACAACTATCTGGAAGATGGTCGGCGACGGTATTGTACTGACGGAGACGAAAGGCGGTCTGGTGGAAGAAACATGGTTAATTCCTCCTGCGGCCTGGATCGGGGAACTGTAAACTACGCTCAATGCTGGACCATGTTCGCGGACGACGTAATCGTGCAGTACAACGGGCATACGGCAATAAGTATGGCTACGATGACGGAGAAGCCTTTTGATTCCGACATGATGAACGTGGACAATATATTCCAGTATAACTTAAGCCACGATCAGGCGGCGGTGCCATGCTGTTTATGTCCAGCCAGAAAAACACCATTTTCCGATACAATGTCAGTATCAATGACGGAACGGGTACGTATCCGAACGGAAGCTAAGGATGCAGCAGCAGACCTTCCATTACGACAACACCAGCTCGGCAGGACCGAATGGGGGAAAATCTACAATAACACGATTGTCGTATTCGGAGAAGGAAAAACAGACCTCTCTGTTTGGCGGTAAGAGCAAGAGAACCTGCTTTTGTGGACTTTAAGAACAACATCGTGCTGGCAAAAGACGGCGCTGTTATAGACTTTGCGGTCTTGGAACAGGGATCTGCAATCCATGAAGACAGTGTGATTGAAAACAACTGCTTCTACGATACCATAGCCAACACAAACGCGGGCAGCGTCCTGGACAAAGACAGCCTGACCGCAAAAGGCAATATTTTCGCGGATCCGATGCTGAAAGACTATAAGGCGGGAGAAACGTATTCCGCGTATCAGTATCCTTTAGAGGATCTGGAAGACCTGATCGATTCTGATTTTACGAAAGAGAGAATTCAGGGACTGGCAGAGCCGTACCAGCTGACAGATGGTTCTCCCTGTATTCAGGCGGGCCAGAGAATAGAAGGTATGCCGACAGAGGATATCATGGGCAATACCATTGCCGGCCGCGTAGACATCGGAGCGCTGGAATACTCAAGCCAGGATGAAGAGGCGGAAGAGGTAGAGGAAGACAATCTGGTCACAACACTGGGCGTTGTGCCGGAACTGCCCGGGACGTTAAAGTTGTTCTGGACGGAACCGCGTATCAGTATCCGGTGGAATGGGAGGAGCTGACAAAAGAAGACTGTATGGAGGCCGGCGTCATCGAACTTCCAGGGTAGTACTTCCCGGACTGTCGAACCAGGTGACAGCGACTATTGTCGGCAGATGCACCGGAAAGCTATGAAAGCGTGGACGTTACGACCTTTGCAGGCATTTATCCGGGAACTTCCGGACAAGGTGAATGCTGTATTCGCCGGCGGACTTACCATGGAGCTGGAGGTTGTATGGGATAAATTAACTCTGGAGCAGTATTCGCGCGAAGGGGAATTTACCGTAGAAGGCCGTGTGTCCGGATTAAAGGAAAAGTGTGCGGCGACAGTCAGGGTAATTGGTGATCTTGGTGACGGAAAGACTGTAAAAGAAACCGGGGCAGCCAAGGACGCATTTACGCAGGAAAGGATGGCGACGCCGCTTACGGAAAGCTTACTCGAATGTGATAAAGGTCAAGACGGCCAGCAGTGACCCGGCGTATACGCGAAGAGGTCTGCTCGGATTTGACTTGACAATGAAAGCGAGATGCTGAAGTCAGCAACAAACATCACCATAAAGCTTCAGATGACCAGACCGGTCAGCGACAGCGACTATAAAAATATCAACAACCATTTTTATTTGAAGGTCTATGAAATCGGGGACGAGTGGCAGGAAGAGACTGTGACATGGAATACGACTCAGCATTTTCCGCTGATAATCTGGTGATAAAAGACAAAAAAATCGTTTATAAAGACATCAGGGACAATCACGAAAACATAGTAGAGCTGGATGTGACGGATTGGGTGAAGAAAGCCTACGCTGAAAATGGCCAGACAAAATTCTCCTTCCTCATGCTGACCGATTATTTCGGAGAGTATGCAAATGGCGACAACGGAGGGATTGACTTTGCTTCCAGGGAAGCGTCCGGAATGATGGAGCCGACGATTGTTTTGAGCAATGTATATGAGATGAAAGTAGATGCTGTATCCGTATCGACATCTGCAGGAAAGAAGCCGGTCCTTCCGGAGACGGTTACCGTTACGTATTCCAATGAGGAAACAAAGAGCGTGACCGTAGAATGGAATTCAATCAACCCTGCAAATTATCAGACAGAAGGAACCTTTGTCGTATACGGAAAAAGCAGAAGGCATCAATCTGCCCATTACGTGTACCGTCAATGTTATGGAAGCGCTGCACAAGGTGGTGGCTGTAAAGCGATATTCCAGGAATTATTCAGCTGGTGGGAACACCGTGGGAGGAACTGGGACTTCCGGAAATGGCAACCGTGCTGCTGGATAACGGACAGGAGGCGGAGGTCGGTATCCAGTACTGGTTCCCCGATAATGCCTACGATCCGAAAAAGGAATTTTCTTATACCTGTATCGGTTATCTGGATCTGGCAAATCATGATTCCATCGAGAATCCGGAACAGAAGTTTGCAAACCGTTTCCGTCAGTATCATTGAGCCGGAAGATAAGAATGCACTTCTCGTCCTCTATACGGAAGCGGCTGGACTGATTAACAGCGGTGAGGTGGGACAGCTGACAGAATCAGCAAAGAATCGCTTTATGAAGGCATTTAATAAAGCAGCTGAGGTTCTGGTAAATACAAAGGCCACGGAATTGAAGTACATACGGCGTATACAGAGCTGATGGAAGCAATCTGGAATATGGACTCAGGAAGAGAACCTAGAAGGCGGATACAGATGCACTTCGTGATCTCGTCCTCATCGCTGAGTCGAAAAAGAAGAAAGATTATACCGAAGAAACGTACGATGCAATGAGAGAGGCATTATCTGAGGCAAAAAGCAGTCTTAAGAGATAAGACGCTGACAAAGGCAGACCAGCCGATCGTAGACATGGCATATGAGAACCTGAAGGAGGCCGTTGACGCACTTGTATTAAGCGGAAAAACAGATCCGGTTACAAAGGTGATGACTGGAATTAAGATTACGGCGCTTCCATCGAAAACAGAATATAAAGTGGGAGAACGTTTCAGCTCATCAGGTCTGAGCGTAGCGGCCGTGTACAGTGACGGAAGCACGAAGACGGTAAGCGGATATGAGATCGGAGATGTGAATACCGGAACAGCCGGAACGAAGGATGTCGTGGTTACCTATCGAATCGCAGTCAACGATGCGATTAAAGTATTCACAGATACTTTCCAGATCACGGTGGTGAAGAGATCGTCCTCAGGAGGCAGCTCGGGAAGCAGCTCAGGAGGTGGTTCCAGCTCTGTGAGAGTGAACCGGACGGCTGTCATCACGTGAGCGGTGAGTGGCAGGCAGCAGAAAATAATACCTGAGATTCCAGAAGAGTGATGGAAGCTACGCAAAGAACGTGGGCAGAATAAACGACAAATGGTACCATTTTGACGGCAGCGGCTATATGCAGACGGGCTGGATTCTGGATGGAGACAAGTGGTATAAACTAGGCAGTGATGGTTCCATGCACACGGATGGGTAAAAGAGGAAGCCGATGGCCAGTGGTACTATTTAAATGAATCCGGAGCAATGATGACTGGCTGGACCATGGTAAACGGTACGTGGTATTACTTAAATCCGGTTACGCAGGGCAATACCGGATGGCAGAATACAGAAGACGGAAGTGGAATCGCGGCAGTGCGGAAAGCGGAAGCCGTTCCATGGGCGCCCTCTATACCGGAACTACAACACCTGATGGTTACCAGGTAGACGAAAACGGAGCCTGGATTCAGTAGGGGGAAATCTATATGAAATTAAAATGGAAAAACTGTGCGCAGCGGCGCTGGCAGTGACCATGGCTATGGGGAATTTGACATATGGGGCCCCATTGGAGAATGGAAGAGCCTCTGCACGGGCCTTAAGCGCTGCAAAGATCGAAGGGCTTTACCAGGATATTATGGATGAGAGCGGGACCGAGGAACTGCTAAAAGACGGCCTTGTCATGCACCCACCTTCGATGAGGGCAGCGTTACAGCAGGTCAGATCACGGATGTTACAGGAAACGGAAAACAATGGAACCGTGGTCGAGCACCCGCATATGAGAAGGGAATACGCGGAAATGCCATCTCATTGGACAATGGAGAAACAGCAGGACTGGGGAATACGAAGGCCAAACAGTACGTAAATTACGGCCGTACGAAGGACTTAATGTTCGGTACCTCTGATTATTCCCTGTCCTTCTGGATGAAGACAGAGAACCATGGACAGAACAATGGAACCATACTTTCCAATAAAAATTACTTAAGCGGCAGCAACGTAGGCTGGGCATTTGGAAATTACAATAACAGCAGCGATACGGATGTACGCATGAACTTTTCCGGAATATCCGGAAAGCGGATCGAGATCAAGAAGATATCCGCGAATGATGACCAGTGGCATCACGTAGCCGGCATTTGACCGTGATGGAAGCATGACTGTTTACATGGATGGGGAGAAGTATTCCTCCATCTCCATGGCGGGACACAGTGGAAAACTGTGGATACGGAGCTTGATTTTATCCTGGGAGGTGACGGCAGAGGCTGTTATGGCATGAGCGGCTGCCTGGTGGATGAGCTTCGGGTTTATAATAAGGTGCTTGCGGATACAACCGTAAAAACCATTTATGAGGCAGAAGGTGCTTCGGCCATCGTTGACCAGATGGCGGAGCAGCTGTCTGCGATAAAAACCCGGCTCTGAATATCCACAGGACAGAATTGATTCTATGGTAGAAAGAGATAAGGCAAACGAAGAGTGCTCTGGAGGAATGACAACGGCTGCAGCTATGGCTGCAGTCAGAGCACTGAAAGAGGTACAATCAGTTTCTGGAAGGCAGCAAGCCTCTGGCCAGCTTTCAGGTCGTGTCGGATATTGCATATAAAATCAGATGACCTCACGGGAAACAAACGCAGTCAATATGATTGCGGGGCTGAAGGATATCAGGACCATGGATCCGGACACGCTTGGCATCATGAATCTGGGAGACTTTACCCAGAGCGGCACGAAGGCCCAGTATGACGCGATGTACAGGATAATGGATCAGTATTTCTCCTGTTTCGGACGATAAGATCATGATCACATTGGGAAATCACGATGTGAGAGGGACCAGCTCCGCAGACTGGAATAAGGACGAGACCGTGATCAGCAGAAAGTACTGGCCGACGGCAAAGGCACTTTACCTGGGCGAAATTCCATATATGCCGGATACGGACGGAAAGGTGTATTTTGACCGCTGGCTGGGCGGATATCATTTTATCGCCATTAACACAGAAAACGGCATCAAGGATGCGTGTATTTATCAGACGATCAGCTGGAATGGCTGGAAAAACGCTGGCGGAGAACGCCAGTCTGACAAACCGATTTTTGTGCTGGGGCATAATGCATTAAAGGATACTCATTGGAGAAGCAATATTTTAAATGACTTCGGCAATCAGGATAAAAGGGTAAAGGAGATATTCTCGAAATACCCTCAGGTATCTATCTGTCAGGCCATATACATAATGGGTTTGGAGTCGTGGGAAGCCATTGACCGCGGATTCGGTACCATGATTGATCTGCCCTCGTATAATGATTCTGAGAATGGGGTGAAGGAAACCGGAACCGGCTATCACGTGAAGATATACGATGACAGTATTGTGTTCAAGGCAAGAAACTTTAAGACCTCAGCCTGGATGCCGGAATATGATATCACGGTAACTCTGCCGAATCTTCCGGCAGTGTATAAAAATGCAAAAAAGAGCGGAATGCGGCTGATTATACGGTGGCTTCTTATCAAAAACTGGAAACCCTTATGAAAGAAGCGGGAAGCCCTTTTTGCAACGGAGTATGATCAGAGTGATTTGACGTATGAAAAGGTGGGGCCGCCCTCTGAGAGCTTTTACGGAGCCAGTCAGAAAGCGAATCAATGAACTGGCGGCGGAGATGGCCACTGCAATCGCAGAACTGGAATCCAGTGAATCTGCCGTAACGGCGATTCAGGATGTATATCTCCAGGGCGGAACGGATGCCGGTAAAGTGAGCACGTCATTCAGCAACTACGATGCGGCGAAGCTGCAGGTAAAGTATTCGGACGGCAATCAGAGCTATACCCGGAAAACACTGCTGAAATTTGATTTGTCATCGGCTGCCGGTGACACAAAGGGAGGCAGAGCTGGTCCTCCAGCTGACCGGAGGTATCAGCAATTCAATCCTGCAAAAAGACTTTACGGAGGCTCTCGTACAAAAGATCGGCAGCCAGTGGGACCGGAGCCGCCGTCACATGGAATACAATTCCCGGAAAAACAGCGGAAAAAGCGGCAGGCGTTATTACAAAAGCGAATATATCCGGTGATCTGGTGACGGTTGATGTCAGTGAAGCGGTGACAGACGCTCTGGCGAAGGGAGAAACGGAAATATCCTTTTTGAGATCAGCTGCCCGACAGAGGCCAATGACAACATGATTGATTTCTACTCTACGAGAGCAGAAGGAAAGCAGGCGCCAAAGCTTGTCACACGCACCTCAAAAAACGGACAAGCCAGTGGATCCGGAGTTTGTGGAATTGAGAGAAAATGGCTGAATAACCTGTTAGGCGGCACCCTGGATACTGGAAATCAGGCTGTGGTGACGTATATAACAGGTCTGGATGAGAAGGCCGGAGAGTACTGGAGCTCCATGATTAAGAGCGATGACGCTTCCAGAACCAATCTCTGGAGTGATCTCGATATGAGCTATATAGCAGGGACGGGAGCAAAAGCAAAGGTGCATTCCGGAAATGTGGCTCAGACATTCTATCGCCTGAAGGACATGGCGATCGCGTGGGCGACGGAAGGCTGCGCACTGTATCAAAACGATGAACTGAAAGAAAGAGCTGATCCGGGCTCTCGATTTTATGAATGAAAACCATTACAGCAGCAGTGACGATAAGACACCGTTCTTTGAAACTGGTGGCACTGGGAGATTGGCGGGCCGATTGCCTTTATGGATACGGCGTTGATTCTTTACGATGATCTTACCCTGAAGCAGATCACCAACTATGCGGCGGCAGTCAACCGGTTTACCAATGTATGTGACAAGCCGTCAGGATATCGGATCACCGGCGATGACGGGGGCCAACCTGATCGATAAAGGTATGGTAGTGGCTCAGGCAGGACTTCTGACGGATAACGGAAGCAAACTGGAGCATGTAAAAAATGCGTACAAGACCGTGTTTGAGTATGTGACTTCGGGAGACGGCTTCTACAAAGATGGTTCCTTTATTCAACATCAGGCGCTGGCCTATATGGGCGGATACGGTTCGCAGCTGTATGAAAAGCTGAGTATCCTGTTCAGCGTGTTTGCCGGATCGGAGTACGAGCTGACTTATGACGACGAAGCGGAGCAGCTCATCTTCGATATGGTATTTGATGGAATTGAACCGTTTATTTACAATGGATTGTGTATGGACATGATTTCAGAAGAGATATAACGAGAAATACGTCCAATGACAGGCTGAGAGGGGCCAAAATCCTGGATGCAATGATGCTGATCAGGGATGCGATGCCAAAGAGCAGCAGGGAGCGCTTTAACAGCATGATCAAATATTATGTCGGCATTGACGAGGCGTATTATTATAGCCAGAGCCATATCGCATCCTTGATGAAGGCAAATCAGATCATGAATGACGGTTCCATTGAGCCGAGAAGCGAATACGTGCTTCATAAGCTGTTTGCCAGCATGGATAAGCTGGTGCATATAAGGCCGGATTACGGTTTTTGCACTGTCGATGCACTCAGACAGAACATATGGACATGAACTGATCAATGATGAAGGAAAACGCACCTGGAACATTTCAGACAGCATGACCTACCTTTATAACGGGGATCAGGATCAATACGGAACCGGTTACTGGGCTACGGTGGATCGAAGCGTCTGGCAGGAACAACGACAGAGTACGTCACGCGTCCAGACAGACGGGAGACCGCACCAGGAATATCTACAGCTGGGTTGGCGGCTCCAGCCTGGGAGATTACGGAACGGCCGGAATGCATTATAAAACACTGGGAAACAGTGGAAGCACAAAGAAACGGTACGGATGCGAAAAAGTCCTGGTTCCTGTTTGACGATGAGATCGTTGCAGTCGGGCAGATTACCTCTTCCACAGGAAATTATGTGGAAACAGTGATTGAAAACAGGAAATTAAAGGAAGATGGAAGCAACCAGGTCTTAATCGACGGTGAAGAACGTTCGATCAGAGACGACGGTGCTGAAAGCGCAGGAAAAGGAACAAAAATACCGGCGGCATCGTGGCTCTATCTGGAAGGAAATACCGATCATTCCGACATTGGTTATTACTTCCCTGGAAAAGCCGATATCATGGCTTTAAAAGAGAAGAGAACCGGCAACTGGAATACCCAGGGAACCACGGAAGGCGAAAGAGACAAACCAGTTTGCGACTTTTTGGTTTGAGCACGGGAAGAAACCAACCGATGCGGATTACTCTTATGTCATTCTGCCGGGAAAGGATGCGCAAAGAAACGGAAAATTATGCTGCCAATCCTGATATTGAAGTCTGGAATGTAGGGGGACGCTCATGCAGTCAGAGAAAATTCACTGGGATTGACCGCTGTGAATTTCTGGAACAACAAGGGAAAGACAGTGGAAGGGATCACCTCGAACAAGGCCGCTTCCGTGACCATGCAGGTAAGCGATGGACTGGTATCGGTAGGCGTGTCAGACCCGACACAGGAAAATAACGGAACCATCGAAGTCTCAATCCCATACGCCGGAGGAGATTGTAGAAAAGGCTGCTAACGTAGAGGTGATTCAGAAGACACCATTTATTAAGCTGTCCGTAAAAACCGCAGGAACGACGGAAAGACAAGCGAAGTGACTTTGAAAATCGCTGAAACGGATAAGCCTGAGCTTGTCGGGCTTGCCGTAGAGTTTGACAGAATCAAGGTGGCGCCTGGAACAAAATTTGCCGGGATAGCGCTTCCGGAGACCGTTAAGGCCTATGACAACGCGGGAAATACCCATATGCTGGAATTACCTGGGAGAGAGGCGATTATCAAAGGACGTTTACGGTGTGTATACACTGACCGGAATCTTACAGCTGACAGAGGGCTTTAACACCGCAGGAATTACGCATCGGTAGAGGTACAGGTGGGAGATGAAGCGGCGGCCACGATGGATGACGTCTACGTTCAGGGCGGAACCGATGGAGATAAAATTTCAGCGGCTCCTCAGCCTGATTGTAAAATACGATACGGGCGCTCAGAGTTATACGAGAAAGTCCTTAATGAAGTTTGATCTGGAACATGTGCCCGGGGACGCGGAACATATTTATTTGTCATATGAATTAACTGGCATGCCAAGCGCTGATTTCGAGCTGCTTCATATCTACCGGGTGGAGAATGACTGGGAGGAGCGACAGTAACCTTTAACAGCTTCCCGGAAAGAGTCGATGAAGAACCTGCAGTTATGACAAAGAGCATGGCGTCGGAAAGTCTGATCAACAGCGATGTGACCAAAAGCCGTGCGTGATGCGATCCGCGCTGGGGAAGAAGAAATATCCTTTGAGATCAGTATCCCGACAGCAGCTTCAAACAATTATGTAGGAATCCACTCCTCCAGAACTGCAAAGGAGGGGGGCGGTAAAACCGGCATTAACGTGGAAATCAGAGTATGAGCCGGAAAAATAGTGAAAAAAGAATCTCAGCTTCATCGTGAATCTGGCAAAGGAGATTCAAACAAGCGAGTTCAGTCATGTAGATGAAGCCAGATTAAAACAGCTTATCGCTGACGCAGAGCGCATACTTGCCGATGCAGATGCTTCTATGGAAGAAATTCACGAAATAGAGACTTTTGACACAAGAAATGGTAAAAATACAGAAAAGAATTAAGAGAGTTATGGCGGGTATGGGCTGAAAACAGCTCATACCCGAATGTGACGGCAGAAATGAGGAGCGGAGGAGATCATGAGGCGAATGGCGTTTCGATTAAAACTTGAGAAGCTTTCCTACCCCAATGCGGTGATGTGCATTTTATTGGGGCTTTGATGGCGGGAGTGGTGGCATCAGGGAATCTGGCTGTATAAAAAGGCGGATAAGCCTGTTATGCGGATCGGAAACTATGCGATCACCGGGAACATCTGGCGCTGTACCAGGATGATCTCCGGGCAAAAAGGTCAGCTCCTATTTCTACCAGACCTATCAGCAGGACCCCAACGAAAAGGATTCTGGGACAGCACGATTGGGGGAGACACCTTCCCAGGTTCTGCGGACAGAGGCGGTCAATGCGCTGTTTACGGATACGGTGGAGCGGATTGAGGCAGCCAAGTATGAAATCGAAGTGGACATCACTCTGGATGACATAAAAAATCCTGGACAGGAAAATAAAGGAGAGCGGAACCTGGACAGACTGCCTATGGGCGGAAACATACGGTCTGATGGAATACATATCCAGGACGCAGATGGAAGTAAAGGGATGCCCTGAAGGAAAAACTCCTGGAGACCAGGCTGAAGCCAACGAAAGAACAGCTTCAGGAGTTATATGAGCAGGCGGACGCCGCTTATTTGGATAAGGGCTGTAAAGCCAGGGTTGAGTATCTATATGTATTATGGCATGAAGGTCGGTGAGTATCCTGAAGAATTACAGTCAGTATGGGCCTTTGTGAAGGAGGAACTGGAGAATGGGACGCCCCCGGGCTGATTACAGGGCGGCCGGCCAAGATTTTCGACAACGATTGAATATGAAGAGGTGGAATATGATTCGAACCAGCTGCCGCGCGATAATGAAGAGCTGGCCTGGCTTGCGGAGCAGACCCCGCGGCATGTCTGCGGGACAGTACAGCGATTGTCTGGATTACGGAGCTTCCCAGGGAATTTTGAAGGTGCTGGATAAAACAGACTATGGAAAAGCCAGCTTTGAGGAGGCCGAGACTCTTCTCACCAATCTGTGGATCAATGAAAATTATCCGAGATATCTGGATCAGTGCATGGATGCATACCGATAGGAAAAAGGCAGCCATAAAGAATATTCTGAACGGCTGCGCAGCAGGCAAACAAATGTTTATTTAACCGTCTCATGTATCTCACGCACAGCATAATCAGCACTCCGGACAATGCGAAAATCATCTGCATCGGACACTAAACCCCCCGAAACTCCGGAAGAATCTTTAACAGGGACGCGCCCAGCAGCGTTGCGAAGAATCCGCATAGCCCAGCGTAAGAAGAGTTGGCGCTCACGTAAGATACCCCGCTTGTCGGCCGGGGAGTACTGGTACTGAGGCTGAAAACCGCGATGGCAATTCCGCCCCTGCGGCTCCTGAGAGAGCCTGGCAGAACGGGCTGCAAAATCAGGCAGGTTGAGGGCGTCATGAACAGCCAGGAAGTATGTACAAAGCCAAGCAGGAGCATGGAGCAGCGCGCCGCATGAAGCCAGGAGGTGGCGTCAGCCAGCCGTCCCCAGAAACAGGCCGCCACCACGCGGACGGAGGAGGCGATCAGTCCAAGGAAGGTGATATAGGTGTAGTCCAGAGAAAGCCCTGTTACCATGTATACACTGAAAAATGGTCCGGCTACCTGCAGCGCCAGATTCCAGAACATGTAGAGGCCGATGATCTTTCGGTATTCGCTGTCGAAAAGCGGATCGATGACAGCGGCCTTTAAACTGCGCCGGTGAGGTTCAGAAACCGGCTCCCGGATTGAGGAAAGGCACCAGAAATCCGTGAAGGCGGTGGATAATACAATCAGGCCAATGATATAATACCCGGTCAGGTCCTGATGCGAACTTCTCATCCAGTCTAAAACACGGCCGCAGACCAGGCTGAGCACCGTGGTGAATGCAAATGCAAACGCATCCTTCCGCCCCAGATACGTTCCGCGGATGTTCTCAGGAACCAGGGAAAGAAGCCAGCTTCCGGTACCCGTACCGATAAACGCGCCAAAGAAGTGGGCGACTACATAGATGGCGACGACTGCAGCCAGGCGGCCCGCATGGTTTTCGACCACCAGCGGCACAAAAAAGACAGAGGAGAGCAGAAGCCTGTGGATCAGCGCGAAGCAGGCGATTAAAAATTTCTTCTGTCTTAAATTTTCCAGGACGACGGAAGAAAACATCTGCAGGGTGCACAAGAGCACCGGAATAGAGCCGATGATTCCGTTTAAGGAATCATCAGCGCCGAGATAGCCTGCGTAGCCGGACAAAAACGCCCCCGTTGTCAGGGTGACGACGCCGTTGGCGCAGCAGCCTTCGGCAATAAACAGCTTCCGGCCCCTGGAATAATCCGTCTCCGTCATGACAGTATCCCCGAAATACGCCTGGGACACCATTTGCTTTAATTGCAGAACTGTAACCATAAGCCAATATTTGCGGCGGAATTGCCGCAACCTTTTCATTTATTGATTTTTCTGGTATTCTTGTGTTGGTAAGACGGGAAATTGACCGGTTTTTCCACGTTTTTAAGAGCTCTTATCTTCTTCTATATTGCCAGTTTGTGGTTGATTATACAAGAGGAGAAAGAAGAGAATAACTGGAGGATTCCGACTGTGGGTACGGGATTTCGGCAGAAGCGAACCAGAGCACGGCGCCGCGGGGAAGAACCGGTAATCCGCAGAAAAAGAAAAGGATGGAACATTTTCTGCATTTGAAGGCACTCTGCCGGTACAGGCGCTAAATGCCGGTTATCTGGTGACAAAGGGATGGGGACGCCATGTGGAGCGTACCATGGATACATTTGAAATTATATACGTCAATTCCGGGACTTTGGGGATATTTGAGGAGGACGTGGAGTATGATGTGGAAAAAGGGGAGGCGCTGATCCTGTTTCCTGGGCGGCATCACGGAGGAACCAGGGATTTTGACGAGGATCTGACCTTTTACTGGCTCCATTTTACCATGGAGGAGGAGGCTCTCCGTATGGGAAGCGATATTATGGCACTGCCTCAGCTGATCCGTCTGGCGAAGCCGGAGGCGTTTGAGGAGCTGTTCCGGCGTTTTATCCGGAGACAGAATGTGTGCCGCGATGACAAGACATTTTTGAATCTGGTGCTTTTGGAGCTTCTGTGCGAGCTTTCCGATTCCCCTCTCTCCGCTGGAGGTCAGCGGGACAGAAGGTTTATCTGGCCAACCAGGCGGCCAGGTATATCAGAGAGCACTGGAAAGAGCCGCTGTCCGCCTCATTTCTCGCTGATAAGCTGGAATGCAGCCCGGACCATCTGGGCCGGGTCTTTCACGCCGTGTACGGCAGAAACTTAACGGATGCTATCCATGAGGCCAGAATCAACCGGGCCTGCCGCCTGTTGATAGAAACGAATCTGACCGGCAGCGAGATCGCCTACGAGTGCGGGTACACGGATGTCGATTATTTTCGCAGACTGTTTAAGAAATACATGGGAATCACGGCGAAAGAGTACCGGCAGGCGTACTGTCTGGTGCTTCCGGAGGATCGTGTGGGAAAATAACTGAGCCGGCGTAAAGCCGCTTTTACGGTTATAACAACTGAATCTTTTTCTGATAGATCCGGCGGAATAAGACAGTCGTAAGTACGACAGATATGATTTCCGCCAGCGGGAACGCATACCATACGGCATGAAGGCCGAATTCCGCTGCGAAGAACCAGGCAGCGGGCAGAATACATACCAGCTGTCGGGCTGCTCGAAGTGATCAGGCTGTAGACTCCGTTGCCCAGAGCCTGGAATACAGAACCAATCACGATGCAGTACCCTGCGAACAGGAAGCTTAAGCTGATGATGCGGAGCGCCGGAACGCCGATTCCCATCATATTCTCTGAGGCGTCAAACAGATACAAAAGCTGCTCCGGGAATATCTGGAATATGGCCAGTCCCACCAGCATAATTGCGACTGCCGCAGTCACGCTGGCCCGGATGGTTTTCATAATGCGGTCTTTGAGCGGCGCCGTAGTTGTAGGCGACGATCGGAACCATTGCATTATTTAAGCCGAATACAGGCATGAAGATGAAGCTCTGAAGCTTGAAATAGATTCCGAATACGGATACCGCCGTCTCGGAGAACAGCAGCAGGATCTTGTTGACGCCGAAGGTCATGACCGAGCTGATGGACTGCATGATGATGGAAGGCAGTCCAACCCTGTAGATTTCAGCAATAATCTCCGCATTCGGGCGGAAGCTGCGCATGTTTAAATTCACGTCGGTATTTTTGGTGATATTGAAGTAGAGCAGCAGGAGCATGGCGGCAATCTGACCGATTACCGTGGCTGCCGCGGCACCCAGAAACCCCATTCCGGGGGATCCCCAGAGCCCGAAGATCAGAATCGGGTCCAGAATGATGTTGATGATGGCTCCAAGTCCCTGCGTAATCATATTATAGATTGTCCGCCCGGTGGACTGCATGATCCGTTCCAGCGCAATCTCTAAAAAGATACCAAAGGAAAAGATGGAGCAGATCGATAAGTAAAGTGGTACCCTGCCGGATGATCTCCGGATTGGAGGTCTGAACCGTAAAATAGATTCTGGCAAAAAGATGCCGAAGACGGCGAACAGCAGATAGCTTAAAAAGAACACAAAGATCCCGTTGACAGCCGCCAGATTGGCGGTTCTCTGGTTCTTCTCTCCCCAGAGAGCGGGACAGAAGCGCATTGACTCCGACTCCGGTGCCGGTGGATACCGCGATAATTAAGTTCTGTACGGGAAATGCGAGCGATACGGCCGCCAGCGCGGTTTCCCCGAGCCGGGCGACAAAGATGCTGTCGATGACATTGTATAAGGCCTGTACCAGCATGGAAAGTATCATGGGCAGAGACATGGTGAACAGCAGACGGCTGATGGGCATGACGCCCATTTTGTTTTCGGCCGGTTTCCCGGAAATGGTCATATTTGACATGTAAAACCCCCTGTCTAACATTGTAAACATGCAGATAATTGTACCCCTGTTTCGACGTGGATAAGAGCTGTTTCTGCGCAGATACAGCTCTTTTGAATGGAATTTCACCAGAAAAGGTGCAGGATTCAGAAATATTTTATGTAAAATAGATATTGCAAAGAAAAAAAACGTGTGCTATCATATATGAAATTCATCGTAGTGCAGTGGTGAATTACAGATAAGACGAAAGGCTGAGAAAGAGACTCTGATTTAAGAAACTTGACAGGAAGAGGGCGTCACCGACTGAGAGCGCCGTCATGAGGGACTGAATTAAGGGAACACTCTGGAGCCGGTATGCCGAAGCGGCCGGATGGATTCCGGTGTCAGAGGTAGGTTTACCCGTGACACGCGTTAAGTGAAAGAGTGGAGATAGAAGTATAATATCTCAAAGCGGGTGGTACCGCGGGATCTTTGATAATAAGAGCCCCGTCCCGGAATATGTAACTGTATTCCGGGACGGGGCTTTTGTTTGAACCGGAATCCCAACCAATCTACATCTGGTAAGGAGCGTGCAGACATGGAATTTATGAAAGGTATCCAAAAAAAAGAAACAACAGAACTGGCCGATTTACTCACCGGTGCTTACACCGGAAAGACGGTGAGCCTAAACGGGGCGGTCCACACCATCCGCGACATGGGCGAGGTAAGCTTCGTGATCCTGCGAAAAGGGACTTGTCCAGTGTGTCAGAGAGCGCTCTGTTCCTGTATACAGGGCAGGGGGTGTCCGCGGGAGCGGTCCCCGAAGGGAGGCGGACGGCAGGCTGGAATTCGCGGACAACGGGCCGGAAATCCCTTCGGCAGAATTAAAGGAGAATCCGCCGTCACCGTCACGGGAATCGTATCGCCGGAGCCGCGTGCTCCCCACGGCGTGGAAATCCGTCTGACAGGAGATCAAAGTACTGTCAACACCGGCAGAGGTTCTCCCCATCGCTGTCAGCAAATGGAAGCTGAACACGTCGCTGGAGACGAAGCTGGCCCTTCGCCCTATCACACTCCGCAATCCCATGGAGCGGGCGAAATTCCGGATTCAGGAAGGAATTGTCCGGGGATTCCGGGATTTTCTTCACTCGCAGGGATTTTACCGAGATTCGCACACCGAAGATCGTGGCCCGCGGCGCAGAGGAGGTTCAATGTGTTCCGTCTCGATTACTTTAACAAGAAGGCAGAGCTGGGGCAGAGCCCGCAGTTTTACAAGCAGACCATGGTCGGCGTCTATGACCGGGTATTCGAGGCGGCTCCGTGTTCCGGGCTGAGAAGCACAACACGACGCGCCATTTAAATGAATACACCAGTCTGGACTTCGAGATGGGGTATATCGAAGGCTTTGAAGATGTCATGGCCATGGAGACCGCCATGCTTCAATACGTAATGAAGCTTCTTTCTGAGGAATACGAAAAGGAACTCAGGATGTTAAATGTTACACTCCCGGACGTGGCAAAATTCCTGCTGTAACATTCAAACGGGCCAAGGAACTCGTTTCAGAGAAATACAGCCGTCGATCCGCAACCCCTACGATTTAGAACCGGAAGGAAGAACACTTAATCGGCCGGTATTTTAAAGAAGAATACGACAGCGATTTCGTATTTGTCACCCATTACCCGTCAAAAAAAACGTCCGTTTTATGCTATGGACGATCCCCATGATCCAAAATATACGTTAAGCTTTGACCTGCTGTTCCGAGGGCTGGAGGTGACCACCGGAGGCAGAGGATCCATGATTACGATACCATCATAAAGAAGATGGGAAAAGAGGTATGGACCCGGAAGAACTTGCTTCTTATTTAATGATATTCAAATACGGAATGCCGCCCACGGAGGTCTCGGAATTGGTCTGGAGCGGCTGACCATGCGGTTGTTAGATGAGCAGAATGTACGGGAAACGACTATGTTTCCACGTGACGTGACGCGTCTGGAACCAAGATAGTGTATATTTATATTGGCGGCACGGCTGCGTGCCGGAATGAGGAGGGAATGAGATGGCACACAGGATTGATGATGCAACAATCGAATACGTGGGAATCCTGGCGAAGCTTGAATTGTCTGAGTCCGAAAAGGAAGACGCAAAAAGACATGGGACGTATGCTGGATTATATTGATAAACTGAACGAGCTGGACACAGACGGGGTGGAACCCATGACCCATATTTTTCCGGTGACAAACGTGTTCCGCGAGGATACGGTGAGAGAAGCTGCTGACTCTTATGACACTACAGGGGAACACAGCAGTGATGGCAGGAAAACACACTGAAAAATGCACCGGAACAGAAGAATGGCGCATTTAAGGTCCCGAAAACAGTGGAATAAGGAGGAGCCCATGACGGAAAAAGAAATCTTATCATTGACCGCGGTACAGCTGGGAAAAAGATAAAAAAAAAGAAGTGACGTGCGAAGAGGCTCTGACAGCCGTATTCGCACAGATTGAAAGACAGGAGTCAGTCTTCACTGTTACGTAACTCTGGAAAAAGAAAAGGCTTTAAAACAGGCGCGGGAGATACAGATAAAAAGATCGATGAAGGCCAGCTTGCCGGGCCTCTTGCAGGTGTTCCCAGCGCGGTAAAAAGACAATATGTGTATAGAAGGTATGCGAACCACATGCAGCTCGAAGATTCTGGAGAACTTCGTCCCCACCTACACGGCGGGAGGCAGTGGAAAACTTAAGGAAGGCGGGGAGCCGTGATCATCGGCAAGACCAACATGGATGAGTTTGCCATGGGAAGTACGACGGAAACATCGGCCTTTGGCGTCACGAGAAATCCCTGGAATACGGATTACGTTCCCGGCGGCTCTTCAGGCGGATCCTGCGCCGCAGTTGCGGCAAATGAATGCTTCTATGCGCTGGGTTCCGACACCGGCGGCTCCATACGGCAGCCCAGTTCTTTCTGCGGGGTAACCGGTTTAAAACCAACTTACGGGACCATTTCCCGGTATGGGCTTATCGCTTACGGCTCCTCTCTGGATCAGATCGGGCCGGTGGCGAAGGATGTGACGGACTGTGCGGTTATTCTGGAGGCATTGGCAAGTCATGACGCGAAGGACAGCACATCGGTGGACCGGGAAGCCGTGATGCGGCAGAAGATGGAACAGGGATGACCGGCTGGACTTCATATGGCGGCTGTGATTTCACCTCAGCTTTGGTGGATGATGTAACGGGGATGAGAATTGGAATTCCCGGCGATTACCTGGGTGAAGGGCTTGATCCGGAGGTAAAAGAAGCTGTTTTAAAGGCGGCGGAGGTATTGAGGGAAAAGGGCGCCTCTGTGGAAGAGTTTGATTTGGGCATGGCAGAATATGCGATTCCGGCATATTATGTCATTGCCTCTGCGGAAGCCAGTTCAACTTATCACGCTTCGACGGCGTTAAATACGGTTTCCGCGCAAAGGATTATGACGGCCTTCATGATATGTATAAAAAGAGCCGTTCCCAGGGATTCGGACCGGAAGTAAAGCGGCGTATTATGCTTGGCTCGTTCGTTTTGAGCTCCGGTTACTGATGCCTATTATTTAAAAGCACTTCGGACCAAGGCATTGATTAAAAGGCTTTTGACCGTGCCTTTGAGAAATACGATGTGATTCTCGGGCCGGCTTCACCGGCCACGGCGCCGAAGCTGGGGAGAAAGCCTGAGTGATCCTTTAAAGATGTATCTCGGCGATATTTATACAATTTCCGTCAATCTGGCCGGGCTTCCGGGGCTATCGGTGCCCTGCGGAAAAGATTCAGGGAGGACTCCCCATCGGCCTTCAGCTGATCGGAGACTGTTTTCAGGAAAAGATATCATCCGCGCCGGTTACGCGTTTGAGAGAAGCCGTTCTTATGAAATGCCGCCTTGTGCAGTACCGAAACGGCTGAGTCTGTGGCAGTACAATCCGTCATGGCGGCCGGAAAGGAGGCGGAGTAGATGAGCAGACAGTATGAGACAGTCATAGGGCTGGAGGTCCACGTGGAGCTTGCCACGAAAACAAAGATTTTCTGTTCCTGCTCTACGGAATTCGGCGGAGCACTCCAACACCACACCTGCCCGGTCTGCACCGGAATGCCGGGGGCGCTTCCTGTTCTGAACAGACAGGTGGTGGAATACGCCCTGGCGGTGGGGCTGGCGGTCAACTGTGAAATCAATCAGTACTGCCGGTTTGACCGGAAAAACTATTTTTACCCCGACAATCCTCAGAACTACCAGATCTCCCAGCTTTACCTCCCTATCTGCCACGACGGTTTCGTGGAAATCGAGACAGCGGCCGGTAAGAAGAAAAGTGGGGATTCACGAGATCCACATGGAGGAGGATGCAGGAAAGCTGATCCATGATGAATGGGAAGACTGTTCCCTGGTGGATTATAACAGAAGCGGCGTTCCTCTCATTGAGATCGTCTCGAGCCGGATATGCGAAGCGCAGAGGAAGTGATCGCGTATTTAGAGAAGCTGCGGCTGATCATCCAGTATCTCGGAGCATCGGACTGCAAGCTTCAGGAAGGTTCCATGCGGGCGGATGTGAACCTGTCCGTTCGGGAAGCCGGAGCTCGGAATTCGGTACCAGGACGGAAATGAAGAACTTAAACTCCTTTAAGGCCATTGCCAGAGCGATCGAGGGGGAAGAAAGCGCCAGATCGAGCTTCTGGAGGAAGGGAAGAAGGTGATCCAGGAGACACGGCGCTGGGATGATAATAAGGAAAGCTCCCGTGCCATGCGCTCCAAAGAGGATGCCAAAGATTACCGTTATTTCCCGGATCCCGACCTGCCTCCGGTGTTTATAGGCGATACCTGGATACAGGAGATAAAGGACCGCCAGCCGGAGTTTAAGACCGGGAAGATGGCGAGATACCAGGCTGAACTGGGGCTTTCGAATATGATGCGGATATCATTACAGGATCAAAGCGCATGGCGGATATTTTGAAGCCACCGTTTCCCTGTGCAAAAAGCCGAAAGAAGCGGCCAACTGGCTGATGGTAGAGGGTATGAGGCTGTTGAAGGAGGAGGCCCTGGAACCGGAGGCCATAAGATTTTCACCGGAAAATCTTGCAAAATTAATTGTTTTGGTGGATAATGGTACTATTACCCGCACGGTAGCGAAGGAAGTATTTGAAAAATATTCGCTGAAGATATTGATCCGAGGCCTACGTAGAAGAAAACGGGCTTAAGGTAGTAAATGACGAGGAGCGCTCCGCGCCGTGAGAGGAGGTTATAGCAGCAAATCCACAGTCTGTGACAGATTACCGTAATGGGAAAGAGAGAGCCAGGGGCTTTTTAGTCGGGCAGACGATGCGGGCGATGAAAGGGAAAGCTGACCCCGCCATGGTAAATAAGATGATAGAGGAACTGCTGTAAATCCGGCAATGCTGGCTGCCTCTTGGGAGAAAAAACTCCCGGAAACGAATGAAGGAGATAATATGAGGAGGAAGAAGAAAGCGATGAAACCGTATGCAGAGATGACGAAGGAAGAGTTACAGGAACTTAGAAAACAGCTTTCCACCAAGTACAGGGAGTATCAGGGCAAGGATTTACGCCTCGATATGTCCAGAGGAAAGCCAAGTGTGGATCAGCTGGATTTATCCATGGGAATGATGGATGTGCTGAGCAGCGATGATGATTTAACGTGTGAAGACGGTACGGACTGCCGCAACTACGGCGTGCTCGACGGCATCAAGGAAGCGAAAGAACTGCTCGGCGACATGATGGAGGTTCATCCGGACCAGATCATCATCTACGGCAACTCCAGCTTAAATGTCATGTATGACACGGTTTCACGCTCCATGACACACGGTGTGATGGGAAATACGCCGTGGTGTAAGCTTGACAAGGTTAAATTCCTATGCCCGGTACCGGGATATGACAGACATTTCTCCATTACTGAATACTTTGGTATCGAGATGATCAATGTTCCCATGACGCCAACAGGCCCGGATATGGATAAGGTGGAAGAACTGGTTGCAAATGACGAATCCATCAAGGGATCTGGTGCGTGCCGAAATACTCCAATCCTCAGGGAATCTCCTACTCCGACGAGACGGTACGCCGCTTTGCCAGATTAAAACCGGCTGCTCCGGATTTCAGAATCTACTGGGATAATGCCTATACGATTCATCATTTATACGACCACGACCAGGATCATTTAATCGAAATCCTGGCGGAATGCAAGAGAGCGGGGAATCGGACCTGGTTTTACAAGTTCGCTTACTGGGTTCCGGTATCGCGGCTATCGCCTGCAGCCAGAACAATCTGGTAGACATCAAGAAGCAGTTAAAGATTCAGACCATCGGCCATGACAAGGTAAACCAGCTGCGCCCGTGCGTTTCTTCGGGGATATCCACGAATGGTAGAACATATGAGAAAGCATGCGGACATGAGACCGAAGTTCGAAGCTGTAATCGAGATTCTGGAGAGAGAACTGGGCGGCCTTGGAATCGGTTCCTGGACCAGTCCGAAGGGCGGATACTTCATCTCCTTGATTCTCTGGCGGCTGTGCGAAATCCATCGTAGGCAGATGTAAAAAAGCAGGTCTTATCATGACCGGCGCCGGGTTACCCATATGGAAAGGATCCGCATGACAGCAACATCCGTATCGCTCCGTCCTATCCGCCGTTATCTGATTTAATTCTGGCGATGGAATTATTTGCATTGTGCGTGAAGATTGTGAGTATTGATAAATTGCTGGCTGAGATGAATGAGAAGACTGAGACTGTAACAAAATAAATACAAAACGAATCAATCAGTTAATACCGCAGAAGTGATGATAAGATCATTTCTGCGGAGCACAGGAATAACACTGAATTGAGACTGCAGACCGGACAACGGCCGGCAAGTGACGGAACAGAAGGACGCACCGGTCTTTTGCCGGTCAGTCAAACAGCACCAGATTAATAAATGCCTGAAAACTCTCGCTTTGGAACTTATCCTTATGAAACACCACGTGGTTCATGCAGCTGACATCGAAGTCCTTCACATCAATCTCCACAATCTCCCCGCGCTGAATGTAGGATCGGCAAAGATCCGGGGAACGACGCCTATGCCCAGATTTTCACGGACAGCCTGGACGACCACGTCAGAATTGGTGCTGGACCACAGCGGGCGGCGGTTAAGTTGTGCAGGGTCAGGGGCGCAGTCAAGGCGTCCCGGATTGTACAGCCCTCCTCGCGCAGGATGAGAGGCTCTTCCACGAGGCGTTCTCAGGGATACGGGCTGACTGGTTTGCCGGGCAAATGGATGGTCGGGCGCGCAGATGACGGCCAGCGGGTAGGAGGAAAATGGAATTTTCTCCCGCTGCTCGTCGGGGACCACACCCTCGATCAGACCGATATCCAATTCGTTTCTAAGGAGAAGCTGAGCAATCTCTTTGGAATTGTTCACAGTGACTTTTATGACGGACTCCGGATTGCTTTTCATAAAACGGGAAATAACTCCGGGGAGCAGGAAGCTGGCCAGAGTCACGCAGGAGCCGACCCGGAGCGGAGTCTGGCGGTTTAAGGCGCCGGAACAGGTTTCAAGATCGTGATAGAGCTCCAAAAGCGGTATCACTTTTGAGAGGTAGAATTTGCCGTTCTCATTGATGACGATTTTCCGGGAAACGCGGTCGAAGAGGGAGGCCCCTACGGATTCTCCAGTTCATTGATCGCGTGAGAAATAGCCGGCTGCGTCATGGACAGCGTTTTCGCCGCTCAGTAATACTGCCCTCTTCACAGACGGTTTTGAAGATAGTAAGATGTCTTAAATTCATGATCAGGATCCTTCCATTACCAATACAACATATGATAATAGATATTATATCATTCTGATAATGAATTGAACAGGGATTTTTGTCTTTTTTAAAAAATATTAGCAAAATAACAGCGAACCCTGGCGATCAGAGCGTTAAGAGCATGAGATACTCATCCGCATAGCTGCCATCGGTATTTAAACGAATGGGGGCGGCTGCCATAGATGCGGAAGCCGTATTTCTTATAAAGGGCGATCGCACGCTCATTTTCGCAGACTACCTCCAGTTCGATCATCTCGAGATCCATTTCTCTGGCGCATGTGATAATGGCCGACAGCAGCAGCGAACCGATTCCCAGCCCCCAGTACTCTTTCCGGATGGAAATACCGAAGGCGGCGCGGTGGCGGTACCGCTCCCTCTGGGCGATGGGGCTCAAGCCGGCGTTGGCGACAATGGTTCCATCCACAACAGCACAGATCATCAAGTCAGTGGGACTGTTCAGTGTGGTTTCAGAAACTTTTTCCTCCCGCTGGGGGGCATGGTAATTTCATCGGAGTATCGGGCCATGAAGTCCGTCTCGCCGGAGGTAACCTTCATGAGATGAAGGATGGCGGCCGCGTCGGCGGGAAGAGGGCTTCTTCAGACGGCAGACAGCACCGTTTTTCAGTATGTGATCTTTGGGTTTGTATCTCATGGACAGAACCTCCTGATATGATAAAAATTAGTTGTTTAAGAAAATCCCTCCGGTACCGTGAAATGACTCGCGGTGCGGGGATTTTTACAGACAGCCGTCTGATTCCGTCAAAGACGGAGAGGGGGGCTTCCATTCCCTGCTTCAAACGAAGCAGACGGAACTTCCCTTAAAGACGGGCAGCAATTGCCTTGATAAAATCTTCGCTGTTTAATACAGTAGGATTGGGTATGGTAGTGATGAGCGCAAAGGTCTTTCGTCATCTCGCCATTTTCAATGGTATCTATGGTGGCTTTCTCCAGTCTGTCTGCAAAATCCATCAGGTCGTTGTTGCCGTCCAGCTCTCCCCGCTTTCTCAACGCACCGGTCCAGGCAAAAATGGTGGCCACAGAGTTGGTGGAGGTCTCTTCTCCCTTTAAGTGCTTGTAATAGTGACGCTGTACGGTTCCGTGGGCAGCCTCATATTCGTAATCGCCATCCGGAATACGAGAACGGAGGTCATCATGGCGAGGGAGCCGAACGCGGAAGAAACCATGTCGCTCATAACGTCGCCGTCATAATTCTTGCAGGCCCAGATATAGCCGCCTTCAGATTTCATGACACGTGCAACCGCATCGTCGATCAGCGTATAGAAATAGGTGATTCCCGCTTCCTCAAACTTACCTGCGTATTCTGCATCGAAAATATCCTGGAAAATATCCTTAAAGGTGTGGTCATATTTTTTGGAAATGGTGTCTTGGTGGCAAACCATAAATCCTGTTTCGTATCCAGCGTAGTTGAAACAGCTTCTGGCAAAGCTTTCTATGGAATTATTCAGGTTATGCATGCCCTGTACAATACCGGCGCCTGTAAAGTTATGTACCAGTTCGCGGGTCTCGCTTCCGTCTTCTGCCGTATAGACTAACTCGACTTTACCGGCTCCCGGAATCTTCATCTCGGAACCCTTATATACATCGCCGTAGGCGTGTCTTGCCAGGGTGATGGGCTTTTTCAGTTTTTTACACATGGTTCGATTCCCTTCACTACGATCGGAGCACGGAATACGGTGCCATCAGGATCGCACGGATGGTGCCGTTGGGGCTCTTCCACATTTCTTTTTAAATGATACTCTTTTACACGGGCGGCATTGGGGTGATGGTGGCACATTTGACTGCAACCTTATATTTTTTCGTGGCGTTGGCGGAATCGACGGTGACCTGGTCGTCCGTTTCGTCGCGGTATTCCAGGCCCAGGTCATAATATTCGGTTTTTAAGTCGATGTAGGGAAGCAGTAAATGATCTTTAATCATCTTCCAGAGAATCCGTGTCATCGTCGCCGTCCATCTCGACGATGGGGTTGTCATCTTAATCTTATCCATGTGTCTGTTCCTCCTTGTTATGAACATCAGCGTGTGATACTCTTCATGTAACCTATAGTATACGACGAATTACGGATTCGCACAAGACTGTCTATGTAATTTTATCCATCCATTTTTCAGATTATACACTGTTTTCGGATCGATGAAGTGTTCCACTTTTTCGGCCTGCTCCAGCTCATTGGTGGTTTGATTGATAAAGCAGAAGAAATCCTGCAGCACCGTATGGCGGAACAGGAGATAGCGTCCAAGCTGAAGACCCGCCTCGGTCAGTGTGACTGTACCGTATTTTTCGAACCTCACAAGCCCGCTGCTGCGTAAGTTTCCGGCCATTTTTGAGGCGGATGAAGGCCGGACATGAAGGCATTTGGCGAGGGCTCCGATGCGGACCGGAGTGCCGTCTGACTGAGGCGGCAGATCATTTCCAAATAGTCCTCCATGGAGTAGGTCATCTGAATGTGCTCCAGAAGGAATAGCCTTTTAGTGTATAAAAATTATCTTCCTGATCCATTTGTTTACCTCCGTTATGTGTCTGCATATCAGTTCAATATATTCGGCTGAGAACAATCTATGACGGCCTGCGGCGGGGCTTAAAAATAATTGCCGTCAGGGGAAACAGTCTGCCGTCAGGAAAGAAGGAAAAAATCTCCCGGAACCACTGTACCAGCCTTCGCATATGTTAGGATATGGAAACATTTACGGAGGTAAATTTAATGACAGAAGTAATCCAGTTAACAGACTTGAAAAAAGGGTCAGAAAGCGGTGATTTCGAACTGGCCGTTTTTGATGATATGAGACGGCGGCTTCAGGACATCGGTCTGATTGAAGGAACTGTAGTGGAGTGTGTGGGAAAAGAGCCCGCTGGGAGACCCCTGCGCCTACATTATCCGGGGGGCGGTCATAGCCCTCAGGAGCGAGGACTCCGGCCGTGTGATGGTATATAGAAAGGAATCAGAACATCAGGGAGGAGACGGGGAAGGAACAGCGTGCTGAGAGCCCGGATATGGCTTTAGCCGCAGATACCGCCTCAATCTGTGAGGGGAAGGCAGGACAGGAGGAAACGGAGGACGTATTATGGGGTTAAGCAGAGATTCTGTGGGGATCAAGTCTGTGGACTGCGGACTTGAAATCAAAAACGCCGGGAAGATGATAAGGTCATCGCGCTGGCAGGTAACCCGAATGTGGGGGAAGAGTACGGTATTTAATGAAATGACTGGAATGAATCAGCATACCGGAAACTTAACTTAACGGTAAAACAATTACAAAAAGATAATTTGATATTTCCGGTTCCGCCCAATACTCTTTGATACACGGATTTCCTTAATAATTGACCGCCAGAAGGCCCTCTTTTCCTCATTGTTTAAATTATTATAGATGATCTCAAAATTGCAGTCCAGAACTTGCTTAAGCGGTTTTAGATTTTTTATCGGTTGTTCCATGTCTGGAAGGGCAGCACAAGCTGTTCCTCATACTCCGCGCGGTCTTTTTTATATTCTTCCAGATTGATCACTTCATTCAGGTACAAATCCTTCAAACGGTCTAGTTTTCTGCGGATCTTATTCTTTTTTGCGCGATTATCAATTCTCTTGGCTTCCCCTGTCTCAAAATCTACCAGATAGCCGCTTAACTCTTCCCGGATGTTCTAATAAATATTCTTCAATCCTCATTTCTCGAATCTCACCGCCGTTCTTTGCATTTTTTGTATGCACGGTACTGCAGGCATTCATAAGCAGGATATTTGTAGCGGTAGACTTTTTCCGCTGGTCCTGCGGCTCACGACGTTAATGTGGCAGCCGCTCATTTTATGGCCGCACTCGTCACAAATCAGGATTCCTGAGAATATGTAGGGGTATTTTTGGCTGGAGCGTATCGTGCTGTTGTTGTCAAGAACACGTTGAATGTCCTGATACATCTCGTCAGAAATCAGGCGCGGACAGTAATTTTCGTTGCCGCGATAACGGCCGGTGTATTTCTCGTTTCGCAGGATACTGTTTTTAAGGTTCTGGATACTCATATTTATTCCGTGGTTTTCCCGCATGTAGTTTACGGTTTTGGCAAGCCCCTGTTCCCGATGGAAGTACTGAATACTATCCAACATCGCGGGTGCCTCGTCAGAAAAAACTAAATGCTTATTTTGAATCATGTAGCCGCGCGGCACCTTTCCGGTGATAACCTCTCCATGAACTACCTTGTTGCGAAAGACATCGGCAACGCGCAGGCCGCCGTTCTGAGCTTCCAGCTCCGCCCATGTCATAGACTGAGCTACGAAAGGCACGGCCGTAAGGGGTGGAAGTGTCAAAGTAGGGTTGGTCAATGGCTGTCCATGCAACATTGTACTTATCCAATATGACCTGAATATTGAGATAATGGCGCAGGCTCCTGAACCAGCGGTCTAATTTTGTGAATATGATGAGATCAACCAGGCCGGCTTTTACATTCCCGATCAAGGCGGGTAAAATCATCACGGTCCAGCTTTTGGCCGGAAACGCCGTCGTCGATATAGGTATCTTGAAGGATCATGTTCTGGTGATCATCGATATATTTAGTTCCGCGTTCCTTTTGGTCGCGGATAGAATCACCACGTTCAGCCTGCTCATGTCTGAGGATACACGGATGTAGGGGCTACGCGCTGAAGGGCGGTCTGTGGTTGTGCCATGATATCATCTCCTTGGTCTAGTGTATTAATTTGGCGTATAAAAAATACACCTCTTGTCAAGACATTCTGAAATGATATAATCAATTTGCGAGAAAGACATATCTTTCCGGAATGATCCGGCAAGAGAATCTATGTGAAAAGCTCTTTGGAGTTGGTAGCTCCTGGGGCTTTTTACTTTATTAGTTTTAGATTTCCAATTAACCCTTAAAACAAAACCTACAATCCAATAAATTCCACCTGTAAAGCAACCTAAGATAAAAATCCAAAACCACTTTAGATACCATGGCGGCGCTTTTTTCCCGCCACCAGATACAGATGCAGCAGCGCTGGCACTGGAACTGGATGAAGATGAATTATTAATAATAATTGGGGTATCCTTACCACTGCTTAATTGTTCCACCTGTTTACCACATTTTGGACGACACAGTCGGCGTCAATGACCTCTCCACAATGTTTGCAGAATTTAGTACTTTCCATACATTAATTCTCCCTCTTTTTATTCATTTTTATTAAAAGCCACAGGCTATTTTAATCTGAAAATTTTATGTTACTCATCTTAAAATATAATTCTGTAACCGTTCAGGAAAATATCTCTCAAGCATATCGTGATACTCTGCCCATGCGGTGTGTTTTTCTTTAGGCTCTTTCTGCTCAAGGATACGTTTGGGTTTTGGCACCGGCATTTCCGGTATAATAACAGGGAAAAACCAGTTATGTATTTCCTGATTTATTTCTTTGCACTCACTTAAATGACACATCTTATAATCTTCGTATATTCGATTCGCGGCCATGCAGGATACTCCATAAGTACGACAAATACCTCTGACACTATCCGATCGCATATGCCAGATGGTTGCACGAGGTACGAGAATGTTACTGGCGAAATAGTCGGCGAGATCTTCAAATGATTTATCTGTTGACGGAAGATCCATGATATAATGCCCTAACTCATGCATTAGCGAAAACGGATCCGTTCAGATGTGTTTTTTCATTATACGCAATAATTTTTTCGTAAGTAAAAGCGTCTTCTGTGCAGCTCTGGCATATCGTATATAACTCAAAGTTGATCTCCTTCAACTCTGAATAACTCAAAACCTAAAGCCATAATGCCTAAGTATCGAAAAGCAATCAATTGGAAAAGTAGTTATATTGCATTCCTTGTAGACAGTTAATACATAACTGAGCAATCTTTTAAGTCCAGCTCGGTTAAAATCGGTGCAAAGCATAAATAATTTCTCAATAAAATCAGTCCTCAAATTCAATTTCGGACAGGAGCTGTATCAGGCGCATTTTCTGTTCAACAGACATTTTCTTTCCGTTTCTGGCTACAAGTTTTTCTACATCAGCATAGGTGGGCTCTTGATGTATAACTTTTTTTCTTATCATCGAAGTCATCAAGAGATAAACCCAACACATGCGCTATAGCTTTTAATGTTTCTAGTTTAGGGTCCTTAGTAGCGCCGCTTAAAATTTTATTTAACGTTCCTAGTGGTACGCCAGATTTTTCAGATAATTCTTCTGTTGTCATTCCCAACTTCTTCTTATATTCTGATATCTTCTCTAATCCCATTTTTTTAAACCTCCTACGGTAATATTTTACCTCTTATAGCCGTTGAAGTCAAGATAAATTTGCCGTTAACGGAAAAATAATTTAAAAAGCAGGTTGACATTTGCCGTTAAAGGATATATACTAATCAAGTAATAACCGTTAACGGAAAGGAGGGCAATATGTACTATCGTTTAAAATTGAGATAAGCAGAAGAGGCTATACAATTGGAAAAATTTGCCTCCAAGCTTAGCATTTCTGAAAAGTCATTGCGAAATAAGATTAATGGAACCACTGAATTTACGTGGTCCGAAGTTTTTGGCAATCCGAGATCTGATAGATCCCGATATGCTATTGGAAGAATTATTTAAAAAAGAAAGCAAAATAGCCTAAAAACAAACTTATGTTCGATATGACAAATATACCACTGTCGAATATCTGTGTCAATGGGAAGATGAGGAAAGAAATGGCAATAAGGATATAGGAAACAAGTACAACCAGTTACACATACAATCTATCAGAGAGGGTGGTGATATGAAAGATACTGTAATCGCAGTAAATAGCCTTAACGCGGAAAAGGCATTTGAAGCCCTTGCAAGAATTTTGACTGCACGAGGAGAAGCAACAGTGACTGTAAAATCTATTAAAAAGAAAGACGAGGTACAGAAAGATGAAACCGCTTAATAGCGGTACCGATGGACAAGCACAGACAACCCCGCATCACAGAAAGGAGGGTGAGAGAGATGAAAGATTTAATTGAATTAGCTAATTTAATTGACCGTGAGTTGCCGGAAAAAGAACAAAAGGAAGAATTTTGTGATTTGTTTTGAAGGAATTAGACCCTGAAAGGCACGGATTTGGCCCCATACCTTTCAGAATGTGTTTCGACATGGACGTTCCAGGAACAATGATTGTACTAAAGTTTCGGTTGGAGCGCATGTATTCGATTCCTTTAAAGGTAAGCTCGAAGGTAATGGGCTCCGGAAGGAATGATACTGACGGTGCGTGCGTAGACGGATTCTGACACATTTTCTATATATCCGTCTTCATGTAATTGTTGAGCACCATTGACTGCGGACATAAGATCGTCTGCGTTTCTAAACTGATATGAAAAAAACTTTTGCTAGTTTTCAAGTAATTTTCATATGCAGCTGTTAAAAGTTTTAAAAGCAGCTGGACTCATAAGAACAATCTCCTTTTCTTTTGTACTCGGCGCGGCAACGCCTGTAAGTACAGTATAAGACAGGGGAGATCGGAAATCAATAAGCATCACAGGAAGGAGGGGGGGGAATGAAGAAGTATAAAAAGAAAAGACTGCCTCTGGCAGGAAGCCAATTTCGAAAAAGACTTGAATATTATTAGGAATCTTTCTGAGAACCAGATTCAAGAACTTTTTCGCCGGTCGCTATAAAATGATACAGCCGTAGAGCATGGACAATCATTTCATCAATGAGTTTCAACTGCATGTCGTTGAAGCCGTATTTTGTAGCAATAGCATTACCTTTTTCATCATTGATGTAAATTGTCTCAATGATTCTCTAATTTGGTTAATGCTATCCATAGAGAAATTCGACATTTGTAATGGTCTCCCTTTCATTTGTATTTCGGCCTGGCAGGGCTGATAAGAAGATTGTATCACGAGGAGGGAGTAAAAGCAATGTCAATGGGAAGATGAGGAGGTGAGAGAGGATGGAAAAAAATATTAGTGAGATGACGGAAAAGAAATTCTCCGCCAGCAGATGGAACTGTTAGCGGAGAGGTCAATCCTGTGGAGATGATTGTCTTGCCGAAATTACAACTAGCATGATAAGTATCTTCACAACTATAGAAAATGAAATTCATCCTATAGATAGTAGTGGAATTAGAATTCTGAGCCTATCCAGTTCCACTGTCACAACTAAACCCAGCCGCGAATAGGCTTTTCAACTTTGCTTGAGCAATTAAGCGGTCATTAGAATCGAGGTGTTTTGTTGATTTCGCTCTCTACATCAAAATATTTTAGATGTCTTTAAAAGGTTGTAGTAGTTAAATATTTCCAAGTTCAAGTGACTTTATGGAGCCTTCAACTTTTCTGATTTGTTTGTTGAGATACCAAGTCATGAAATCATGTAAATGTACATAAACAACCTCCTTTCTTTCGTACTTGGCCTGGCATGACGCAAAATTTTGTTATATCCTCTGGGTATCTGGAAAAGCAATCAGGAAGGAAGGCGATCGCATCAAAAAAAACATGCAATACCTGCCGGTACCGTAATCGCTGTATAGAGCAGAACCGTCGGAGGTACCCGTGCAGGATTATAAGAGGAGGGACAGCCATGCAGAAAGAACAAGCGTGACTCAGAGTATGGATACAGGAAGCAGAAGCGCCTCATCAGTGAGGCCACGGAACAGAAAGACCGGGACTACACATAGCTATGATGTGGCGAGGGATTTTAAACGGCCTGCCCTGACAATACAATGCGGCAGGGTATCAGGAGTTAAGCCGGGAAATTGTAGAGTACGCCTAGAAGGATGCAGGCGGCATGAGGAGGAGGAGAAGGGCAATGAGAGGTAAATGCCGAAGAAACATATTTTAATAGCATGAGCGACACGGTAATTGTTTATGTAGCAACGAAAATATTGCCGAAGAAGGGGCTTAAAGCACATCATTTTAGAGCCGGTATGGAAAAATACGAACCGGATGACCAGCCATGTAGAATATCTTACACTGGCGGATATTTCCGAAGCAGATTTCAGGGACACAGTTGTCTTATGAAGTAATCGCGGAAAGCCCGTTAGAAGGACATGTCTACCGCTATAACATCAATGATGAAAAGAGTGGGTGGAAGTCGGGACAACCCTGTGGTTATGCATAAAGCTGTGAGAGGAGGTAGAGACGATGGTGGCAGACTGAAAAAGAAATACGAAACCCAGGGCGGCAACTCCCAGGGAATCAAGGTAACTACTAACAATTTTACATCCTCATTATATATGAGGCATCGGAGGAAATCAAGCGTGAAATTAACGAAAATAAAGATCAAAGAATCTTTTTGGAATCAAAGAATACGAGAGCAGACGGCCAGAGGTAGAACTTTCCGGCAAAACGGAGCCGGTAAAACTTCTGTAATTGATGCAATCCGTCTGGCGCTTACAAACCGTTCTGACCGCGAGTACATCGTAAGAGACGGGGAGACAGAAGGGAAATTTTAATTGAAACTGACAATGGGCTGCGGATTGATCGTAAGATCAGAACAAACCAGGCAGATTACAAGAGCGTGAAAAAGACGGCCACGAAGTCGGAAGCCCTGAAACTTTTTTGAAGGATATCTTCACTCCGTTGCAGCTATCCCGGTAGAATTTATGGCAATGGACCGTAAAAAGCAGAATGCGATTATCTTGGATATGATTGATTATCCGTGGGATATGAATAAAATCAGGAATAGCAATACGTA
>VOFH01002914.1_pt1 | contig 33579 bp, 71 predicted proteins | sample 5384091 | NCBI WGS metagenome assembly VOFH01 (sample SAMN12384727, study PRJNA508395) | human gut metagenome | isolation source: healthy gut G | host: Homo sapiens
CGCGTAGGCAGTGGCGTCTATGTCCGTACCGTCTGCCTTGGCCACCGTCACCGAACCGCCTGCCGGGATCTTGTACATCAGCGCCGACAGCGCCGCGCTTATCCGCCACATGCGCCTTAACACTCTGCCCCAGCTCATAGCCGGCAAACGAAATATTTTGCGCATTGGCCTCTACATCCGGGCTAAGCAATACATAGCTGCCATCCGCCTGGATATACAGCTTCCAATCCCCAGAGGCTTCCGGCAATCCGTTTTCCTGCGGCAGCGCACCCACCGCATCCGCCGTCAGCGTCTCTGCGCCGCTGGCCTCCAGCACAGCCTGCGCGCTTACCGTAGGCGTAGGGCTTGCTTTTTTTTGCTCGTCGGTCGGAAAAAACGCTTCTTGGAAAGCGAAGAAAGCCAAAATCGCTATGCATAGCGTCATTTGGATCATGATCTGCTTTTTCGTCATCGGCGGACGTTTTCTTTCGGTAATCTGGCAACGGAATGCCTCCTTTTGATAACATAGAAATATCTTTGTAATTATACCGTATCGGCATATTTTTGTCAAAGGATTGGCGCATATTCGGCCATAATATGGCCGGCGGCGCGAATGCCATCCACCGCGGCGCTGACGATGCCGCCCGTGGCAGCCCGCACCCTCGCCGGCCGGGTACAAGCCGCGGATGGATGGGCTCTGCCCATCCTCCCGCGCAAAATGCGCAGCGGTGCGCTGGTCCGTGTCTCTACGCCGCAAAGCAGCGCATCCTGGCCGGTCAAAACCTTCAGGGCGCCTGCCAAACGAGGCCACGCCCTCTTTGATGCCCTGCGCCACAAACCCGGGCAGCACGGCGGATAGATCGCTCCCTGCGTTTGCCTGGGATAGCTTGGAAGCACCGCCCAGCTTTCGGGTGCACTTTCCCGCCGCAAAATCGCCAAAGGTTTGTATCGGCATAGCCGCCTCGCCTGCGGCAAACGCAGCCCGCTCCATCTCCCGCTGAAGGCAAGAAGCCCGCCCAGCAGCCCGCCCGGCATCCTCCTGCCGCACCTGCCACCACCACAGCGCTGTTGGCGTTTTCCCGTCGCGTGCGTGCTGGCTCATGCCGTTGACGCCAGCAACCCCTCTTCTGATACCGAAGGGATCACCTGCCCGCCCGGGCACATGCAAAAGGTGTATACGCCGCGTCCTCCGCTCTGCGCCGTCAGCGCATATTCCGCTGCGCCCAGCTTGGGATGCCCGGCATACCGGCCATACTGCGCCTGGTCTATCATCGCCTGCGGATGCTCTATGCGCACCCCTACCGCAAACGGCAAGACCATCTCCACACCATCTGGGTCAGGCGTTCATAGGTGTCCCTGGCGCTGTGGCCGATGGCCAACACCACGCAGGAAGCAGGAATCTCGATAACCTGTCCGCCATGCCAGAGCCTTGTGCCTCGCCCTTCCCGGTGGCTCTGCCGCGCGCCGCGCGTTAACGGTAGCCGGCTAAGCCGGTCCGTGCCGTGCGCTTTTTTTGTATCAAGATCTCTTGGGGCGCGCCGTGCTGCGCCAGCGTTTCCAGCACCAGCCTGCCGCGGGTCTTTCCCGCGGCTGGTCAGCTGCCATCGGAAAACGCCCTGCGCCGCATCCCAAACAATACACGTTGCATTGCGGGTCAAACGCGCCGCCATCAAAAAACGTTTGGACGGTGCGCTGCCGCTGTGCCAAAGGCACTTCGGCACCACCGGCGCATACCCCTGGCCAGCATCAGGCCGCAAACAACCCACAAGGCCCGCCCGATGACAACGGGGCTATTCTGCATCCGTTTTTGTGCCCTTAGCGCAAACGCCGGCGCCTTTTTCTCCTCGATCGGCTTCAATCCGCCTGGCCTTCACGCCCCCGGCGCACCGAAACCGCCAGCGCCACCTGAAAGCAAACGCCTCCTTTGCGCGCGTCTATGCTTTGCTTTGATGATCTCCCAGCTTCAATTTGCCCGGGCGCAATCCCCCATCGCCTTGGCCGCCAAAGGGGCCAGCGCCGCCTCGGTTTGCTCCAAAGCCCATTTTACCTGTACCGCATATCGCTTTTGCATCGCCGCCTCTAAAAAGAGCCGGTTTCCCCCGGCTCTTTGTCCTATTCAATGCGTCATTGTACCGGCCCATCGATGAGCTCCACGGTCAGCTGTATTTTGTCCGTGGTAATGTGTTGCCGCTTGCAGCAATGACAGCTCCACATCAAACTCGTCGTTTGGCTGATGCCGTTGAGCCGTATCTTCTTGATGGTTACCTTTGTCATCCTCCAACGGCCTTCCCCCACCAGCGTAACCTGGGAAGGCGTGCTATACACCGCCTGAATCTGTTTTTCCATCTGCAATATCGCCCATCCTCAAAACAGGCGCTGGCCGATACGTCGATGGGCACGGTCTTTTGCGTTTACCTCCATATTCACCATGATGGAGGGCAGCTCGCCCAAAAGGTACCGTCCGTGATGGCATTGCCGTCCGCATCGCGCAGATCTACCGTGTACGACTGCTCCACCGATTCTGTGACTTTGGACAGATCCATCACGCATACACCCTTGCTGACCGTTCCACGTCCGTTCTGGCGCCCGTAATCTGGATGGTTTTCTGGCTAGCTCCGGCTCTTCATGGTAAGGTCCGGGGGGCAAGCTCGCCTTGGTATTCCACCGAAACCGGCACGGTATTGGAAATCAATTCGTCTACCTCCACCTGGAATGGTGGACGGCTCTATCCGCGCCACCTCGCCCGTTGGGGTCGTGGCTGTCAAATGGATATCATATGTGCCTTTGGCCTTGATTTTTGTCAGGTCGGCCGTTACTGTCACGGTCTGGTTGGTAAAGCTGCCCCATCTCGCTGACGCGTGCCTCTACGCCGACCGGTGGCCTTGCCGAACATCGTTGAAATTGCCCGCACCACCAGGCCGGAAGCCTCCAGCTGCTCATAGCCGTTGGCCTGGATGGCAATATCCTTGACATTGCGCAGCCTGGTCGTCTGTGGGAAATGACGGCTCCCGCAGCAAAGCGCTAAAGAACAGCGCAATGATCTTCAGCCGTAACATTATGCTTTAGTTTTTGTATCACGGAATTCATTGCGATTTTTTCCTCCGATTTTTCATCTTGGCAAAAATGCGGTTTCCGTGCCGTCCTTGTTTTCATCCCCACCGAAAAGCAGCCGGCGGATGCCGCCCGATAGGTTGCGGATCCAGCCGCCCCTCCACCACTGCGGAGATCTGCCCCGTTTCCTCGAAACGATGAACACCACATCAGAAATTTCGGATAGGCCGATGCCGGCCCTATGCCGGGTCCCAGCTCCTGTGGCAGATCTTGCCGGCTGGTCAGCGGCAAAAAGCAGCTGGCCGCCAGAATGGTATCGCCGTCTATGATCATCGCGCGTCATGCAGCGCTGTTCCCGTCTTAAAAATCGTTTTCGATCAGCGGCGCAGAGACACGCCCATTGATTTGCGTACCTGTCTCGATGATGTCTCCCAGCGCCACCTTCCTCTGGATGCCCAATCAAACCATGCTGCTTGCTCATATTGAGCATCGCGCGGATCAGCTCTCCGCTGGTCTCCATGCCCTCATCGTTCTGGAGGAATCAAAAACTTTGGCCCCGTCCGATCTGCTCTAATCCGGCGTATTTCCGGCTGAAAAGAGCACGATCAGCACCAACGCGCCCGCGTTGATCAAATAGTTGAAAATCAAGTGACGGCCTGGAGCCGGAACAGTTCACGTCAACCGCGATGCAATGAAAACCAACCCAATGCCCTTTAACACCTGCATCGCCCTGCTGCGGCTGGCCAGCTTCAGTAGGTAGTAGATCGCCGGGCGAGCCACGAGCAGGATGTCCAGCGCATCGATCAAATCAAACCGGGATATGCTGGCCAATATGCCGTCAAAAAATGTCTGCGTTGTCATCTCCTCTGCCTAGGGCAGAAATATCGGTCAGTCCTGTTTTTCCTCCTGCATGGTCTGCTCCATAGCGCCGAGCTTGCCTTCATCCAGCGAAGCTTTACCAAGTTGGCCTGCTTAAACAGCGCGGGATCGTTGAGCGGCTTTCCTTTTTCAAAAGGGCCTCGCCCATTTCATCCAGCTTTTCCGCATCTGTTCGGTCTGTTTAGAAGTTTCGGTATGTTCAATTACCTGGGAGAGGTTCCCTTGTTTTGTATCTTTATCGCTCATGTCCAACGCTCCTTTCTCTTGTATGCTTTTTCATTGTAACATAAATCCCTCGTTTTATTAACCAATCCCCTACCGAAATCTTGTAATTAACCAAAACTTTTCGTGACATTTCCTTGTCCATTTCGGGGAAATTCGTCGAAATTTTATAGAAACAAAGCCCTTTTCGCCTAGAAATCTGCCGGGCTTTGCCACCAGGGAAAACCCTTTGGCGAATCTTGTCAAAAAAGGCGGAGAAAATTTCTCCGCCTTTTCATCTTTACAGCGTAATCATCAAGCCAGCAGCGCTGCATCCGCCAGGCACAAGGCGGACAGCACCCACCGGCGCCCGCCTTTTTCTCTCTAAACTGCCGCAGCGCATAGCCGCCGCAATACCCGAGCAACCCCAAACCTATCAATACCGCAATCATCGTTCCTCTCCTAACGCCGGACGGTACAGGGACACATATACGCTGGGCGTTACCGTCACCTGCAGCTGTTTTCTTTACTCCGGCCATTGATAATCCGCCCAATCCCGCTGCGTTTTGAAATTTTCGCAGCTGCCTTCCCAACGCTGTACCCATCCACGCCCCATGCTGCAAATTCCGGCTGATCTCTTCCAGATCCTCTTGCAGCCGCTGTTGCACATAGGCGGCAATCTCCTCCTTTTGGCCAGCGTTTCGTAGTTTTCCGTTCCTGCATAGGCCACCAAAAATGCATTGAGCGGCACCTCTATCTGGGCGCTGGGATATGCACCGTCTGTGTTTACCGTTGTCTTTACAGGCCCCTGCCTGTTTTAATTTCAGCGTCAGCATCCCTTCGCCGAAGGGATTCGGCAGGCTGATTTCGCCATGGCCAAACTGCCCGGTAGCCATACACCACACGCGGGTCTGCTCGCCGGTCAGCGTGCCTACCATGCGGTCGTCGTAAAATACAGCGGACCCAATTAGCTCGCTTTTGATGCTGCTTTCCACCATGGTATAGCCTGGCAGCTCGGATATGGCAGAGCCGCTGTTTGGCTTTTTTGCCCTCGTCTTTGCATGCCCAGCGCCACAACGGCAGCCCCTCTCTGCTCATAGAGAGAATCGTAAAACATATCCAACGTGAAATTAGGAAAGATGCCACTGGTGCCCGCCTCGCTGATGATGCTCTGCTGGAGATGCATGAGGTTTAGGTTTTCATCGCTTTGCAGCGATTGTACCAATTTTTTTCGCCGTATCCTGCGCCACAATGACCATGGCCCCTTTCCGCACCTGAGGCATGCGCATCAACGGATCGATGATCTGGCCAACGCCTTCTTCCGCCAGCGTCCGGCCGATGACCAAAAAATTCAAATGCGTAAAATCCACGGTACGGCGTGTTGGCATTGAGCAGGGCCACCCGTCCGACAGCCCCTCCGCCTGGCATACGATGGTGCGGAAAGGGGGAATCCTCCTCTGCCAAAACTGGAAGCTGAAAGGAAATTTCATAGGTTTTTCCGTTCCTTTGTCCACGCCCAGCTGAAAGGATAAACGACGTATCATCGATTTCCTTGGCGTCTGCACAGCCGGATAGCATGCCCGCAGCCAACAGCAGGCATAGCAATAGTGCCATCCCTTTTTCATGGTTTCAACCTCGAATCTTGGACACCGCCCATACAACGGCCAGCAGCTTCGGCGTCACAATGGCGCCAAAGGCCACCAGATAATTGGCCACCAGCGCCATGGCCCCATGGATCATTAAGATCGACACGACCGATCCAGGGCAGAACAGCCCGCAATGATGGGGCGCTGATCCTTTGCCAGCACCTGCCCAATGCCTTGCGAAGCGATTTGCAGCACAAAGGCGCCCGATAAAAATGCTGATAGACCAACAGAAGAAAACAGTGGGCCCATCTTTGCAAAACGGCCCAGGTCTATGTTAGAGGCGATGGGATACAGCGGCGATACCGAGTTTTGGCGCGCTGGTACCCATGGACGCCAAATCGCCACAAAGCATGATGGTGCTGAGCAGCACCGAGCTGAACACCAGTGCCCAGCAGCTGGCCCGCACCGTGGGCTTTGCATATGTTTTCATGGCTCCAAAACCATACGCACAGCACCGTCCAAAACGCAGTGGAAAACATCAGCCCCTGCCCGCACCGTAGGCCACAGCCCGGCGCCCATGACAGGGCTTACGTTGCTCCAGTCCATATTCGGCAAATTGGCCGCCACCAGCACCAGCAGCGCCACAAAGGGAATACACCAAACCAGTCGGGCCGAACGCGCAATGCAAACCGCGCCGCCAAAGGCGATCAGACACATCGGCACCACATACAACAGCGCTGTCTGCGAAATATTTGTCAGCGGGAAAAAATAATACCGTGTTACCGAAATCATCTTGCCTACCGAAATTGCCATCAGCAATGTCAGCCAAACAGCCCATAATACGATGACGGCGCGGCCCAGGCCCGCCCCAGGACGCGCTGTGCGCAGGCGACGGGGCCGCCGTACGCGCTGAGTTTTTTGGCCAGCAGCAGCATAAAAAGGCCGATGGGCAGGGCGATCAGCGGCATCATCCAGGCGCTCTGTCCCGGTTGATTGACAAACGTGACAGGGTCTAAAATACCAGCCGCCCAATCAGGCTGACCAATACGCTGGCCCATATTTCCTTGGCTCCAATTCTTTCCTTTCATCGCCGCCGCCCCATATTCACAGCATCCGGCGCATCGTGCTCTTTTTCCTGCCCTTTGAAGATCAGGTCGGTCGCGTGCTTGGTGGGCCGGCGCAAAGGCGGCGAAAAATGGAACGCCAAAGGAATCCAGCGTACATAGGTAGGCCATCAAGACCGCCCAGCCCGCCGCAATGCCGATGAGCCCTGCCACAGCGCCCAGCGCCAAAAACGCAAAGCGCAGGATATATAGCGCCATCTGCAAGCCGTAATCGGGAATGGCAAGCTGCTCAGCACCGTCAGCGCGATGACGATGAGCACCACAGGGCTCACGATATTGCTCATAACAAGCGCCTCGCCCAAAACAATGCCGCCTACAATGCCCAGCGCTGCTGGTTGATTCCGCCCTGCACGCGAATCGAAGCTTCGCGCACCAGCTCGAATAGGATGGTGGTCAGCACGATTTCTGATACCACCGGCAGCCCTACCATCTTGCGAAGCGTCAGGGTAGAGATCATAAACGCCGTCGGCAAGACCTCTTGATGAAAGGTGACCAAGGCGATGATACAGCCCCGGCATCAGCACCGTGATCATCATCGCCAGGATGCGCACCAGGCGCTCCGTCGTTGCCACCGCGGGGCGCAGGTAGTGATCTTCGCTGGTGTGCATCAGGCCGAAAAACGTGATGGGCACATACCAGCATACGGCGCGCCGTCGCAGATCAGCGCAATATGCCCCTGCGCATAACAAAGGCAGCTGTCCGGTCCGGCCGTTCGGTTTTGCAGCGCTTGTGGAAATAAGCTGTATTTTCTTCGTTCAAAAATGCGCGCTACCGAGTATTCTCCCAATACAAACCCCTTTTGCCTTTGCGCTTCCAACAGTTTTGCTTTACCTTGGCCAGCAGCTTTGGGTCCACCATGCCCTCGCGGTACAAAAAGCGCCCGCGCAGCCGTTGTCGCCGCCGATGGGACTGAATTTGGTACAAAAAGATCCGGCGTGCGCGCAATGTTGCGTACCAGGTTTACATTGGCGCGGATATCCTCTACAAAGCCCTGGTGCGGGCCGTGCACCACCTTTTCGTTTTGCGGGGGTGGATATGCTGCGGCGCTCTGTCATACGCCACATCCAGCATGGCAAATTTCTTTTCTCCCTCTACGATGAAAAGACCAGCCGTTAACAATGCCGTCCACCACCACAGAAGGGTCCGTCTCCTCTTTGACGCCGTTGAGCGGCTACCACCTCCTCAACGCCTGCGTCAGCGATAGTGCAGCCGTTGGTCATCAGGGGTTTCATGATGATCTCTCCGTCATATCCTTATTGGTCAGCCCATCCAGCAGCGCCAAAAAACACGCGCTTTCCCCAGCCTTAAAAATGCGCAGGATCAGGTCGTCGTTTTCCCCGTTTCCAAAAATACGGCGGAGCTGCGTATACATATCCTCCAGCTTTTTCGATAGCGTAAAGCCGGATACTGCGCCTTTGCTCTTTGGCCCGGATGGGGATTCCTGCGGCGCCTCGTGCTGCTCATCCGGGCTTTCCCCCAGCACAAACGGCTCCGGCGGATCGTACGACAATATCTTTTTCAAATAGGATAACATGCAACCGCTCCTGACATTGACAATTTCTACATGCTAGTATGTCCGGCGGCCGCAGCTTTACTCAAAAAACATTTCGTTGGGCCAAGCCCCTTGCGCAAGGTATAATAAAAAACAGTTGAGAAATTTCTTGCGAGAAAGAAGGTATCTGTATGCTGAAAAACATTCCCCCATTCTTTTTCCCCGACCTTTTATATGTATTGGCCAATATGGGGCATGGGGATGAAATCATCATTGCCGACGGCAACTTCCTGCCGACTCCTCCACCGACCGTCTCATCCGCTGCGACGGCCACGGCGTGCCAGAGGTGCTGGAGGCCGTACTGCAACTTCTGCCCTTGGATGATTTTGTCGATCATCCTGCCACGCTGATGAAGGTGGTGCCCGGCAAGTTTGACCAAACGCCGCCGATCTGGGCGGAATACCGCCGCATTTTGGATGCAAGCGGCGAACCGTACAACGATTTTTGAATACATGGAGCGGTTTGATTTTTATGAACGCGCCAAACACGCCTATGCCATCGTAGCAACCAGCGAGACCTCGCTGTTTGCCAACATCATCCTGAAAAAGGCACCGTTCGCCTATAAGCGATGGCAAAGCCCGCCAAACGCGGGCTTTTTCCTGTTTTGCGTCGGTTTGGCAGGGCGCCCCTAGGCCCGATCCTTCGCCGTAGCAATCAACTTTCAACATGGGAGGCATGGAATGCAAAAAATCTTCTTTTTGATATAGACGGTACCTTGGCCATGCATGGGCAGATCCCGCCCGGCAACTTGGAAGCGTTGCGCCGATTAAAGCAGGCCGGGCACCTTACCTTTGTCTGTACTGGCCGTCCGGTCTTTTATGCCGAAGCGCTGTTCGGTTCCCCTTGTCTTGGGTATATCGCCTGCAATGGGCGGTATCTTTTTATCAGGGGCATAGGCTGCATACCCGGACGCTTTCCGCCAAAGCGCTGGCCTCTTATCAGGAGACCATCGACGCACTTTTCCGCCGGCGCGCTGTTTCTTTCCGAACGCGCCGCCTAGCCGCCTACCATCTCGCCGCGCCCAGCTTTGCTCTGTGCGGGCAGAATATGGACAGGAGCGCATTTTCGCATTCCCTGCGCAAGAAGATCTCTATTCTTTTGATCTGTACTATGCCGAACCAGCGCAGCGCGACGCCTTGCCGTGCCTTTGGGAAGGGCGTTTGGTCATCAACGATCATGGCGGCAGCGGGTCTTGCGACTGCTCTACCTCCGATTGGGATAAGGGCAGCGCCATAAATTATCTGCTTGGGCATTTTGGCGTGGGCCGAAACGACGCCTATGCCTTTGGCGACGGCTACAACGACCAAGCCATGTTCCGTATAGCGGGCCATGGCATCGCCATGGGCAACGCCGTGGACGCGCTGAAGGCCAAGGCTTCGTATATCACCGATACGATGGAAAACGACGGCATTCTCAAAGCGCTGCGCCACGAGGGCGTATTGTAGGCGCTTTCTTTCTTTACAAACCTTCGCCGCCTCTGTATAATAGAAAAAAGATTGGGCAAAATCGGGTTAGGAGGATCGCATATCCATGAAAAAGCAGCGGTTTGCCTGTGCTTGCTCCTCTGCTTGGCGTTGGTTTTGTGCCTGCGGCGGGCGCCTACACTGGTGGGTACCTGGCAGCATGAGGGCAGCGCCGGATCACCTATGAATTCCGTGCGGACGGCACCTTATCGCTTACGACGGAAAGCCGCGCGCCCATCGAGGGGACCTATACGGCGGACGAAGCTACTGGGCAGCTTACCATTGAATACGATGGCTTTGAAACGATTGCCTCCTACGTGCTGGAGGAGGAGGGGCAATACGCTGACCTGTACAGACGTAAACGGCGCCGTTGTCACCCTTGACCCGCGTACAATAAACTGCGAATCATTACTGGAGGATACCGATGAGATCTGTGAAGAAATTTTTTCTAGCCTTTACCGTGCTGTTTACCCTGGCGCTGTGCGTAGGCTGCGGCGGCGGCAATGAATTGGTTGGCCGGTACCAGGACAACCTGGACCAACGTGGTATGAATTCCAAAAAGGCAATATGCTTGCCATCGAAACAGCCGGCGATTCCATCGCCACAGGCTCTACTATACCATCGACGAGGAGGCCAAGCGCCTGCATTTTCGAGACCCAGGCACCGGGCGGCCAGCCCGCATTACCCGCGATGCGTCGTACTCCTATGATAAGGACAGCAAGGTGCTGACCATCACCGGCGACGATGGCACGCAGCAGGTGATGACCAAAATCGACTAAGCGAATAAGGACGTACCGTGTACGTCGCTTTTTTTATGCCTTGTATCGATGGGCGCGGTAGACGCGGTACATCAGCACCGCAACGCTCTTGCAGGCTTCTGTCGTGCGCCTGCGCCAGCCCAAATGCAAAAAATAATCATCCGGCGCGGGCGCGCCGCCCAGGCCGGCCGGTATTGCTCCAACGGGCCGCGATAATACAGATACTCTGCAAACGCCTCAGCAAAATCTTTGGGCAGCACTACGCTTTTGGCGCACAGCCCCTTGGGCAGCACACGCCGGCCGTTCGCAGGCACTGGGCTACAAACTGAGAGCAGATCTCCGCCTTATACGCATTTACCTCCCGCCCAAACGGCGCCAACAACGGCGCAAAGGCGTTGTAAATATATTCCTCCCTCATCGGCTTGCATGCGCCAGATCCTGTGCGCTACCGCACGGTACTGCATCCAGGAAACCGGGATGCGGTAGATATGCACATATTCCTCCTCGCCCAGCAAAGGTAAGGCGGCCCGGCGTTTCCTGCACAAATCCGCCCCTTTAACGGGCTTTGCAGCCGGTAACGTGCAAACGAGTACATCTGGGTTAGGTCCGCCGTAAGGCTGATGAGCTATGGCTAAACGGGCTTTGTTACCTTGCGAATGACCCCTTGCCGATGCGCGTATGCGTTTGGCTGACCACCACATACAGATAGGGATGCAGCTCGTTTTCCCGCAGGTTAACGTACATCTTCCCAGAAAATGCCAAACGCCCCGGGGCCGATATGGCGTACCCACCACGCAGCCTATATCCGCAATATCGATGCGCTTTGGCTTTTACCTTGGCCTGCAACAGCGCAATGAACCGCTGGGCCGGGCGAATGTCCGAATAGCCGATGCCGATACTCTGCTCGCTGAGCGGCCGGCCGCAGTTTTTCCATCACATAATCCCGGATCCACTGCATGCCCTTTTGAAGGCTGCGCGCTTTATGGAGCACTTCGTTGGAGCCATCCTTCATCACATGGATGATGGGCTTTATATTCATTCGCACGCCGGCCATCCTGGCGGCCAGCGGGCTGATGCGCCCGCCCTTTTAAATATTCTACGGTATCCAGCAAGATCAGCGTGCTTAGCCGGGACACCCCTGCTGCGGCAGGCGGCAGCGATCTCCTCATGCGTTTTCCCAGCCTGGATCATCTCCAGCGCATCCATCACCGGCATCCCGCTGCCCAGGGCGGCAGTGCGCGTATCGATGATGTCGATCTTTCCCTCCACCATATCCTTGGCGATCAGGGCGCTTTGGTAAGATGCGCTCAGCTTGGAAGAACAGGTAAAGCACAGCACCGAATCGCCGTTGGCGCAAAACGTCTCAAAGACGCGCCGGTATTGTTCCGGCGAAGGGGCGGCCGTCACCGGCAACTGCTCGCTTTGCGGCAACAGCTCAAAAACTGCTGATTGGAAAGCTCCAGCTTATCATCGTAATTCATTCCGTTGATCGTTACCTTCAGCGGAATGATGGTAATCTTTTCTTCTATATGCAGCTCCTGCGGATAATCGCAGGTTGTATCTGCCACAATGCGGATCATTCTATGTCCCTCTTTCTCAAGGATAACAGCATACCAGCCAGGTTTTATTTTTTATTCTACTAGAGGCCCTGCCAAAGTAAAGCCGCTGGGCTGCAATTTCCAGTTATCTTTATGGCATTGGCTTTCAATTTCCGTGCGTTTTTCCCGCTGCTTTGTCAAGCCGCCCTACATCCTATGGGCTTTGCTCTTCTTGTATGAATACGGTACAAGCGGACGGTTTGTATCCGCGCTGCTCTCTCCGCTTGCAGACCTGGAAACAGCCGGCATTCTCTATATCCACAGCACCGCAAAAAGCAAGATAGAAAAACGCTGTGCCAGGTTTGCACAGCGTTTTGAAAGCGCCCCGGTTTTCCCAGGGCATAGTTTCGGCTTTTGTTTACAGCTCCATCATACGCGCTTGAAGCCGCGGTGCCGCCTTGATCATCACCACATAGATCACAACGGACAGCACCAGCGAAATGCCCATTGCCGCGACGATAAACATCGTCAAATCGTTGATTAGGAATACCAAGCCGATCATCGCCGCCAGATAGACCAGCTCCAACAGCATGCCGTAGACGGTGTTGGTATTGCTCTTCATGGCGCGGCGTTCGCTGTCCCAATGCAGCCGGGCCTTGCCAGATCAATGTAGATGCCAACCAGCACCACCGGCGTGCTTAATAGCGTAATGCCAATAAACATCACCACGCAAATCCACCAAGCGGCATGCCAGGCAAAGAAGAACGCAATGCTCATCAACAGCGCCGCCAGCATCGTTACGCTCATGGAAAACAGGATCTTGCCGCGCAGCTGTGTGGCCGCCGTGACGGGCAGCACCATCATCAGCCAGCTCGACTCCTTCACGGGAATATACCGTCATCCGCAGATATTCATGGCTGCAAAGAAATATCCGAAGCCTACGACTATCAGCATCAAAATCATCATAACATCCTGCGGCGGCAGGCTGGAAAGCAGCTCGGAGGCGGAAGCGCCGCTCATACCGATTTCCGACGCCACTTCCTGTATCGGGATGGCAATCATCATCATAACCACCATCAATGGCGCCATGATGACGGAGATCAGCCCATTCATCACATAGGTGGGGAGAGCGCAGCACGCTCTTCCATTCCTTTGCGGAAAATGGCCAAAAAGCGGGCTGCCTTCCTTTGCCGGCCGTCTTGATATCCACTTTTTTTGTTGCGTACCGCCGTTTTCCTCCTGGGCCGCGGCGCCGCGCTGATACAGATGCCCGGCCACCAAATAGCACAATACAAAGCATACTGCGCAGACCGCCGCAAACAAAGCAGATTGGTCAGCCCTGTGCTGCCGCCGTATACCAACGCGCTAGAGGCCCATTTCGCCGGCGGAAACACAGACGTAACGGTATCCAGCAGGCCGCCGGATAAAAGGCCATGATCTGCTCGGAAGAAACATTCTGCATGGATCTGCTCAGCATCTGCACGCCGATGATATACAGCAGCAAAAAATACAATGCCCGCTGCGGTGGCAAATTTATCTCTGTGTTTGGTAAAGACGCTGACATGCATCAAAAGCGCCACCACCAGGTTGACCAGCGCAAAGGGATCATAGCGCCCAGCAGCACGATGACAACGGCAGACAATACATATTGGATCGTCACCGGCACATGCAACGCATAGATGATGGCCGCCGGCACCACAAACAGCGCGTAGCTGGCCACTTCGCCGATGAGCGAGGCGGTAAATTTGCTGGCAAATACCGTGCTCTGCTTGATGGGCAGCGACGCCAAAACGCCGTGTCCTTTGCATAATAGAGGGAAAACGCATAGGGGATGCCAAAGATAAATACCACCAGCATGCCCGCCATGATGCTGATGGCCAGCAGCGTGTCGTGGATCACATTGAGCATCACAACATCAAACAGCCAATTCAGCAGCAGCATGTAGCCCACCAGCAGGCCGCCGCCTACCAGCAGCAGCACCAAAAGCGAAGCGATCGCCTTTCTTTTCTCCTTTGCGCTGCCCTTGAGCTGTGCTTTTGAGCGTGGCAATGCCAAACGTCAGCTTTAATTGCAGCGCCGTCAGCCGCCAAAACTGCTTCATACCGTCGGCGCTCCTTCCGTATCCGTCAGCTCCAGGAACAGCGTTTCCAGCGATTCGTCCTTGCCGTTTCGCAGCTCCTCCAGCGTGCCCACCGCAATGATCCCTGCCATGGTTGATGATGGCGATGCGATCGCACAGCTTTTCGCGACCTCAGCACGTGCGTAGAAAGAATACCGTATTGCCCCGTTCGCAGTGCGCCCGCATCTCCTGTTTTTAGCAGATGCGCTTTTGGGATCCAGCCCCACCATCGGCTCATCCATGATCCACAGCTGCGGATCGGGCAGCAGCGCGCCCGTTACCGCCAGCTTTTGGCGCATGCCGTGGGAATAGCTTTTTGATCTGCGAACCCGCCGCCTTGGTCAAGTCAAACATCGTTAAATACTTTTTCTGCGCCTGCCGCTTTTTCCTTAGAAATGCCCGTACATATCGCCGATGAAATTCAGGTATTCCAGGCCGGTCAGCCTATCGTACACCTGATGGGAATCCGGCGCATAACCAAAAGCAGCGCTTGGCCTCTACCGGTTGAGACTGTATATCATAGCCGTTGATTTTGATCTGCCCTTGATCGGGCTGCAAAATGCCGGTCAGCATTTTGATGGTCGTCGTTTTGCCTGCGCCGTTAGGGCCGATAAAGCCAAATACCTCGCCGCGCTTTTTACGTGCAGGTTGATATCGTCTACCGCCTTCACAGAGCTTTTGGCATAGCTTTTGCTCACATGTTCGATGGAGATCATATCCATACTCCTTTCCTTTTCCAAGGCCTCTTTTAATTTAATTGGATTAGATTATATCAACACCCCCTCCCGAATACAAGCGAGACTCTGTTAACTTTTCCTCTCGTTTGTTTCCCTGCCGTTATCCGTTTTCTCTGTGCCCCCGGCACGGCTAGGGACATTTTGGGTTTACGGCACAGGCAAAGCGTCGTACAATAAAAGCAGAGCTCTGAAAGGGCGCCAATTTCAAGCAAAGCGAGGCAAATTCAATGGCGATCGTTGCGTTAGATCAAGGACAACCAGCTCCCGCACCGTAATTTTCGATGCCCACGGCATCCCCATCAGCCAACAAAACCGCACCTATACTCAAATTTTCCCTCAGCCGGGCTGGGTGGAGCATGACCCCAGCGAAATCCTTATGAGCCAGCTTTCCACGCTGCGGCAGGCGCTGGCCAGCGCCCAGATGCGCGCACAGGATGTTTCGGTGCTGGGCATTACCAACCAACGGAAACCGTCATCGTCTGGGACCGCGAAACCGGCCGGCCCATCTACAACGCCATCGTCTGGCAGTGCCGCCGTACGGCGGATCGTATGAAGTGGCTGCAAGAGGATGGCCTGGGGCCGATGATCGCGGAAAGACCGGATTGCCGCTGGATGCATGTATTTTTCCGCCAGCAAATTGCAATGGATCTTAGATCATGTGCCGGATGCGCGGCAGATGGCCAGGACGGCCGCCTGTTATGCGGCACGGTGGATACCTGGCTTTTATGGAATTTGACCGGCGGCAAAACGCACGCCACCGACCATACCAACGCTTCGCGCACCATGCTGTACAACCTGCATACCCATGCCTGGGATCCGGATCTGCTGGATCTATTTGGCATCCGCAGGAAATGCTGCCCCAGATCCTCCCTTCCAGCGCTGCCTACGGCGTGACGGACGGCGATCTTGTCGGCAGCGAAATCCCCATCGGCAGTGTGGCTGGCGATCAGCAGTCCCGCGCTGTTCGGCCAATGCTGCTTTGCGCCGGGCGAAGCGAAGAACACCTATGGCACCGGCTGCTTTTTGCTAATGAATACCGGCGAAACGCCGCTGCTGTCCAAACAGGGGCTCATCACCACCATGGCCGCCACCCGCGAGGTGAGGCCCTTCAATACGTCGTGGAAGGCAGCATCTTTGTGGCAGGCGCGGCTGTGCAGTGGCTGCGGGATGAGCTGCATTTGATCGACAGCGCCGCCCAAACCGAACGCTGGCCCCTATCCGTACCGGACAGCGGCGGGGTGGTGCTGGTGCCCGCTTTCACGGGGCTGGGCGCCCCTATTGGGATATGTACGCGCGGTACGTTGCTCGGCATTACGCGCGGCACCGGCCGGCGCTCTAGCCAGGGCCACGCTGGAATCCATCGCCCTGCAAACCTACGATGTACTGGACGTTATGCAGAAAGAAACCGGCATCGAGCTTTCCTCCTGCGGGTGGATGGCGGCGCGTCTGCCAACGGCTTTTTGATGCAAACGCAGGCCGATCTGCTCAATAAAAGCGTCATCCGCCCCAAGGTGCTGGAAACCACGGCGTTGGGTGCTGCCTACTTGGCAGGCTTGGCGGCAGGCATCTGGAAAAGCACCGACGAATTACGCGAGTTTTGGGAGCTGGACGATACCTTTGTGCCGCAGATTTCCGAACAGGTACGCGCCCGCCAGATCCATCTTTGGCACCGGGCCGTGGAACGCGCGCAGCTGGGCGGAGGAATAAGTCGATTTTCCCCCGCCTATCTAACGCACATCAACGCCAGGAAAGATTGCCAAATATATCGACAACTGCGCTTTTCTGTAATTTGCATACTTAAAAAGGGAGCTGCTTTTAAAAAGCGCTCCCTTTCTATGCCCGCTGTACTGTCAACGGCGGCCCGGTCAGCCGTATGATGTGCGCATCCATATACCGTGCGTCTTGCTCGTCATGGGTCACCATAACGATCAGCCGCCCCTCGGCATACCTGACAAGCGCATCCATCACCTGATGCTTGCTGTCCGTATCCAAGCCCTTGAAGGCTTCATCCATCAACCAAACATCCCCGCCAAAAGCATACCATGCGCGCCAAGGCCACCCGCCGGCGCATCCCGCCGGACAAGGCCTCCGGGCGCTTTGCAAATGCCTCTGCCGGCAAGCCCATAGCCCGCAGCGCCTCCGCCGCCTGCGTCTTTGCGCCCTTGGGCAGCACTGCCTCCACATTGCCCAGGGCCGTCAACCAGGGCAGCAGCCGGTCTTCCTGAAAAAGATACGCAGGGGTTTCCGGCCTTTCCACCGTGCCGCTCTGCGGGGTTTCCAGCCCCATAAGCACGCGTAGCAGCGTCGTTTTGCCCACGCCGGACGGGCCCATCAGCGCCACGACCCGCTTTGCGGCAGGCACAGCGAAAATGCGACAGCACCGTCTGCGTGCCGTAGCATACTGTGATATCATCGATCTTCATGCGCCTTCTCCCCCTCCAGCGCCCACCGGCGCGTACACCACATCATCAGCCGCTCCATACATAGGCTCAGCACCACCACCGTTACTGTGACGGCGAACAGGTCCGGCGTTTCAAAATAAATTTTCGCATAATACAAATCGCGGCCCAGGCCGGTGGCCGGCACGCACAGCACCTCCGCCGCCACCCCGCTTTTCCACGCCATGCCGATGCCGGAGGCCAGCGCCGCTTGAAAATACGGCAGCACGGAGGGAATATATACCAGCTTTAACAGTTTCCACCTGGAAAAGCGATAGCAACGCGCCATCTCCAAAAGCGTCTGGTCCGTCTGGCGGATGCCCTGCTCCACGTTGCTCCAAACCATCGGCAGCACCATGATAAACGAGCTGAAGACCAGGACCGCCCGGTATCCAGCCAAAAGCGCCAACAGGATAAAGCTGGCCACCGGCACCGCCTTTACGGTGCTAAGCAGCGGCTGCATCAGCACCGAAGCCAAACGCCAGCGCGCCGTAGCTGCCGCGATGATTACGCCTCCCACGACGGCCAGCACAAAGCCCATCAGGATACGCCCAATGGAAACCGCCACCGCCACCCAAAACTCCGCCGTGCCGGCCAGCGCCACCAAACGCTGCAAAACGCGCAAAGGCGATGCCAGCAGAAACTCCTGCTGCATCGCCATCGCTGCAATCTGCCATACCGCCAGCCAAAAGCATACGGCCAGTAGGGTTTGCAGAGCGCGTTTATTTTTCATAATAGAATGCATCATCCGGCATATTGCCGCCTACGCTCTTTGCGTTTGCCTCATACAATACCTGGAAATAGCCTTCGATGGCCGGCTTCATCTCCGTACCCGTGATGCACACGATGTTGCATTTCGGAATGGCGGATTTGGCTACCTCCGCACTCGGCAAAATCTCGTATTTGGCCACCAGCTCTGCGGCTTGGTCCACGTTGTTGTTCACATAGTCCACGGATTCCTTATATTCTTTTTAAGAAGGTATCCACGGCGTCCTTGTGCTCTTGCAAAAATTCCGTACGCACCACAAGGCAGCCCATGACCAGTTCGCTGCCGCCGGCGGACTGTTTCCAAGCTTCATTTAGGTCGACGGCCACACGCACCTCGGGATCTTTTGCCATGACGTTGGTCACATACGGCTCCGGCAGCACTGCCAGCGTGTTCTGCCCGCTCAAAAGCGCAGAGGCCACCTCTGCAGGCTCGGGTTTATATTCCACCGTTGCCTGCACATTGTTCTGCTTAAACAGATAATCCAGCGTATACTGCGGCGTGCTGCCCTGGCCGGCGCTGGCGATGGTCTTTCCATTCAGGTCCTGGATGCCGTTTTACCGTATTCCCTTTTCCACCACATACATCGTGCCCAGGGTATTCAGCGCAATCAGCGTTACCTTGCCCTGTGTTTTTGGTACAGCGTAGCAGCCAGGTTGGTGGGCAGCGCTGCGATGTCCACCTCGCCACTGGTAATTTTGCCCGTCAATTCATCCGGCGCGCCGGCCAGCGTAAAGGAATAGTCCTCGTCCGCCTTGCCCTGGTCCATATTATCCATCAGCTGCACCATGCCAATGCCGGTAGGGCCGTTGAGCGCCGCCACGTTTACTTTTGTCTTTTTCCTTGGCGCCGCAGCCCGTAAAGAGCGACGCGCTCAATACCACTGCCATCAGCGCCGCCAGCCATTTTGTCCGTTTCATGTTGTTCCGTCCTCCTTTATGCCCTGTGCGCCGTCATAGTGCAGCAGGTCGTTTGGTTTTAGAATTGCAATGCATTTCCCTTCCGTGCTGCAATGCCTTTTTTCTCCAGCGTTTCCATCGCCCGGTACAGCGATGCGCGCCCAATGCCCAAAAGCTCCGCCAGCTTATTCATGCCAAAGGGCAGCGTCACCTTGGGCGGCACGCCGTCCTGCTGGTTATCCAGCAGATACATGGCCAGCCTGCACTCGGCGCTTCCGCCGGTATAGGCGTCGATTCTGCGGTTGAGATAAAAGATCCGCCCCGTCAAAAACGATAGGTAGTTGGCCATGGCGCGCCGGCTCTGCCCAAACAGCTGCATCAGCGCTTCCTGCGGCAAAACAAGATGTTGCTGCGCTTTCTGGCATGGATATCCGTCACATAGAAGCCATACTCTTGAAACATCGAGGCCGCCCCGAAGCATTGGCCGGGGCCCAGCACGTTCATCAATACCGTACCCGCCTGCCCCTGCGTCTTGGTCACCTCCACTTCTCCGGAAAGCACCAGCCCCAGGCTGCGCTTGGTATGTGTACGGTCATAGATCACCTCGCCCTTTCATAGCGCGCACCGTTTCTACGCCCGGCGCTTTGAGCAAGGCCTCCAGCGCCTCCGTTTCTACGCCCTGGCCCAAAAGCATTTTTGCAGCAAAGGATGAATCAGTTGCATTCTCCCCTCTCAAAAGTGTTTCATTTGATACACTTTTCATGTCAATTATAGAAACCCCTGCCAAATTGTCAAGCGTATTCCCGCATAAAGCACAAAAAAGAGGCTCTCGCCTCTTTTTTTTTCTATCTTTACAGCGCAAACAGGTCGGTGGAAAAGTATTTTTCTCCGCCGTCCGGCAGCAGCACCACGCAGGTCCTTCCCTTGTTTTCCGGCCGCTTGGCCCATTGCAGCCCTGCATACAGCGCCGCGCCGCCAGAAATGCCCGCCAGCAGCCCCTCGGTTTTGGCCAAAGCGCGCGCCGACTGCTTGGCCTGCTCTCCTGTGACCTGCGCAATCTCATTCAGCAAAGAGACATCCAGAATCTCCGGCACAAACCCCGCGCCAATGCCCTGAAGCGGATGCGGCCCCGCCTGCCCGCCGCTCAGCACCGGCGAATCCGACGGTTCTACGGCCAGAATATGCACCTGTGGGTTCTGCTCTTTCAAATAGCGCCCAGTGCCCGTGATGGTGCCGCCTGTGCCCACGCCGGCTACTAAAAGCAGTCGATGCGCCCGTCCGTCTGCTGCCACAGCTCCGGGCCAGTCGTTTCATAATGCGCTTTTACGTTGGCAGGGTTTACAAACTGCCCGGCCAGCACGGCGCCCGGGATGGCCTTTACCAGCTCATCCGCCTTATCAATGGCCCCTTGCATGCCCGCTTCGGCCGGCGTCAGCACCAGCTCTGCGCCCAGCGCAGCCAGCAGCATGCGCCGCTCTTGGCTCATCGACGCCGGCATGGTAAGCACCACACGGTAGCCGCGGCACGCTCCAATGGCAGCCAGGCCCACGCCTGTGTTGCCGCTGGTGGCTCCACAATGCACCCGCCCGGGGTAAGGCGCCCTGCTTTTTCCAGTTCACGGATGATATACAGCGCTGCCCGGTCCTTTACGCTGCCAAATGGATAGCTCTTTTCCAGCTTGACCAGTACGCAGGCCAGCGCCTCTTCCTGTTCACAGAAATGGGGATGGCCATAAGCGGCGTATGGCCGATGCATTCAATGGCTGTCGGTTGTTTCATTTTTTGCTTCGCTCCTTCTTTTTTTTTCATAGTAATCCCATCCCTTCGTGCCGTCAAGCAAGGGGCGCATCCGCCCCCGATTCTTGCACAAAACAGAGAAATCGGCTAAGGTATAGTATGTTATTGTGTAACCTTCCTGAGGAGGTATGTGGATTGAGTAAGAGATTTGAGAAGATTTTAGTTGCGAACCGGGGAGAGATTGCGATTCGTGTGTTTCGGGCCTGTTATGACCTGGGCTTGAAAACCGTTGCGATATATTCTAAAGAGGATATCAACAGTTTGCATCGTACCCGTGCGGATGAGGCCTATATGGTAGGCATGCAAAAATCGCCGCTGGCTGGGTATTTGGATATTGACCGCATCATCCAGATTGCGTTGGATCACGACGTAGACGCCATCCATCCCGGCTATGGGTTTTTGAGCGAAAATGCCGACTTGGCCCGCGCCTGTGAGGAAAACGGCATCGCCTTCATCGGCCCGCCGAGCCATATCCTGGCCCAGATGGGCGATAAGCTGGCCGCCAAGCGCATCGCTACGCGCGCCGGCGTGCGCACCATTCCAGGCACGCCGGACCCCATCACCGATTTGGACCAGGCCGCCCAAACTGCGGCAGAGTTCGGTTATCCCGTTATCTTAAAGGCGGCGGCCGGCGGCGGCGGGCGCGGCATGCGCAAGATCCAAAACGAGCAGGAGCTGCGCGATAATTTCCCGCTGGTGCAGAGCGAGGCGCTCAAGGCCTTTGGCAACGGGGATATTTTCCTTGAAAAATACATCGAAGAGCCCAAGCACATCCAGGTGCAGGTTTTGGGCGATACGCATGGAAACATCGTGCATCTGTATGAGCGCGACTGCTCTGTGCAGCGCCGCTATCAAAAAGGTCGTGGAATACGCGCCGGCATTTACCGTGCCGCAGGAAACGCGCAACCACCTGTATGAGGATGCGCTGAAAATCGCGCGCGAAGTGGGCTATATCAATGCCGGTACCATCGAATTTTTGGTGGATAAGCACGGCGAACACTACTTCATTGAAATGAACCCGCGCATCCAGGTGGAGCATACCGTAACAGAGCAGACCACCGGCGTGGACCTTGTGCAGGCACAGATCCTCATTGCCGAGGGCCTGCCGTTGGATGATCCTCAGCTATGCCTGACACAGGACAATATCCACCAGTATGGGTATGCCATTCAGTGCCGCGTTACCACGGAGGACCCGCGCAACAACTTTGCCCCAGATACCGGCAAGATTACCCTGTACCGCAGCGGCGGCGGCAACGGCGTACGCCTGGACGCCGGCAATGCGTTTGCTGGCGCTGTCATTTCGCCGTATTACGACAGCCTGTTGGTAAAGATCACCACCACCGACCGCACGTTTGTCGGCGCGGCCCGCAAAAGGCGCTGCGTTCTTTGGCGGAGATTCGCGTGCGCGGCGTCAAGACCAATGTGCCGTTTTTGATGAACGTATTGAAGAACAGCACGTTTTTGGCCGGCAAATGCGATACGTTTTTCATCGACTCCACCCCGTCTTTGTTTGATATCGAAGTGCCGGAAGACCGCGCCTCCAAGATGTTATCCTATATCGGCGAACGCATCCTAGAAGAGGATCGCCTGCCAAAGCCCGCAGGTCACCGTTGCCCTTCCGCCTTATATCAAAGGGCGAGATCCCGGAAGGCGGCTTCAAAAGCTGTTGGATGAAAAGGGCCCCAAGGCCGTCGCCAAGGCTGTATTGGAGGAAAAAAGCTGCTCATATCCGATACCACCATGCGCGATGCGCACCAGTCTCTTCTGGCAACGCGCGTGCGCACCTTTGATATGGCGTTGGCTTCCTCTCCACCTCGCATATCTTATCGCCTGCATTTTCGCTGGAAATGTGGGGGGGCGCCACGTTTGATGTTGCCTATCGTTTCCACGAATCCCCGTGGGAACGGCTGGATTCCCTGCGCAGCAAAATCCCAAACATCCTGTTCCAAATGCTGTTCCGCGGCGCCAATGCCGTTGGCTATAAAATTATCCGGACAATGTCGTGCGCGCTTTTGTCAAGGAAAGCGCCAAGCGCGGCATCGACGTATTCCGCATCTTTGACTCGTTAAACTGGCTGCCTGGCATGGAGGTGGCCTTGGAAGAGGTGCTCAATCAGGATAAGATCGCTGAGGCCACCATCTGCTATACCGGCGACATTACCGACCCCAAGCGCGATAAATATCCGCTGGAATACTATGTAAAAGCTTGCCAAAGAGCTGGAGCATCGCGGGGCCCATATGCTTGCCATCAAGGATATGAGCGGCCTTTTAAAGCCCTTTGCCGCGAAAAAAGCTGGTCAAGGCCTTGAAGGACGAATTGACCATCCCTGTGCACCTGCACACGCACGATACCTCCGGCAACCAGATTGCCGCTTACCTCATGGCCGCCGAGGCCGGGGTGGATATCGTGGACTGCGCCATTGGCAGCCTTTCCAGCTTTACCAGCCAGCCCTCCATCAACAGCCTGTGCTATGCCCTCAAGGGCACAGAGCGCGATCCCGGCTTTGATTTGGATGCGTTGGATAAGCTAAGCGAGCTACTGGGCAGATGTGCGCCCCCCCATGTACGCGCAGTTTGAAGCCGCCTCCAGTCGCCGGATACCGAAATCTATAAGCTGGAGATCCCCGGCGGCCAATATTCCAACTTCAAACCGCAGGTTACGGCATTGGGGCTGGGCCATCCGGTTTGAAGAGGTCAAGCAAATGTATTCCCACCGTTAACCAGATGCTGGGCGATATCGTGAAGGTTACGCCTTCCAGCAAAATGGTAGGCGATTTGGCCATCTTTATGGTGCAAAACCACCTGACCCCGGAAACCATCGTATCCGAAGGCATGCATTATAACTTCCCGGACAGCGTTGTCTCTTACTTCTCCGGCATGATGGGCCAACCGCAAGGCGGCTTCCCGAAGATCTGCAAAGGGTTGTAACTCAAGGGCGAAAAGGCCATTACCTGCCGCCCTGGCGAGCTGCTGGCGCCCGTGGATTTTGAAGCGGTGCGCCAAAGCCTGCCGGAATCGCATCGCGACGATGCCAGCGTGCTGTCCGCCTGCCTGTATCCCAAGGTGTTTGAAGAATACCTGGCCCATCTTGAAGAATACGGCGATCTTTCCAAGCTGGAAACGCCGGTCTTTATGCGTGGGATGGACCCGGGCGACCTGCATGCGGTGGTCGTTGAAAACGGCAAGGTGCTGACCATCAAATTCGTCAGCATGGGCGAAATGAACGATGACGGCACGCGCAACCTCATCTTTGAGCTCAACGGCATTCAGCGTGTCGTGGCCATCAAGGTGCCCAATGCCGAGGTCGTGGCCGATCATCAACCATTATGGCCGATCCTACGGATGAACGGCATATTGCAGCCTCCATCCCCGGCTTGGTCAGCAAGGTGTTGGTACAGGTCGGCGATACGGTAGAGGTTAACGAAACGCTGTGCGTCATCGAGGCGATGAAGATGGAAACCAACATCGTCGCCAAAAAGCCGGGCCGCGTTGTCACCAGCCGTGTGGCCGAGGGCAGCGATGTAAAAAGCCGGCGAATTGCTGTTTGTCATCGAAGAATAACGCGCTATGTATCCAATCTTAAGGCCGCTATGCATTGGCATAGCGGCCCTTTTTCTATGCAAAATATGGCGTATGGACAGAGATTCGCTCGTATGCCGTCTATAAATCCAAACATCATGATTTTATGATATTTATTTGACTTTGTGCTGTTCTTTTGTTATACTAAGTTAAGAATAACTCTCGTGTTATGCTCATTTTGGGTAGGCTGGGAGGGAATGCATGTTTCCTTTGTCCCAGCCCTTTTCTCTATGGGTCTCTTTTTTTATTGCTCTATTTTAAGGAGGTATGTGTATGGAGCGTTCCTTTCGCTGACAGAAGGGGCATGTCACAGCACCATGCTGCTTTGCTCTCCCCTTTCTCTTGGCCAACTTGCTGCAAGCGCTGTACGGCGCTGCCGATCTGCTCATCGTCGGCCAGTTTTTCCACGCCCAGCCCAGCTATCCGCTGTGGCCACGGGCGATCAAAGTGCTGCAAACCGTGACTTCACTTGTCTCTGGTCTTACCACCAGCGCACCATCCTATGGGGGGCAATATATAGGCATGTCCTCAGAACGCGCGACGTAAAGCAGACGGTCTCCACCATGATGTCGCTGTTTGCCATTTGTGGCGCTGGGGCTGATGGCGATTGTTGCATTGCCGCCACCTGCAAACGCCATGCCGTGCCTATACGCGGGCGTATGTATACATCTGCTCCGGCGGCGTATTTTTCATTTTTGGCTATAATTCCATCAGCGCCATCTGCGCGGCATGGGCGATTCAAGCGTCCGCTGTATTTCATTGCCATTGCGTGTGTTTTGCAATATCGTAGGGGGATCTTGTGCTGGTCGGTGTATTCCATATGGGGCTGCCGGCGCCCGCCATCGCTACGGTTGCCTCCCAGGGGAATCAGTATGCGCTGGCCATTGTCTATCTGATCCCGCAAAAAGTTTTTGTTTGATTTCAAACCCAAAAGCTTTCGTTTATACCGAGAGAATGTTTCCACCCTGCTCCGTTTGGGGCTGCCTGTATCCTTCAGGATACACTGGTGAATATCTCTTTTTGTTTATCACCGCCATTGTCAACCATATGAGGGGGTCATCGCCTCTGCGCTGGGCGTTGTCGGTAAATCAATACCTTTACGATGCTTTGCCGCCCACTGCTTTTCCGCTGCCCTGGCCGCGATGGTTGCGCAAAATATGGGCGCCGGCAAGCAGGACCGCCAAGCAGTGCATGAAGCACGCCATCCTCCTGTCGCTGTGTTTTGGCGTTGCCTGCTTTGTGCTGGTACAGCTCTGGCCTGCTTTTTTGCACGCATCTTTACCAGCGATGCGAGCCGTTATCGCTGGCAGCATGGAATACCTGCGTTCCTTCAGCTTTGACTTTATCCTGGTATGCTTTATGTTCTGCCTTAACGGCTTTTTTTCAATGGCTGCGGGCGCACCGTCTTTTCCATGGCCAACAACCTCTCCTCCACCTTTCTCATTCGCGTTCCCATCGCCTTTATCGTATCCAGGGTCGCCTCCAGCCTGTTTGCCATCGGTTTTTGCAGCGCCACTGGCATCGCTGTTTTCCATCGTCGTCGCTTTTCTCTGCGCACCGGCCGTTGGCAGCACAGTGCCCTGCATACTCTGAAAGCGGAGGATCAAACGCCATGATACAATATCGGGCGCTTTTACCCAGAAGCAGAATTGTCCCCGTCCCTATTTGCTGCGTTTGTACGCAGGCAGGTCGTTTCAATGTTGGCGCAAGCGCGCGGCGGTGTTTGGCGCATTGAGTACGACCCATTTGTAGATGATTGGAACAAGGCGGACTATCAGGCATTGCTAAAGCGGCCTTAAGCGCACCCTGGCGGGCCAGGGCGCCGTATACGGTGCATTGATGGGCATCTGCTCAAGGGCTTTGTCTCCATCGAAGGTACCAAGCTGGGCAGTAGAGCACAATATATGGACCTATCCATCTCTATGTATCGCAAGAGCTGCGCGGCGGCATCGGCGCACGGCTGTTTTCCCTTGCCAAGCAGTTTACGCGGCCATGAGGCTGAAAAGCTGTATCTTTCCGCCCATTCCGCTGTGAAAGCAAGCCTTTTACCGTGCTATGGGCTGCGTAGGCCGAGGAATACGATCCGGCGCATGTAAAGGCAGAGAACCATACGATTGCCAGCTGGAATGCCGCTTATAAATGACCGGTTTATAAAAAAAAGGGCTCTTTTCTCTTGCAGTTTATTCGTCTTACAATGGCGAAACGCGCGAACCGGCAGTCCGTTGGCATCGCGGATCACTTTTGCGGCCTGCACCACGATAAGCAGCCCTGTCGGCGGCACCTGATCCAGATTGGTCAGCATCTCCACCTGAAATCTGTCCCGCTGCAAGACATACCGCTCACATCTAGCCCCACATCCTTGGAAGAAATCGGGGCGTCTGTATCCAATGTTTCATGCCCAATGGCCGCTACATTGCGCTCGTCAAAGAGAAATTGCAGCGCCTCAAACCCCCAGCGGGGAAATGCTCGTTGCCGTCTTCTCCGATGTTGACAGCGCTTTGCCCATCCGGCCAGCTTGCCCTAATCGGTGCAGCGCCAGCGCTGCGCAGCCCTCCGGAACGGCTATGCTCGCTTTCAAAGGCCAAAATATCCGATACCGACAGCTCAAAATCCACATTTTCCTTTTTACCTGCGGCGTTGCGTCTATCACGACCAACGGCAGTACGGTATCCATGACGCCAAAATCCTGCGCGCGCCCGCCCGGCACAAAGTGCGCGGGATAATCGATGTGCGTGCCGAATTGGCCCGGAAACTTGAACGTCTGGATCTCCAGATCCATTGCCTCAAGCGAACGGAACGATTTCCCCAGCGACACGGACCCTTTGGGGAATGCCCTCCCAATAGGGGCTTTCATTTGTCAAGGTATGCGTTAGATCTACCCAGCGGTATTGCTTTGCCTCCGCCAGCTTTTCCCACAAACCAGCCATTGCATACAGCTCCTTTCCATTGCCTGTTTGGTTCAGTGTACCATACCGATCTTCATAAAAAAGCCCTCACGGAGGCTTGTTCTGTTCTTCTCTTGTTTTACGCAAAATACAGCACGCCGGCACGGAACAGCTTTTGGTCCTTGTCTCCCGGCACATTCTTTGCAGTGTTCTCGCCCAGGCGCTCGCTGGTGGCCCATCTTGCCGAAAACCCGGCCGTCGGGCTGGTAATGCCCTCGATTGCGCTGGCCGAGCCATTGGGGTCAATGGCAATGTCCGCGCTGGGCCGGCCCTCAAAATCCATACTGGGTGGCTATCTGTCCCTTTGCCGCCAGCTGGGCGATGGTTTGCTCATCCGCTAAAGCGCCCTTCCCCATGCGAAATCGGGATGCAGTGCACGTCGCCCGCCTCTACCAGGCTCAGCCAGGGCGACAGCGTGCTTGTCACGCGCGTGCGCACCATGCGCGAACTGTGCCGCCCGATGGCATTATACGTCAGCGTCGGCGCATCCGGCCGAATGGTTTCAATGCGCCCGTTTGGCAGTAACCCCAGCTTGATAAGCGCTTGGAAGCCGTTGCAAATGCCTAAGGCCAGGCCGTCGCGCTGATCCAGCAGCCGTCCGATGGCCTCCGCAATGCGTGGGTTGCGCAGCGTTGTTGCAATGAATTTGCCGGAGCCATCCGGCTCATCGCCTCGCGGAAAACCCGCCGGGCAGCATGAGGATCTGCGCATTGTCCACACCCTTTGCAATGCGCTCTATGGTATCCTCAATGCCCGCCGGGGACAGGTTGTTGACCACCTGTATTTCCGGCACAGCGCCCGCCAATTCAAATACACGGGCAGTATCCAGCTCACAGTTTGTGCCCGGCCAAACGGGGGATGAGCACCCTGGGCTTTGCCATTTTTGCACTGGGGCGTTTTTTCTGGCGTTCGGTATACAGCGGCACCGTCTGCATCGGCGGTGTAAACGGCGTTTCCGTTGGGAATACCGTCTCCAACGGCGCGCGCCAGGCCTTTTCCAGCGCAGCCAGCGGCACCTTGATTCCATTGACGGACAGCACCGCTTCCTCCGTCGTATGGCCTACCAGCTCCGCAGACGGCAGCTGCAAAAGCGCTTGCTTGTCTTCCGAGGCAATCAATAAATCGCCTACCCGCCAAGCAAACAGCGTTTGGTGGTCCAAGGTTCCTTCAAAGGCAAAGCCCACGCCGTTGCCAAAGCACATCTTGCGACAGCTGCGGCCAGGCCGCCCTCGGCCACCGTCGATGCCGCGCAAACGCTCCCTGCCTGGTGCGCTTTGTATACCGCTTTGAAGTGCTCTGCACAGGCCGCAAAATCCGGCAGCCCCTGCGCATCCACAGGCAGCGGGATGCGCACCACATACTGCCCCTTCTCCAATGTAGCCGAGCACAGCTGCGATGCTTTGGTCTTGGCAATGGCAAAGGCCACCAGCGTCGGCGGCATTGTATTCCTTAAACGTACCGCTCATGCTGTCCTTCCCTCCGATGGCGGGCGTGCCAAAGCCAACCTGCGCCATCAGCGCGCCCAACAGCGACGCTACCGGCTTGCCCCAGCTGTCCGGGTTCTGTTTTAGGCTTTCAAAGTATTCCTGCAACGACAGCCTGGCCGAAAGCGCGTCCGCCCCGGATGCTGCAATCTTGCACAGCGCCTGCGTAACGGCATACGCCCCTGCATGCAACGGGCTTTTTTCCGCAATGGCCGGTGTAAAGCCAAAAGCCATCGCCGTGGCGTCGTCCGTTTCGCCGGGGTTGGGAACTTCGCCGCCATAACCTGTTCCGGCGTTGTCTGGTTCTTGCCGGCAAACGGCATGAATACGGTCTTGGCACCGATGGTGGAGTCAAACCGCTCTACCAAGCCCTTTTTGTGCGCATACGTTGAGATCCTTCATATTTTCGCACAGCGCCTTGTCCAGCGGCATGTCCGCCAGCGTTTGCGGTACCGCGCTGCGAATCTCTTGCCATTGCGGCGCCTTCACATGCGCCCAGCATGCTGCGTTACGCCGTTGGTATCCAAAAAGGCCCTGTCGATATCCACAATGGATGCGCCGCGCCAGCGCATCACCAGCCTGTTATCGTCTGTTACCTCCGCTACGACTACCGCCTCCAGGTTTTCCTGCCGGCACAGCTCGATAAACCGCTCGGCGTTTCGCGGGCCACCACAACGGCCATACGCTCTTGGCTTTCGCTGATGGCCAGCTCCGTACCATCCAGCCCCCTCATATTTTTTGGGAACCACATCCAGATCAATGCGCAGCCCAGGCGCCAGCTCGCCAATGGCCACGCTGACCCGCCTGCGCCAAAGTCGTTGCAGCGCTTGATAAGCCGGACCGCCTCCGCGTTGAGCACCAAGCGCTGGATCTTGCGTTCTGTGGGCGCGTTTCCCTTTGTACCTGAGAGCCGCATTCCGTCAGGCTCTTGGCGTCATGCGAAACGGAAGAGCCCGTGGCCCCGCCGATGCCGTCGCGCCCGGTACGCCCGCCAAAGAGGATCACGACATCCCCCTTTTGCGGCTCTCGCGCACGACGTTTTTTCCTTCACCGCGCCGACCACCGCGCCAATCTCCATCCGCTTTGCCACATAGCCGGGATGATAGATCTCCGCAACCTGCCCTGTGGCCAGCCCGATCTGGTTGCCGTACGCGAAAAGCCGTGCGCTGCGCCTGTGGTAATACGCCGCTGCTGCAAGCGCCCCGGTACGGTATCCTCCAGCGGCGTATTGGGGTCCGCGCAGCCTGTTACGCGCATGGCCTGGTGGGTATAGGCCCGGCTAGCCAAAATATCACGGATTGCCCCGCCCAGGCAGGTAGCCGCGCCGCCAAACGGCTCGATTTCGGTGGGATGGTTGTGCGTTTCGTTCTTAAATTCCAACAGCCATTTTTCCGGCTTGCCATCCACTCAATGTCCGCCGTTACGCTGCATGCGTTGATCTCTTCACTTTCGTCCAGGTCATGTACCTTGCCCTGATTTTTCAGCGCTTTTGCACCTACGGTGCCCAGATCCATCAAGGTATGCGGGCGCTGAGTACGGCCTGCATCGCGCCTGGCCTGCTCGCATAGACAGCCAGCGCGCTTCTCAAATGCAGGGCGCATCGGCCCTTCCGGCAGCACGATTTCATCCAATATCGTGGCAAAGGTGGTATGCCGGCAGTGATCCGACCAATAGGTATCAGCACGCGAATTTCCGTCATGGTGGGGTCTCTGTGTTCAGTGTCACGAAATAGCCCTGGGTAAAGAGCAAATCCTCCACGCTCATCGCCAAGGCCAATTCAGCATGCAGGGCCTCAATCTCGCTTCGCTCTTTTCAGTAAAGCCTACCAGCACCGGCACCGCCTGCGGCACCGGCATCTGCATTTCAAGGTTGCCGGCTTGTCCATTTCTGCCAGGCCCGCTTCGATGGGGTTGATGCAGTAGCTCTCACCGCCCGCTGCTCCGCTTGGCTCAACACACCCTTCAACGCATAGATCTTGGTACGAATCAAGGGCGCCTCGCCCTGGGACAGGATCTGTACGCACTGGGCCGCGCTGTCCGCCCGCTGGTCATATTGGCCGGGCAGATATTCCATCCCAAAGACAAACCAGCCCGTAAGCGGCGGCAGCGTTTCCTCATACACCGTATCCTGGTTGGGCTCGGAAAAATGGTATCCCTTGCCTTGCAATACGTCTCTTGGTCTATGCCCCCTCCACATCGTAGCGCGCACAAAAATACGCACCTGTTCCAAATCCAGGTGCAGATGATCGGCCAGGTCGCGTTTTAATCCCTCCGCCCACGGCAAATCCTGGTCGTTTTTCAACATATACACGGAAAATCTGCTGCATTTCGCCAGCCCCTTATCGCTGTTTTCTTTTTCAATAGTGTATCATATTTGCCCCAAAACAAAAGGCGGAACACGTCCGCCCTTTGGGTGCTTTTATTCTACCGTTACGCTCTTTGCCAAGTTTCTCGGTTTGTCGATATCGCAGCCCTTTCGTAACATGTAATAGCCGAACAGCTGTGTGGGAATGGCCACCAGCGCCGGCGCCATAATTTCGGGGCAGGCCGGGATCTCCCAGACTTCCTGCACCTCTTTATCCAGGCGCATATCGCCCTCCATGGCAATGGCACATATACGCGCCGCGAACCGCGCATTCGCCCTTGATGTTGTTGATGGTCTTATCTCACCAAATGCGTCTGCGTGGCAATGGCGATAAACCAGCGTGCCGTCCTCTACCAGCGACAGCGTCCCGTGCAATTCGCCCGCAATACGCTTCGCATTGCACATAGGAAATTTCCTTTGAGTTTCAAGGCCGCCTCCATAGCCAATACATCGTCCACATTGCGTCCGATGTAGAAAGCATTGCGGTGGGTATAGAATTTCTTCGCCGTTTCTGCATATTGAGAGGCGTTGTCGATCAGCTTTTGCGCCTTGGCGGCAGCGCCAGCAATTCATCAAATATTGGCTCTGCTCCTCTTGGCTCATATAGCCCATCTTCTCTGCCAAATGCGCCGCCATCACATAGAACACCATCAACTGAGACACAAACGTTTTGGTAGACGCCACGGCGATTTCCGGGCCCGCCCAGGTGTACAATACATGGTCCGCTTCGCGCGCCACTGTGCTGCCCACTACGTTGGTAATGGAAAGGGTTCTAACGCCTCTGCGCTTTGCCTCACGCAGCGCCGCAAATGGTATCCGCCTGCCTTGCCGGACTGGGAAACCACCACAAACAGCGCGTCCTCCGGCAGGATGAAATCACGGTAACGGTATTCCGAGGCGATCTCCACATCCACCGGGATTTTTTGGCCATCTTTTCAATGACCAATTTGCTGACCAACCCAGCGTGGTAGGCTGTGCCGCAGGCACAAACCACGATCTTGGAAATGCCCTTTGACCATTTCGCCGTCCATCTTGAGCACATCCTGGCGCAGCGCGGTACCCTGCTCGGTTGCATCCATCATCAGCATCAGCGTATTGCGCATGGCATCCGGCTGCTTCATGGATCTCCTTGAGCATAAAGTGGGAAAGCCGCCTTTTCGCCGCCTCTACATTCCAGTCGGCCGTGGATTTCTTTTCATGCTGCGTACCGTCAGATCATAGAAAGATACGCTGTTCGGCGTCATCTTGGCGATCTCATGTTCGTCCATCAGATATACATCGCGCGTATACTCCAAAATTGCCGAATATCCGATGGCTAGTAGTTTTCTACCGTGCGCACATTGGCCCACGATCAGCTGGCTGTCTTGCGTGGAATAGATCTGCTCCGGCTCATCCTTGAACAGGATGGCCAAAGGCATGCCGCCCATGATCCATCGTCCGCAGGACTGGGTCAGCATATCGCCGTCGTAATTGTCGCGCAGCAGATGCGCCATTACCTCGGTATCCGTTTCGCTTCGGAATTGATAGCCCTTGTCAAGGAGCATTTCCTTGAGCTCTAAATAGTTTTCAGTGATGCCGTTATGCACTACGGCAATTTCACTTTTCGTCGAAATGCGGATGGGAGTTTGCATCCGAAGGCTCGCCATGGGTTGCCCATCTGGTATGCGCGATGCCCGTGGTACCTGTTACAGGGCTCTATTTGATCCTGTTTTCCCAGATTGCTAAAGGCGTCCTTTCGCCTTGCAGATCTGCAAAGCGCCGCTCTGATCTGTCACTGCAATGCCCGCGCGCTATCATAGCCGCGGTATTCCAGCCGTCCCAGGCCCTTTAGCAAAATCGGGGTCGCTTGTTCACTTCCTGTATACCCTACTATTCCACACATTTGGAAGGTCCCTCCTTTAGGTATTCGCGTTCAGTTTATCATGGCTTTTTTCCGTAAGGTCAATGTAAACTTGTTACATATATAGTGCCTAAGCGTCTCCTTATGCAAAGCAGCACGGGGGAAAGATCTCCCCCGTGCTGCTTTTCTCTTATGTTTTCTTTGTTTTAAGCGGGATGGCTCAATCTCAATAATTGTGGCATTTCTCCTCGATGAAATATGCCTCCTCCGCATTCCACAATCCGTTGTGCTTTTCGCACAGCTCATGCAGCTTTGCAAAGAACGGGTCTCTTTGCCCAGCTTTTCAAAATCGTCGATGGCCGTCAGCGGCATCGAAGCGCCGGATAGATCAGCTTTTTCCCGCCCGGGATGTTGGCAGGTTCAGCGTTGCTTCTGGCGCAGTCCAGGCCATACATGGTGTCATCACCAGCAATACGTAACCC
>VOFH01003899.1_pt1 | contig 33576 bp, 50 predicted proteins | sample 5384091 | NCBI WGS metagenome assembly VOFH01 (sample SAMN12384727, study PRJNA508395) | human gut metagenome | isolation source: healthy gut G | host: Homo sapiens
GTCAGATAGCATGATGCAATATATGAGTACATCTGCTATTTCCTCATGAATATGTTCGATATTGCTGTCTTGTGGCTCGTCGTTCCATTGAAAACATTCCAGAAGTTCTGCGGCCTCAATGCTGATAGATTTGGCAAGATTGCCGGGAGTGTGGAATTGAGACCAGTCCCGCTCTGCTACGAATTTACGGATCGCGTTGATGCTTGAATCGGAAATCATAATACGTAAGTGTATGTCGAATCTTTTCTGAAGGCCTCTCTCGGGTGCATAATGAGCATATGACGAAGAGCGCGCTTCCAAAGCCAATCATTATAGATTTGCCGTATCAGAGCATTGATGACAAAGCAGAAATAGAGAAAGCCTTTGTCGAGCAATTGGGATACGAGACATTATCTGCTGTTGAGCGTGAGACTTTGCACTATATTTTCGATTATCCAACGGTGTATGTGGTTCATTCAAAGAAGAGGAATCAGCATACTTTACGTCCCGAATATACGGTGTATGTGGGAGAGACGAATAATATTCGTAGTAGAACAATGCAGCATCTGAGGGAAGATCCCAAAACGAGAGTTGATTGGAAGGAATTTCAAGAAAATTTGCAGAGCGACGCTCGTTCTGTGTGGCAGTATGTCATTGGCAATCCGCATTTCAACAAATCTCTGACTTTGGATGTGGAGAACCGGCTGATGCATTATCTTCTTGGCTCTGATGCAGTCAAGAATTTGAACAATCGTCGCACCAATGCGCAAGGCGACTACTATACACAGGATGAATTCAGCCAGATTTTCTCGGACATCTGGATGGAACTGAACCGACAGGATCCGGAACTATTTCCGGCTGAGGAGATTATTCGCGATTCTGCACTTTTTAAAGCATCGCCTTTTCACCAATTGAGTGATGATCAGATAGCTGCGGAGGAATCGATTATGGACGCGCTTTCTGAAGCTCTTGCCGGCTCTGGTGATTCAGCCGATTCCGGTTTATCGAGACTGATTTTCGTGCAAGGCGTTGCGGGTACTGGAAAGACGGTTTTGCTAAGTCACCTGTTTTATCGCATAGCAACAGAAATGGATATCAATGGGCGCATCAATGACGAAGATGATGAAGATATTCTGAAACCGATTCATCACTAAAAATCAGTAAGGAAGATCGCAGAAAAGCATATATCCTTGTCAACCATAACCAGCAAATGCATCGTCTATAACCAAATTGCAAGCAAATTAGGTTTGCAGAAACATTTTGGCGAGGTGGCTCTTAAACCGAGTCAATTCATCAATCGATTTAGTGAGAAAACAACAAGTAATCGAGCTATTGCGGACAAGCCCCCGAGGCAAAGCCGATGTAGTGCTTGTTGATGAAGCTCATCTGCTGTTGACGCAGGGTGACCAAGGATACTCGGGCAAGAACATGCTGCACGATTTATTGCGTCGTGCGAAAGTGGTTATTGCGGTATTCGACCCGAATCAGATTTTGCAAACTTCGCAGCGTTGGAGCGAAGAGGATCAGGACATGCTCTTTCCGCAGCAAGCAGAAAGCGACGTGCAAAAAACTGCTGCTGGCTATAGCGGGCAGTTGGAGCGATTTGTGCCATTGAATATGTGGGGTGATCACTATTTGCTAAGTCGCATATGCTTGCATAGGCAATTTCGCATTGCTGCGGATGATGCGACGATTCGATGGATTGATGATTTCGCTGATGGTAAGAGAATAGGTCGTATTCCTCAAGACATTGGGGAGAAGGATAGAAAAACAGGCGAATATGTCCGCGAGCCATTTGAAATCAGAGTATTCGATTCGCCGGTTGGACTGTTTAAAGCCATAAAGGAGAAGGCATATCTAAAGGCTTCAGGCGTTGACGGATGCGGGCTTTCTCGTGTGGTTGCTACGTATGATTGGGAGTATAAGGGCGGCAAAATTAACGATTCCAGTCCCGATGGTCTCTGGGAATGTTGAGATGCATCGCGATGCACAGGGAGTATGGCGCATGGGAGCGGCTCCGGGAATGCAGAGAGGATACGATGCGTTTAATCCTGATGGAAGAGCTGATTATTTCTGTCATCCATGGAATTACGAAATCAAGGTAGGGATAAGGGTCTTTCCCTAGATGCTGTCTGGGCGGAAAGTCCGCATACGCTTAATGAAGTGGGATCAACGTTCTCTATTCAAGGGTTTGATCTTAATTATGTAGGTGTCATCATTGGTAACCGTCGGTTACCTATCGCGAAGGGAAAATCGTTTTTAACGAAAAAAGTTGTAATAAACGCAGTGAGTAAGAGGAACGGCTCAATCAGCTACGCGCAATCCAATCTGCGTAATGAACTGAATGTTCTGCTCAAACGCGGTGCATGGATTGTATTTATTCGCCGTTGATCCTGAACTGCAGGCCGCTCTCAAAGAAGCTGCCAGTAAGTAATTGCTTGACTGTACTTGATGTTCATCATTTGAGTTTATCCAGCCGATGCGTATGCAATGTTGAGCGATACATAACCGTCCGAAAAGAGGCCGCCATGAAATACGGAATGAGAAAACCCAGCTGGAAGAAGAGCCTGCCCGCGCGCACGAAGGGACGCGCCATCCGTGCGGTCAAGCGGGCGCTGATCCCCGGCTACGGCAAGAAGGGCATGGGGTGGCTGCATCCCAAGCGCAAACTGTACAACGCCATCTACAAGAAGACCACGTTCAGCCTGTTCGACCTGTTCAAGTAACCGTGGCTAAGGGGGGAAATCACATGTGTTCCAATCCAGACACGTACGAGTTCCGACTTTCATTAGACCTTCCTCAACAGAGCGCCGTTCCTACTGATACGTTTTCTGCCTTGCGAGAAGTCCATGAATATTCAGCGGAGAACGGCCCCGCGTTTCCACACGGCTGCTGAGATGTTTGATTCTCTGGGAATATGACGGGTCCCGCCATGCGAACATTGCGCATGGCGGATCTGGTTTTGTCGCTGTTGAGCTGTCGGACACTCAGGCGAGCATGACCTCGATGTTGTTGCCTTCCGGATCGTGCACGAAAGCGGCGTAATAGGTCGGTCCGTAGTTCGGGCGCAGGCCGGGCTGTCCACCGACTTCGTTCGTATCCTCGTTATCCTCGGCACTTTCGTCGTATTCTTCGCTGAACGAGTATCCCAGATTGCGCGTCATCGCATTCTCGATCACGTCATAGGCCCACATGCGTTTGTCATCATATCGAGCGAAAGCGAGTGTGCTGGAAATCAACAGCATGCTGTTCAGTGGTTCCCATTGCCGCATGTCCTTGTCGTTCTCGGCCTGTGCAATGGCGTCCAACGGCACGTAGCGTTTGAGCAGACCGTAGACGGAGAAACTGGCGGCGAGCACGATTGCCATCCACGGGAACGTCGGTGACTGCGCAGTGAACATGCCCACGCCCAGCGCCACGTTGAGCAGAGGCGTAGTCAGGTACGCGATTGAGGTCTGCAGCGCCTGGCCGTTGACCACCAGATATATGTACAGCAACCAATTCACGCTGATAGCCGTGGTGGCGGCGAGTTCCAGCGCGAACAGCCTTTTGCTCCGCTGTGCGCGTCAAAGCGCGGCGATCGCGCGATGATATGCGCGATAGCGGCGGAACGCCATCAGCAGCGCAATCATGACCACCAGCGTGGCGATCAGCCGATACGCCAGCACGCTGATGGCGTTCATGCCGGACAGCGCGTGCCAGTACAGCGGCAGCACGCCCCAGCCGATATTGGAAACGAGCAGCGCGGCAATCCCCATCCGCGTCTGCTCGACAGCACGAACCGAAGTCATACCCGCCACCATAGTGCCTGATGTGCCACCGCCGTGCGTGTGCTCACACGGCATTTGTTAGAAGCTTTTCCGGGAATCGAATACAAGTTATCCCCGACCCAATACGGTCCGGATTATCTCAGCACCGCTCCCGAATGAAATCGAAGATCATATCGAACACCTGCGGGCTCCAGAAGTCGTGCTCGTGTTCTGCGCCGTCGACCAGCACCAGCCGCGAGTCCACGCCGTGTTCAAGAAGCCTCTTTGTGCATCTTGACCGACTGCCGGTGGGGACCACGGTGTCGGCGGTGCCGTGCAGCAGCATCGTCGGCGGGTAGGCCACCCCGTCACGCACCTGCAGGTACGGGCTCATGTCGCCCGGCGGCGCACGTCGTCGCACAATCCGGTTTCATGGGTCGCCCCTGACCACTGCGGCGAACGGCCGAAATAGTACAGCCGGAACGGGTCATCTTCGTTGCCGAACGCGTCGATCGCCTCCATCATGTCGGTGGGCGGGAAGCAGCTGACCACGAAGCTCACCGCGTCGCTTTCGGTGGCATAACTGCCGTCTTCATACCGCGGGTCGTCGGCAGTGAGCCCCACCAGCAGAGACGTGTTGCCGCCGGACGACGTGCCCCAGATGCCCAGCCGCTCAGGGTCGATGTGCCACTGCCGCGCGTTCGCCCGCAGGTACCGGATCGCCGCCTTGACATCCTTCAGATAGGCAGGAACACGGCACTGGCGTCACGCGAGGCGTTGCGATGGTTCACCGTCGCCACCACGAATCCCTCTCGCGCCAGTTCGGATAGCTGCGGATCTCGTAATCACGGTCCGGTGTGGTCCACGCGCTACCCTGCACGAACACCACGGTGGGGTAGCGGCGGTCATCATCATCGCCGGTGGATTGCGGCGCGATGATGTCCATCACCAGATCATCGCCCCGGTGCGATACGCCACGTTGCGGGTGAGCGGCCAGGCCGGTGAGCGTGGGATTATTCGGTACGTGGACGGTTTCGACGGTTCGGTCTTCTGACGGCGTGATATTCGGCATGAGGCAATGTTACAGCGAATGGTTCTCAATAAGAAAGGTGCGAGTCCGTTATGTGAGGAAACGAACACGGATTAGTTCATAAGCCCGGTATTTTGCCGGTCTCTGAAATGTTCGATTGTGCGGAAATGTTCGGAATCCTCGCACTTTTCTTATTGAGAACGATTCGCTGCTACATCCGGAACGCAGCGCGCGGGTACGCTAAACTGTGTACAGCTCAGAAACTCACCCCAAGGAGATGCCATGAACCCGAGGCGCGGGCCGATCGTCGCAGGCGAGAAGATCCAATTCACCGACCGCAAGGGCAAGAAGATCACCGACCAGCTGACCGCCGGTGGCGTCACCCAGACCGAGCACGGGATCATTCTGCACGACGACGTGATAGGCCGCACCGAGGGCGTGGTCGTCACCACCGTCACCGCCAAGCGCGAGGCTCAGGTCAATGAGGACCATCCCGAACGCGACCGGAACAAGCCGTGGAAGGCGACCCGTGCGATCGGCGGCTGGCAGTATGCGGTCATGCGCCCCCGTCTCGCCGACTACGTGCTCTCCATGCCGCGCGGCGCCCAGATCATGTACCCGAAGGACATCGCGCAGGTCATCCAGCTCGGCGACATCCGAAGCGGCCTCAACGTGCTCGAATCTGGTGCCGGATCGGGCGCGATGAGCGTCAACCTGCTGGATGCGGTGGGGGAGTCCGGCCGCCTGACCACCATCGAGCTGCGACCCGAATTCGCCCGTGTGGCCGACGCGAACGCCACGCTGTATTACGGCGAACGCCCGCAGTGGTGGGACCTCAAGACCGGCGACTTCGACTCGGTCGCGGCCGGCCTGCCGGAGCACTCCTTCGACCGCATCGTGCTCGACATGCTCGACCCGTGGAACAGGCTCGAACAGGCGTACCGGGTCATCGCGCCCGGCGGCGTCCTCATCGCCTACATCACCACCACCACGCAGATGAGCCGACTCGTCGAGGCTCTGCGCGAAGCCGGCCATTGGACCGATCCCGCCATCCAGGAGACGCTGGAACGCACGTGGAAGGCGCAGGGGCTCGCCGTGCGGCCGGACCATGCGATGATCGGCCACACCGGCTTCCTTGTGGTCTCCCGCGCGATGGCGGAGGGGTTCGCGGCCCTGCGCAAACGCGACCGCGCCACCAAGGATACGACCACTGACATCGATTCGCTCACCCCCGAACAGCGCGAGGCCCAGCTGGACGATCTGGAGCTGCGCGACATTTCGGACCACAAGCTGCGCAAGGTGCTGCGCGACCTCGACCTGCAAACGTCCCGACTGTCGCAGGACGACCAGGCCTGCAAGCAAGGCGAGGCGACGGCGATCTGACAGCCCAATCAGGCGCGGCGAATCTTAACGGCAGGCAATGATTTGGTGATGACGGGAAGTCGAGCGCCCCTCGTCTGCCACAATGGAGGCAGTGACGTCGTACGGAAAGGTCCTGAAGAATGGGCGTGAATCTCAGCAAGGTCGAAAAAAAGACGAAGAACTATTCCCACGTGCTGCTGGTCATGCGGCACGCGAAGGCGGAACCGTTCAACGACAAGGGCGACCATGACCGCGAGATAACCGACAAGGGCGAGAAGCAGGCGAAGATCGTCGCCAAGGGACTCGTCGGCGTGAAACTGCTGCCCGACCGCGTCGCGTGCTCCGGCGCGGTCCGCGCCCGGCAGACGCTGGAGAGAATGCTCAAGGTGTTCGGCGACCATCCCAAGGTCGAATACCGCCAGGCCCTGTACGACGGCGGCATGCAGGCCGTGTTCGACGAGCTCGCCAACGCCAAGGACAAGACCCGGGTCCTGATGGTCCTCGGCCATGAGCCGACCGTTTCGGTGAGCTGCCAGTGGCTCGCCTCCTCGGATTCGGACATGGTCAAGCTGGATCTGCTCAACCTGGGCATGTCCACCGCCTCCGTGGTGGTGTTCGGCTCCGATCAGCCGTTCAGCCGCTGGCAGGTACACGACGCCGAGCTGCTCGCCGTGCTCAGTCCCAAGGACTTCGACTAGGGATGACGCCTTTTTGCCGGCCGGTCTCTCTCGCGAACGGTGGCAGCCGGCTTGTGTTATAACCACCGTTGATACGCGCCACCTTGCGCAGGAGTGGCGCTGAACCGTTGGAATACTGCGGAAACGTAGACGGCAGTAAGGCTTGTATGACGTCGTGCGCGCGTGACGCTGATACGAGTTTTCCCGCCGAAAACGGCGTTTTACGCCCACTTAGAGTGTGATTTAGAGTGGACTCCCTGACACGGGAGGACAGTCATGGCGGGCAAGACGAAGAACAGGAGGACCGGTGGATCCGGAAGCGTGTTCCAGGACTCCAAAGGACGATGGCACTTCCGCAAGGACATGGGAACCGACCCGGCGACCGGACGCAGACGCCCGCCGATCGAAGCCACCGGCATGGTGAAAAGCGAGGCACGCGCCCGCTTCCAGGCGAAGATAGCGGAATGGGAACGGGACGGAAGACTCCCCAGCAAGGACGGCCCCAAGACCGCTGACTACTTCGAACGGTGGATGGAGGAGCACCGGGCGGCCATCAATCCCACCACATGGCGCAACGAATCCAGCTGGATGCGCACCATGAACGCCATCATCGGCGACATACGCCTCAACCGGCTCACCGCCAACGACATCAACGGAATGTGCAGACGACTGCGCCGCACACGCAAAAGCAAGACCGTCAACACCTATCTCGCAGTCCTCGGCGCCATGCTCCGAACCGCGAAACGGGACGGACTCATCGCCGACGACCCGATGGAAAAAAAACGTCGGACGAATGCCGGAGGACCGGTACGAACGCCCCATCCTCGACGTCGCCGACCCAGCGAAGGTCATCGAGGCCGCGCTCGCCGAGCCCGATCCGGCGGTCGCCGTGTTCGACAGCCCGGACGAGCGTGAGAAGTGGGCACTCATGTTCGAACTCGCCTTCACCACGGGCATGCGGCCGGGGAGAGGTATGGCCTGATGCCCTACCAGCTGGAACTGCATCATGGGATTCCCGTCATCAACGTGTGCCAGCAGGCCAAGCCGATACCAGCCGGCGCCACGATCCCGGATTGGATGGAAGCCGAGCATCTGGATGGGGCGATCTGGCTGACCAAACCGAAGACCGCCAAAGGCGTGCGGACGGTTCCCATTCCGCAGGGGCTTTGGGACCGGCTTTGGGCGCATATCGTCAAATGGGGCGTGCCATCGCATGGACTGGTGTTCACCAATCTTTACGGCCACCCCATCAGACGGGACAACGAGGAGAAGCGTTGGCGCCGCGCCCTGAAGATGGCGGGACTGCCGTACGTCGACATCTACAGCGCGCGGCACTGGCTCGCCACCGAACTCGCCGCCGCCGGCGCGAGCGACGAGGAGCGCACCGCCATCATGGGCCACACCGACATCCACACCACCAGCGTGTACACGCATTGGAGGGAACGGCGGCTCGCCGAAACGCTCGACGCCGCCCTGCCAGACCTCCGCGACGGCCAGTGACGGCTTTTCCGCAACACGAAAGAGCATTGACACACCCCGCGCTCGCCGGTAGATTGAAGACTGAAGCGAGGAGGTGCCGTGGACGATGAGCATGAAGACGATGATGAGAATAATGACGATTCGGGATTGAGCGGGACGCGCCAACTGGAGAATTGCCGCATGGAGTCGATGCGGCACGCGCAGGCGAACCTGTCCCGGCAGACGAGAAGCCGTCTCGTGACGTCGGCGATCAGCCGGATGAGAATGGAGAAAGACAAGGCGAGATAACGCAGCCGAACGACGAGGAGCTGGTCCGCGCCATATCCATGCTGGTGCAATCCGGAATCTCGGAATCCTACTCAGGCATGCTCCCGCGGCAAGCGATTTCAACAAGTATCCGGCTGACGTCCAGGAACGTATGTGCAGATGGAACGACGCCTTCACGGTCGACGAATCAAACCGGCAGAACCAGCTCGTCAAGGCGGAGATAGATCAGAGCCGCAAAGGCATGTGGGTCAGCGCAGGTTTGTTCGCGGTCGCATTGCTGATGAGCTTCATATCGTTCTTGGCCACGTCGAGTCCATGGTCGTTTGGTTTCCTGGCGGTTCCAGTGGCGACCATAATCGCCAACCTGTTCGAGCCGATCGCGTCAAGAAGCAGCCGAGACAAGGAAAAACGCGCCGAACGCGAACCGGGGAAAGAAGACCGACAAAACGCGCGACGTTCACTTCATGAATGAGACAGAAGACCCCGGCGCTCGCGGTATGCGGGCGCCGGGGTCTTGGGTTCATTGGCTATGTTGTGCGCCGTGTAATATTCGAATGCGGAGTCGAATGATTCGGTGAACATGCGTCGTAGGATTTCCATCGCGTCTACGTATGCGGTGCGTGAGGAGACGCGCGACGTGCTCCAGAATAGCGCTCGATACACGCATGCCTTCCGTTTCTCGAAGTTCTCTTTATCCAGGGTGTATTCGTCTCCGAAATATTTCGAGAATGCCACTTGGTCGGAGTCGCTGGTGTTGAACGCGGCAAGCTTCGATGACAACTCGCAGACGGATTGCAGTCTGGAGAACGCGTCCGTTGTAGAGAAATAGCCAGGTGCGTGCAGTGCCAATCCGAATACGAGTTTGAGCATTCGCTTGGATGACCGAATCTTCTGTACCGCGCCGGGTAGCTGGGAGATGGCGATGATGCCGGAGTTCAGATTGTTGATATGTTTAATCTGCGTTTCGGTGAGGTCCGGCATGTTCTCCACGAAGGAGATCACGGTTTTGTCGCTGGCGTTGATCTGGATTTTATCGAACCATGTTCCGAGAACGGAATAGTAGACTTTCTCCAGTTCCGCGCGTTTGAAGTTCGAGCATCCGTCCTTGTGAGAAAAGCCTCTGCCGGTATCCGGTCGAAGTACATGCTCATCGGGTTGTCGGGAAGCGCGTTGATGATCTCCCCGGCCCGTAGCTTCTCCTGGTTCTGCAGGACCTTGAAATAGTTGCGGATCTGCGCAGGGTCGCGGCCTGCATCGTGTACACGGGGATGTTGTACGTGTTGAAGTTCATCTGGATGCTGCTCGGCAGGTCGGAGAAGGATAGACGCTTCGCCCTGTGCATGCGGGTGAGCCCGTCGGGGTCGGAGTCTCCGACGATGCGGTTGATGATTTCCTTGGCCTTATCGAGGTCTTTTGCTGAGCTGGAACCAGTCATCGTAGCTGTCGAGCCATTGCCCGACGTTGCCTACCTCCATGAAGCGGAAGATGGTGGTGAGGCGCTGCTTGCCGTCAACTAATTCCTGCCTGGCGTTGCGTTGGTTCGGCTGGTCGAGGTTGTTGATGACGATGTTGCCGATTGGGTAGTTCAGTATGATGCTGAGGATGAGCTGATCCTTGTATTCGTTCGACCAGATGTATCCTCGCTGGTAGTCGGGTGACAGGTCGAGACCGTTTGCCCTGACGTTCTTGATGGACGCGATGAGCGAGATGATCGGCATTGAGGATGGGGTGATGTTCAGCTTCTGGAAGACCACGTGCCGTTTACGAGGATTAAAGTCGGAATCGTTCATACTTATGACTATAACACATTGTTTAGAATCTAAACTATAAAAACGTTTAGAATCTGAAAACAATAACGAGAAGACGTTGAAACTATAGGGATAAAGCTTAATGCAAGCAGACTTGCTAGACGTTTAGAATCTAGCCACCGGCGCTCGCGGCCATGCGGACGCCGGGCCTTTTCATTGCACGCACACGCCGGAATCGTACAGCAGCTGACGGTAGTCCTCCAACACCTGGATGGTGACACCCAATTCCACGGCCATCATCCACGTATTGCCCTCGTACACCGTCTCGGCCATGCCGTAATCCACCGGCGATATCAACGCCAGCGCGGTCTCCCTACGGCAACGGCGCTCGCATCTGACTCCGTATTGGCTGCCACATCCGGGGTCGTGGTGTCTGGCATGGATGAGCTCGTGGCACAATGTGCAGCGGCGCTGGCGTTGGCTGAGCCTGTCGTGGAGGAATATCGTGCGGCTCGCCTCATGCCATGCGCCGCACAGCCCATTCGGCAGCGGCTGCTCGATGACGCGGATATGCTCCCTCCCTGCACGGTCGAGGAAGGAATCCAGGCTGCATCCGCCGGTGATATGAAACGACCCAGCCTGGTTCGCCGCGCCGAAGGCGCTCGCGTGCTGGGTACTGCCGATGCTCAGACTACCCGTTTGCCGTGACCCCTTTTTGCATGGCGTAGGCTGTTGTGCGCAGAGGGCCGTCCTATGTGGATGACGGCTGGGTTCCCGAATGGGAGTAAGACTTCGGGTCGAGAATTCCTTTGCCCCTGGAGGCCGGACTTGCCTCCTCGCCGGCTGTCTCATCTGCCGATTCCGTCGTGGCGGCCTCCGTCGATGCCCTTGGCGAATTCCTCGAAGTCGTATGGTTGCGCCGCGTTGAACTTCGCATATTCCTCGGCGGCCTTCCTGTCCGCCTGCTTGCGGGTCACGGTGCCTTTGCCGGTGAGCGTCGCGCCTCCCGAAAGCTGGATGTATTGGCTTACGAGTTGGATGAATTCCGGCATGGTGGTGGTCAGTCGCGCCGCGACCCTGTTCTCGATCATGTCGAGGAAGCCGCTGGTGAGACGGTTGGGCCGCGTCAGCTCGTTCTCGTCCAGGTAGTTCTTGGCGACGGTCACATCGGATTTGTGGATTCGCCCGTTGGGGGAGCCATGCCATGTGGTCAGTCCCATGTGCGGTTTCGTGGCGTCGACGCGTTGGGTGATGATCTCCGGCGCGGTGTGCCCGTGGGCGGCGTAGTGGAACCTGTTCTGCATGTTCTGGTAGAACTCGCGCGCGATGCCGCTGTCCTTGTCGTAGTCGGTGCAGATCTCCTGGAATATGGCGAGCACCTGCTGGTAGAGGCGTTTCTCGCTGGTGCGGATCTCCCGTACTCGGGCGAGGAGCTCCTTGAAGTAGTCCTCGCCGAACGTGTTGCCGTTCTTGAGCATGTCATCGTTGAGAGCGAAGCCCTTGATCATGTATTCGTGCAGCACGCTGGTCGCCCATTGGCGGAAGGCCGTGGCCTGCGGGCTGCTGACCCTGTATCCGACGGCGATGATCGCGTCCAGGCTGTAGAAGCGGATGGTGCGGCGAACCGTTCTGCCGCCTTCGTTTCGAACTATTTCCATTTCCGACATAGTTGCCGATTCGGCCAACTCGCCTTCAGCGTAGATGTTCGCCAGATGTTTGGATACCGCGGGCACGTTCACGCCGAATAGTCGCGCGATGTTCTTCTGCGGCATCCAGAACGTCCGCCGCCAGTACGTGACCTCGACCGGCACGTTCACCCCATTGGCGCGGTAGAGGATCACCTGCCCTCTGTTATCAGGGTCGAATTCCTCGCTCATGACTTTGATTCCTTTCCTTTCGGTTCACCCAACTCTATAGACCGTCACTCGTCCGGGGTCTCGGACTCCATGTCACAGTTCCTGTCAGTGCTGGCAGCAAGCTCCTGAGGTGGCAGGTCCTCGAATCTCGGTTCGACCAGATCGTCGGTGATCTGGTTTTGGCGCTCGCGGGCCTCGTAGGCGCGGGCGGCGACGATGATCTCATGCAGTGTGGTGACTGGGTCCACCTCGCAGGCCTGGCAGAGCAGTAAAAATTCTGATAGCTTGATTGGCGCTTTTCTGCCCTTTTCAATGTCGCTGATCCTGACGTGACTGACAGCGTTGTTCATCATCTCAGAGATGGTCCGATATGAATATCCAGAATCGGCAATGATCTTCGCAGCTGCCTGCTGTGAGGCGTAATCAAACGCCGTCCATTCGTACTTCGTAGCCATGTGCACAACGTTAGCACATGTTGACACGCCGCACTTGCGTAAGTTGTAAGCACGAGCTAACATCAGTCTCATCAAGTAAGCACGTGCTTACAGATGGAGGTGAAAACAGATGACGATCGACAAGAGGGTTGACTGCATCAAGCTCGCAAAAGCGGTTATCAGGCAAACCAGAAATGACGTTCTGATCAGCAAGACGCAGATGACTGATATTGCCGCCCGCTGCAATCGAAATCGGACAACTGTCAGCAGAGCACTTGATGCGGAAGACATGACATTGAGCATGTGGTTTGCCTCCGGTCTCCGAAAGTGAGATCGATCCACTGCAACTCATTGCCGAAAAAATCCGTGAGCTGTCGGCGCTCGCCGACGCATGAATCGAAGGGAGAATCCGAAATGAGCATCAACATTCCGGCCGAGACACCGGATGAATCCACGAACCCGATTTCCGTTGAGGAGTTGACGGACAAGCAGTTTCAAGCGCTCGGCGAACTGCTCGGGGAGGATCCACTGGAGATGGGCTGGCCGCCTGTGCAACCGATTCACGTGGTGTACCATCCGCAGGACAAGATCTCACTGTGGTCAGGTACATGAAAATGCGGCAGATCAAAGGCAATCAACTCGGCCATATCCTCGGCATCACGACCGGTGGTACGGTAGGGACCGGTTTCATCACGAAGAAACGATGGGATAGATCGTCGGGAAGAGCCCAGGTGATGCGTACGTCATCGTTGGTGCTGACTTCCAGACCTCGTTCGAGGAACAGGGCTCTGAAGGAAAAGCCGCGCGAAATGTCGCCGAGCTCGTATTCTTCTTGCCATTCGAAAGCTCGACCCTCACGTCCCTGGCATCGAACGGATTGTTGTTCGCGACGGAATGTCTGAGGTTCTGCACCTGGCAATCTCCCATTCCGGAACGGATGCCTCATCTTCCTGGATGGTCGCTTGGCGTTGCAGGGCGTCAGCCTGCGACTCAAGGGCACAGCACCTGATCGCGAAGCGTGACTGAAACCGTGGCATTCGACGAACTGATTTTGCTCGGTCAACAGTTTGATGTCTTCCTCGCGATCGCGTTCCGTTCTTTCGAACTCCTGTGTTCGACGACCCATCCAACGACCGTCACGACCAGCGTGAGAACGAATGCGGCGAATTCGATGCCGTGCTGTGAAAACCAATCAGTCATGAAAACGATTCAGGAGAATCACGATGAACAATGAAATGCGAAGTTCGACTTCAAGGGAGCATCATTGCGCACCTTGACCGATGAGGCGGGGGAGCCGTGGTTCGTCGAGAGGACGTATGCGACATCCTCGAACTCACCAATCCGGCGGTTGCATTGCAGTCCCTCGACGATGATGAAAAAAAACAAACGGCGCGGTTAATTCTTATGTTTGGTCAGAGCCTGGAAGAAGCTTCGCCTCTCATCATTAGTGAACGCCTGGCCTATACCGTCTGGTCATGCGTCCCGCGTTGAAAAGGCCAAGGAGTTCCAACGTTGGGTGACGCATGAGGTGCTTCCCCAGATCCGCAGGACCGGCGGCTACATCCCGACGTCCGAGTCGGATTCGGATGAGACATCATGGCCCGTGCTCGTCGCGCAGAAGACCATCAAACAAAAGAACCATGCAGATCGCCGAACAGCAGACGCGCATCGTGGAACTGGAGCCGAAAGCGCGGTTCGCGGACGCCGTAGCCGCGTCCGACGGCACGTGCCTGGTCGGCGAGCTTGCGAAGATGCTCCGGCAGAACGGGATGGACATCGGCCAGAACAGACTGTTCCGTCTTCTTCAGGCTGACGGGTATCTCGGCAAGTCCGGTTCGAATCGCAACGTGCCGACACAGCGTGCGATGGACCTCGGCCTGTTCCGCATCAAGGAGACCACCGTCACCCATGCGGATGGGCACACCACGGATGAATACCCTCCGAAGGTCACGGGCAAGGGGCAGCGCTATTTCATCGACCGGTACTGGGGTCGCACCCAGCCGTCGTTGGAAGCGGGTGCGTGATGAGCGTCAGTCAATTCGCGTGCCTATCGGGTCAGCTGCTGTGCGTGGTCGTGTTGCTTTGCGCGATTCTTTGAAACTTCTGACCGTGGTCAAGGGCTTCATGACATTCTCTGTGCGATTCGTTCAGCCCAGACGCAGATCGAACTTAGTCCTTGCGAGAAATCGTGGGAATTTTGGACAAAGGTCTTTGTTTTCCCGTGGCCGATGAACGGCTGCTGCCGCCAGGTGATCGTCACCGAAAGCGCCTTCGGGGGTGTGTAATGCAGGTCTTATGGCCATTTTCCTGGTCTCCGATTCCTTCACCTTGATTCGCGCGTACACGCAGGCCGCCATGGCGACAAGAGAGTTGAAGCCTTTCCGCCGTGATCCATAAGGGGTTTCGGGACTGTGGGTGGCCGTTGCATGCACGTCGGTTCGAATTGCCCACATTGACGATCTTGACCAGAAGGCACGGAGGATTTCCGTATCCGCATTCGACCACATAGGGCTGCCACTTCGGCCTACTTCGATATGCGAAGTTCCAAGCCATAGCTCCTCCGGTAAACAACGCGGTCAGGGGCAGCGCTTCCAAACCATAACTGGGATCCAATCCATAGTTCTTCTCGCTAACTGTTCAGGGCACGTCGCAAATGTCGGGATGACACCGCCGCCAGAGGCCGGGCGGTTCTCCTAACGCCGCCCGGCATCACCAGTGCCGTCAAGGCGGAGGCGCGGATGGGAAATCAACATTGAGATTCGTCTGACGAGGAATTTATCCAAACGTTCGCATACGAGGATGGCGACGGTGTCGCGGCGTATCTTCTGTTGTTCCCGAACACGACGAATGAAAGGCGGTCAAGCCGCGTATCGATGCGCAGCTTGACCACGGATGACGATGTCATAAATGCGTCCAACGCTCTGTTTGGGGGCGTCGTCGATCGCCCACCACAGCGGTTGGACGGGTTGATGTGGATGGTGTCCGAGCTGGTGCCCTTGACGGATCGCCTTTGACGGTAACGACCGTACCGTTCCTGGCCGCTTCCATCAGTTCCTGCGCTCGCTGAGGTCCTGAAACCTGTCCCACGGAAGGACAGCGGACCGGTTCGCCGGTTCCGGCATCGAGCGAGGTCACTTGATGGCGTAACTGGCGTGGCATATGCGGATGACACCGGTAGGAAGTTCGGGAAGGTTCTCTAACGGCCCGGCATCACACACGCAAAGGAGGCGCGTGATGGTCTTGCAGAACAGCTCTACAAGGATGCGAGCGAATATCCCGTTGAAAGGACAGGCTCGCAACCATCCGCAGGCCGCGAGCCTGTACGGGATCGCTACGACGGTCTGCGGCAGGCTGTCAACCAGGGCGACATAGTCCACCGTTTCGTCCGCCAAGCAAACGAGGAACGCCTTCCCGCCGTCACATCAGGCGCGAGGAGTGGACCTCGATACGTCAAATCGTTGGTGGACCTCATCATCGAACGACATTCGCAAGGAGCTGTGATGACACTCAGGAGAATCGACGCGGAAACGCTGCTGACGCCACCAGTACCGCCGAGGGGCACGGTGATCATGTTCGGTTTGACCGGCTATGCGATTCGCGTCACGGGCAAGGGCGCCAGCCTCATGGCGCTCGACGTCGACGGAAGCCAGGAGCTGGCGAGCATCGGGAAAGACCAGGCAAGGAAATTCATTCAAAGCATAGGAGGCGCAAGATGACGGACAACGACTATCGCATTGAGGACAGGTTCGAAAAGGGAAGGCCGAACTACACGCTCAGGCGTTTGAAGTTCACGCTGGCCGTGGTCGGTCTGGTCGTGAGCGTGACGCTCATGCTCACCTGGCATGGCGGCGGTCTGACGGGCGCGCTTGTGGTTGAGGGCGTGTATCTGGCCACGGCCCTGTGGCTGACGGTCAGGTTCGCTCCGCGCGATGACGTGGATGGCGACGTCTGACCGTATCCGCCGGCGTACAAGGACGCGGACGGATGGCGGAGGCGTGGGGGTCCCTTCATCTCACATTGCATTTCACGCATGCACTCTCACGTCTTCCGCCGTCACGCCGTCCGCTGTGGGTTCGAATCCCGCCGCCGGCGCTTGGCCGGACCGTCAACGCCGCCCGCATCCCCGCCTCGTTCAGCTTTCTTGGTGGTGTGGGAACGATGGGCGTGCTTCTTTGCTGTCATGGCGCCCAGCGGTCCGGCTCATATCAATCAATCTCATATCAATCAAGGTCAAGGGAGGAACCGATGAAGGAGATTCTGCCGCATTGGCATTTCAGTCCGAACGCTCCGGTCAAGGACGTCGACACGAAGAAGATGACGAGTGGTGACAGGGCGGTGGCCGGCGCGTGCCGTCGGGCGATGGAGACCGAGGCGTGGAAGGAGCTGGTGATCTTCGAATCGTTGGGCGTGCGCTTCACCGAACTGGTGGGCCGGTTCGTGTCCGAGGTCGCCATGCCCGTGTTGGAGGTGATGCCTGGTGACAGTTTCCATCAGGGCGCGAAGGCTCAGTTGTCGCACATGGTGAAGACCAGGGATGGTGGCGAGACCATCCGCATCATCAAGACTCTCGCCGTGAAAGGTAGGTTCTAATGGCTGGTGAGACGATTATCGCGGTGGTGGGCAATCTGACCGCGGATCCGGAGTTGAGGTCGACGAAGAACGGCGGAGCGTGGCTGGTTTCACGATCGCGTCCACCCCTCGCACGTTCGACCGGCAGTCGCAGCAGTGGGTCGACGGGGACGCGTTGTTCCTCCGCTGCACAGTGTGGGGTGACTTGGCGGAGCATTGCGCCAAAGTCTCGCGAAGGGCATGCGTGTGGTCGCCCAGGGCAGGCTTACGCAGCATTCATGGGAGGACGAGCAGCATCAGAAGCGTTCCTCCGTGGAACTGCAGGTGGACGAGATCGGCCCGAGCCTGCGGTATGCGGCCGCGCAGGTCGTGAAGGCTCAGCGTGGCACGGCTGGCGCGTATGGCAATCCGTACTCCGTCCGGCCGGCTATACGGGCGGGGGACACAGCCGGCCGCGCAGTTGCCTCCGTCCGACCCGTGGGGCACCGACCAGGCCACGTCTTCCGCGTCGTTCGGCTCGTTCGGACAGTCTGCCGAACCGGAATTTTAGAAAACCAAAGGATGAATCATGGACATCACGATAGAGAACTGCAGGTCGACGACCTGCACGCCAATCCAAACAATCCACGCAAGCAGGTCGGCGACGTGGACGAACTGGAGGCCAGCATCCGAAGCAGGGCATCAAACAGCCGCTCCTGGTCACGCCGACAGGCGAGACCGACATCGACGGCCACATGCAGTACCGCGTGGTCATCGGCCACCGCAGGCTCGCCGCAGCCAAACAGGCCGGACTGGAATCCGTGCCGGCGATCATCGAGGAAATGGATGCGAAACGGGAACGCGAGATCATGCTGGTCGAGAACTCGCAACGCTCCGACCTGACTCCGGTGGAGGAGGCCGACGGCTACCAGGGACTCCTCGACCTCGGCATGCAGGTCAAAGAGATGGCCGAGAAGACGGGACGCAGCGACCGGTTCGTTCGCAGACGGTTGAAGATAGCCAGAATCCCGCAGGAGACGCGCGACATGTCCGCCGATTTCAGCCAACTGTCGCTCGACCAGTTGGACAAGCTCGCCGAATTCGAATCCGACCCCGACATGCAGCAGGAACTCGCCCGCGCCGACGACTTCGACTGGACCTACCAGCGGCTCTGCCGGGAACGCAGGAAGACCATATGGCACGACAAGGCGCTGAAGGCGCTCGCCAAAGCCGGAATCAAAGTCGAAAGCTTCCCCGACGGGAAAAACTTTGGAACTGGCATCCGCACGGCTACAAGGCCGCCCGCTCGTTCTCCGACATCAACTCGGGATCCGTTCTGGAAGCAGTTCACGGGGGAATGGACTGGCCGGAAGCCAGAGTGTACTCGTATGAATACTGGTTCCACATACACGCCCATACCAGCCGACGAGCTCGAAAAAGACAAGGCCAAGACCGACAAGGACAATGCCATCAAGGCGCGAGGCAGGGAACTCAACCGCAAGGCTCGCGAATTCGAAGCGATCGCCAAAGCCAACCGCACCGCATGGTTGAAAGCAAACCTCCGCACCCTCACCCACGAACACGCGGAAACGGGAATATGCCGGCTCGCGCTCGCGGACACTGTCGGCTGGAGGAGCGTGTTCCCGTACCAGTCATACAAGGGCGAGGACGTCATCAGGGAGCTGATCGCGTTCGGCTGGAGCCTGCCGATCACTGAGCATGACGGCGACCACTGGTCGTTGGAATGCAAGGAGAACCTCGACCAGATCCGCATGGTGTTGAGGGACAGGCCGCTTCGGATCCTCGACGTGCTGGCCGCCAGATGGGAGTCGAACATCGGCTGGAACTACTGGCGCTCGCGGCATGGCGTGGACGATATGTGTTGCTGGTACGACGTGCTGGAACGTATCGGATATCGGGTCAGCGAGGACGAGAGGAAGGCGCTCAAGGGCGCGTACCTCGGTGGAGGAGATGACGAATCATGAGTATCCAAGCGTTGACATGGGTTATCTACGGTGAGCGTCGGACATCAAACGCGGATTTCCGCACGCTTCTCGTGCTGGCCGACCATGCCGACCTCAAGGCATGGGAGCGTATCCGAGCAGGAGCACGATCAGCCGGTTGACCGGATACAGCGTGCGTACGGTCATTCCTACGCGTTGAAGAGTCTCGAATCCTCCGGGCTGATCAGCAGGGGGAGACCAGCGCATCGTGTCCAACCTCGGCGGATACAAGCCGACCGTCTGGAACCTCAACGATGAAGCAGAGGTGCAAAAACTGCACCTCTCAAAAACGCCGAAACACCAGTGCAACACGCTGCACACCAGCAGTGCAAACAGACTGCACACCAGCAGTGCAAACAGACTGCACACCAGCAGTGCAAACAGGGGTGCAAAAAACACGGACAGGTGTGCAAACAGGGGTGCAACATGATTGCACAAGAACCATATCTAAGGAAGAACCGTATATAGAACCTAGAGAGAGTAACGCGCGCGCGAGAAAACCAATCCCAATACCAGCCGACTGGAAACCCACCGAAGAACACCAGGCGCTCGCCGACAGGCTCGGCATCGACTGCAGCATCGAGGCCGACAAATTCCGCGACAGGGCACTCGACTCGGGAGCCCGCTCGGCCGACTGGAACGCGAAATTCCGCAACTGGCTCGTCAAAGGCAAGGAACGCGGATTCGCCACGCCAAAGGATTCCAACGCTCGCCGACGGTATACGTGGGGCAGCGAAGAGGTGAAACGCGTTCTCGGCCCGATCTCCTGCGAGGGCACGGACACGTACATGGAGCTCGCATGCAAGGTCGCCGACCTGCTCAACCAGGGCTTGGACCCGACATGCTGCGCCGTCAGCTCGAGAACGTGCCCGGCGACGTATTGGCCGAACAATTGTTCGAACAGGAGGCGGCATGAACACCATGACCATCGCACACATGGCCGGCATCCTCACCTCGGCCATCCAAGCCGCGGACCGATTGGAACTCGACGCGCTCAAAGGTCCGGCGCTCGCCGATATGGACCTTGACCTCGTCCGCGATATCAAACGCGACTGCTCGACCTGCATCAGCCTGCTCGACCAGCTCGGAAGGGAGCGACGATGAGCGACCGGCAATTCCAGGAATCGAAACGCATCGCCTTGCAACGTCAGGGCTGGCATTGCATGCGTTGCGGGACGAACCTGCACGACCCGTCTGGCCTGGCAGGAGCGGCCACCACAGGCAGTTGCGCCGTCGGGCCGACCCGACCGTGCGTGACCTGCCGTGCAACATCGTCGAACTGTGCGGGTCGGGCACGACCGGCTGTCATGGTTGGGCGCACGCGCATCCGGCAGAGGCGGAACGTATCGGCTACATCATCCCGAGCTGGCGTGATCCACTCAGCGTGCCGATACGCGACTGGAACGGCGACTGGTGGTGGCTGCTGGATGACGGCACGGCACAACGGCTTACTCAAATCGAGATCATCGAATGGCAAAGCAATTGGAAGGAACAATCATGAGGAAACAGGACGAAGACCTGAACGTGAAGCCGGAGGCGCTGCTCTGGCTTGATTTCGAAACGACCGGTACGGACAGGGATAACAGTCTGCCGTTGGAGGTCGGCATGGAATGCACCGACGTGCTGGGCGAACATTCGTATGGATCCCTGCATCGCATCATCAGACCGGACTATCTCAACCTGTTGGGCATGAGCCCGGTCGCGTTCTCGATGCACACGGACAATGGATTGCTGTTCGAACTGTTGAACGGCTCCGCGCACGACGACTGCGTGGGTGCTGTGGCGAACGCAGTGGAGGAGTATCTCGATCCCTCTCGCAACGCTTCGCCCTGGTTCCGGCCGGCACGAACGTGGACTTCGACATCGACTTCCTGAAACGTCTGACCTCAACCCGGACGCTTGGCTGAGCTACAGGAAGTTCGACCTGACCACGCTCCGACGCTACATCAGGTTCCTCGATTGCCCCGAGGACCCATACAAGGGGCATGCCGGTTCGCACAGGGTGCGCGACTGCATACGACGCGACATCAACGACTACATCCGATACCGCAAACTCCTGAAGGGAGCACGGCGATGACAACGAAGGGAAAAACCACGAAGACCGTATCCAAGGAGACACGACCGCGCAAATGGCGCAAACCAGTGCCATGCCCGACCTGCGGCAGCCGAAACATCAGATTCGACCCGTTTGCCCGGCCGTCAACCGGAAAACATCCGCCATACGACAGTTCTGGGTATGTTCCTGCGAACGCCACGGCATCCTCATCCTCACCAGCCACACCGACCTCAAAGGAAGCCATCCGCGCATGGAACAAAGGAAGCCACCAGACAAGGAAGGAAACACTCGAAATGAGAAAACGCAAACCACTCGCGCTCGCCGGCATCAGCCTGACCGCCATCACCATGTTCCTGCTCACGCCGGTATTCCTCCCTCGCGCTCGCGGGATGCGGGAGCACGCCTCACGAGCCGGAGGATTCGACCACGGAATCCGCCACCCGGTCGCAGTGCAGCTCAGACTCCAGCAAATTCCAGACGTGCACGGTCACGATGCCGGACACGAGGCGCGTCACCTGCGTCTTCTACAACGGCTATACCGAAGCGTCCATGTCCTGCGACTGGGCGCACGCTGACGGCGCGGACAAGGTGGAGGACTGATCATGGCCGTCACGAAACGCAAGGCGGAGATGGTCGTCACGTGGCACGAGCGCGGCGTCGACATCGAGACAACATGCAGGATGCTCGGCGTCACCCCGCAGGAGGCGAGCGCGATCATCCGTCAGCACGCCGCGGAGCGGGAGCGTCGGGAGCGGGTGGAGCGCATGTGCCCGAAATTCATCGAACCGCCCATGTTCTAGGCGCCTTTATACGCCTTTATATGCCCGTATACGTTTACCGAAGGAGCGTAAAAATGGATCGGAACTGCCAGAACTGCGATAAGCCGGTCGAGGAGTCATGGACGTTGTGCAAGGCGTGCCGGCGCGGGTACGCGCGGCTCCTGCACCGGCTGCGCGTCAACCTCCACCGGCTCCAGTCGGTCGCGCGCCGAGAATACCGTCTCACGGAGCCCGGCAACGGAGGCAGGCCGCAGGGAGGCGACGCGCCCGCACCCGTCGACCTGCACGCCGTCGATCTGCTCGACCAGACCGAGCAGGCCATCGAACAGGCATGCGCGGACGCGGGAACATGGCTCGGCAGGTGGCAATGGCTCGCAAAAACGAGCGCCAGTCATCCTGCCCCTCCTGTGCAGGGCGTCGAACGCCGGATGGCACATGCGGCGCCTCACCCGGGCATGCGAGCGAATCGAGCGGATCGTCGACCGCATGCCACGCTCGCGTAGGATCGTCGGCATGTGCCCCGAATGCGGACGCGAAGTCCTCGCCGCGAAAGGCGAGACGCTGAGGCTCTGCAAATGCGGTAGCCCCATCAACGTGACCGAGCTGCGAGAGCAAAGCCGAGCCAAGGCCGAAGCCATACATCTCACCAAAACCCCGGCAGGCATGAGCCAATGGCTCAGGGAAAACTACGGGTACGAGGTCAGCCGCAAGACGATAACCGATGCTTTGCGACGCGGGAAGCTGCCCGGCAGCAAGCCGGTCGAAGGCGGCTATTGGGAGTTCAGCATCCGCGAGATAGTGGCTTTCGCCATGTCCAAGGCTTGACGGTAATACGCATAATGCGTATGATAATGGGTGTGAGGTTCAAGGAAATCGAGAAGATGCTCCGCAAGGACGGATGGCGACTCTACTCGCAGAGCGGAAGCCACTGCCAGTACACGCACCCCGACAAGCCCGGAAGGGTCACCGTCCCCAAACACAGCGGAGACCTCGCGCCCCTTCACCGTCAGATCGATATGGAAACAAGCCGGAATCAACGAAAGAAGAATCAAATGAAACTCGTCTACCCGGTCGTCCTCTACCCATCCGGCGTCCCCGGCGGATACACCGTGCTCTGCCCCGACATGCCCGGCCTCGTCACCGAAGGCCGGAACCTGCCCGAAGCGCTCGACATGGCCGTGGACGCCGCCAGCGGTTGGGTGCTCGGCGAACTCGAGGAAGGACGCCACGAGCCGCACGCCACCAACATCGCCGACGTGAAACCCGACGGACCGGGCGGCATCGTCACCCTCATCAGCCTCGACATGGACTCCTACGCCGAAAAATACGGCAGAAAATCAGTGCGCAAGAACGTCACTATCCCCGCATGGCTCGACACGTTCGGCGAACAGGCCGGAATCAACTACAGCCAAGTCCTGCGCGAAGGACTCGAACGCCGATACAACGACCTCCAAAACGCCTGACATGCCCACCCCGCAATTCACCGAATGGCACACCGCCGAACATCTCGAAAACGAAGAAGACATCAGACTGTATCTGGACGCCTGCAAGGCATACGACGACCCACGTCTGATGAGCTTCGCGCAACGGGAAGCGGCCAAAGCGCGAGAAAACTTTTCCAAGCGGGAGTAGGCTGCCGCCATCCCGTGGTATACTCCGTATCAGGATTAGTGTGAATGCCCTAGGAGATGCGCTCTTCTAGGGCATTCGCATATCCAGCCACAAGGGTTCGGGGCGCTGCTGCTCAAGGCCTGCGAGCGCTTCGCGCGGACATTCGACGTGGGCTAGTCCGCGTGCTTGCGTGGTCTGCCTCCGCCGACGCCCCCGACCGGGACGCTTCGCGTTCCATCCGTCTATCGTCTCCGGGAGCCAGCCGCGCGTGCGGCCTATCATGGCGTCGGGTTCGGGGAGCTTGAGGTTGAGCAGGCCGCCACTGGTGATGCCGAGGCGTTCGGCGACCTGCTTGACGCCGAGGTATTCAGTCGCCATCGTCGCCCTCCAGCCCGCGAACAGGCCGGCCAGCCCGGCGGCCACGGCGAATCCCGCAGCCCCGTAGGGTTGTCCCGACGCCGCGAACATGGCGGATATGACGGCGAACAGCATGCTCGTGACGCCCAGTGTTCTTGATTTGCTCATGATGTTCCATGGAATATAGGATTGGCGGAGGGGTTCCGGCTAATAGGTCTAGCCGGAACCCGTTTTACTTCTTTCTGCGTTTCCGCTTGGACCGGCCCTTCTTGTCGGGCTTGTCCCTGCGGACCTCGATCCAGATGGTCACCGCTATGGCGGCCCAGCTGGTGATGAGTTGCATCCAATCCTTGAGTTCCATGTTCACCTCCTTTCCTTGGTCGATATATCTATAGTGATATAATTACTATAGATATGCAAGGCGGAGGAGCACAACGACACGCCGACCACGACGGTGGAGAGAGGTGGATGCCATGCCCTCCGCGAGCCGACGCGAGCGCTGGTACACCAGCGACAGGCGGTACCGGCTGCCCTCCGACTGGGGGCGGCGCAAGGCCGCCGTCCGAGCACGCGCACGCGGCAGATGCCAGGCCGCCAGCCACGCCCCCGGATGCAACGGGGTGGGTACGGAGTGCGACCACATCGTCGCCGGCGACGACCACGACCTCGACAACCTTCAATGGCTGTCGCACGAATGCCACAAAGCCAAGACCGAGCGGGAGAACGCCGAACGCAACCGGCGGCGCAAGCTCATGAGACTGCATCCGAGCGAAAGACAACCCGGACTGCTAGACTGGACGCCACGCCGGGTGGGAGGGGACTCCCCGGCGACACCGGTATAACCGCCGGATAGCACCTCCGGTTGTGCATGCGCCTGAAATCCCCGTTTTTCCTCCTGCGTCGTTTTCCGCCGGTCTTGTCCCGTTCGCCCCTCCCGTGGCCGTTCCTCGGCTCGCTGGGCCTTCCACGTTCGCGCGACGCTTTCCTCGCCGTCCGTCTTTCACCTCTTCAAGCCATGTCACGTTATGAATAAAACGTTGGAATATGGCCGTTATATTGTTTTCTAAGCGATGTCACGATATAGTGGATTGTGTGAACGGGACATGCGAATACTGTGGAAGCGCGATGGATGCGGCAGGACGCGGCAGGCCGCGCCGCTACTGCTCCGACCGCTGCCGCACCGCCGCCATGCGCGAGCGGCGGGCCGGGCGCAACGCGATACCGTACGAGATGACGCACGCCGACCGGTGGCTGCGCTGGAAGCGCGTCACACGCGGCGACGGCACCACCAAGCGGCCCATCACCATCGCGCCGTCCCGCGTCCAGCACCGACCCGGCCACATGGTGCGCATGGTGGGACGCGCTCGGCTCCACAGCGGGCGACGGACTCGGATTCGCACTCGGCGGCGGGTTCGCGTGCATCGACCTCGACCACTGCTACGACAGGCGCAACCACCTGACGGACTGGGCCAAAATGCTCCCTCGCCCCCGTGGAAGGCAGAACCTACATCGAGACCAGCCCCTCCGGCGACGGGCTGCACATCTGGGGACGCTGCGCGCCCCGCGCCGGCGTCAGGGCGCGCGGGCTCGTCACCGCAGAGGCGTACAGCCGCGGCCGCTACATGACCGTCACCGGCCGCCCATGGCACCACGCGCCGGCCACGCTCGCCGACCTCACGTTCCTGTTCGACGTGATCGAAAGACTCCGATAGACGGGAAGGAGACAATGGCATGCCCACGCCGAAACCCACCAAGCACCGCATGCCCCATAGCCTGACCCGCGACGGCGCGGACAACGCCTATGGCGCGACCTGACCGACAGATGGGAATTCACCGAAGCCGAATACCGCGACCTCGAAAACGCCTGCCACACCGCCGACCGCATCGTCAAGGAACGCCGCGCCATCGGCGACGACTACACCGTCGAAGGCAGCCAGGGCCAGATCGTCGCCCACCCGCTCCTCGCCCAGCTGCGCGCCGACGAAAACCACCTCTCCAACCTCCTCAACCGGCTCGACATGCCCGAACCCGAAGAACAGGCCGCCGCCGACACACCCGGAACGAGAAGCGCCCGGATGCGCGCCGTCGCCGACTCCCGCTGGAGCAAGGCGTTCGGCTGATGGCACGGCTGCGCAACGACAACGCGGCCGCACTGATCCCCGACAGGACACGCGAACTCGCCGAGATCGCCGACTGGTACCGCCGCGCGCTCGCCGACGAGCCGGCGCGCCGATGGAACACGGGCCCGACGCTCATCGGCCCCACGTGGAAGCGCGGGGCGGACGGCGGCTGGCTGCTGCCCGAGCACACGCTCGGATGGGATTTCCTCGCGTGGTGCGGCTACTGGCTGCGCGACTCCAAGGCGCGCACCCCATGGAAATGGACGCTCGAGCAGGCGCGCTTCTGGCTGTGGTTCTACGCGCTCGACGACGAGGGCCGACCGTTGCACGACAACGCGGTGCTCCAACGGCTCAAGGGGTGGGGCAAGGACCCGATGGCCGCCGGCGGCGCGGTCGCCAGCTGCTTCGCGCCGCTCACCTTCGACCACTGGGATCCGCGCACCGGCGAGCCGGTGGGGCGTGAGGAGCCGAACGCGTGGGTGCAGGTGTGCGCCGTCAGCCAGGAGCAGACCAAGAACACCATGAAGCTGCTGCCGGGCCTGATCCCCATGGAGACCAGACGCCACTACGGCATCCAGCTCGGCAAGCTCAACATGTACGCCCTGGGCGACAGCCGCCAGATCGAGGCCGTCACCAGCTCGCCGCTCGCCCTGGAGGGCGGACGGCACGTTCCTGATCCGCAACGAGACCCAGAACTGGAACTCGTCGAACGGCGGACACGACATGGACGGCGTGCTCTCCGGCAACGCGGCGAAAAGCGCCGACGGCGTGAACGCGAAGATGCTCGACATCTGCAACGCCTACCGGGACGGCGAGGACAGCGTCGCGCAGAGGGTGCGCGAGGCGTGGGAGGGCACGCAGGGCGACCCCGACAGCCCCGACAAGGGGCTCAGGCCGAAATACATGGACTTCGGGCTGCTCTACGATTCCATCGAAGCCGCCCCGGACACCCCATGACCGAGGAATCGATCCCCAAGGTCATCGCCGACGTGCGCGGCGACAGCGACTGGCTGTCCACGCGACGCATCCTCAAGGAGATCATCAACCCGAAGAACCCCGTCAGCGAATCCCGGCGCAAATGGTTCAACCAATGCCAGGCCCCGAGGACGCGTACGTGACCAGCCAGGAATGGGACGCCAACGAACACCCCGAACTCGAACTCGGGGACGGCAGGCCATCGCCATGTTCCTCGACTGCTCCCTGACCGACGACGCCACCGCGCTCGTCGCATGCCGCATCTCCGACGGGTTCACCAAGCCGCTGGTGTGGCGAAACGCCCGCCCGGCAAACGCGGCGACGCATGGAAGGTGCCGCGCGAAGGCGTGGACGACACCGTACGCGAAGCCATGCGACGCTACCACGTCGTCGCCTTCTGGGAGACCCCAGCCACGTGCTCGACGACGAAACCGGACTGCACTACTGGGCCCGCTTTTCGACGCATGGCACCGCGACTACGGGCGCAGGCTCAGACTCTGGGGCGCCCCGAAGGCCAGGGACCGGCACGCCGTCATGTTCGACATGGCCCGCCTCGACGTGCAGAAACGCTTCGTCGCCTACGTCGACCAGGCCTACACCGCCATAGCCGACAAGGACTTCCCCCACGACGGCGACGCGCGCCTGCGCCGGCACATGCTCAACGCGCGCCGCCAACCCACCCGCGCCGGCATGAGCATCGCCAAGGAAGGCCGCGAATCCAAACGCAAGATCGACCTCGCGTTCTGCGCCATCGCCGCCCGCGGCATGCGCCGCGAATACCTCAACGCCAGAAAACAAGGAGGCGGACAGATATGGTGAACGCATACGAAAACGAAACCCAAGCGCTCGCCGCCCTGACCGGCCAAGCGCTGCCGGCATGGAACGCGGAACTGCCCCGGCTGGACCGCATCGACCGCTGGTGGCGGTGGAACCCCAAGCCCATCCGGCTCAAGAAGGCCACGGCCGAACACCGCATGCTGCGCGACATGGCACACGCCATGGCTGCGCCTCGTGGTCACCACGCTCGCCCAGACCCTCTACCTGGAGGGCGTGGACGTGCCCGGCGACGACGACAACCACACCCGCGCACGCGAATTCTGGCAACCATGGGACCGCTCGCGCATGACCGCCCGGCAGATACCCCTGCACCAGGCCGCCATCGCCTACGGCACCGCCTACGAGACCGTACGCGCCGCCAACGGGCCCGACGGGATCCGCGCGCGCATCGAATGCTGGAGCCCGCGCGAGGCCATCGCCCTGTACGACGACCCCGCCCGCGACACATACCCCCAGCTGTTCATGCGACGCCGACGCCTCAACGAAACACGCGAAAGCCTCGAACTGTGGGACGCATACAACATCTGGACATGGATCCACGCCGACGGGCGTGGACATTCTCCGACGCCACCCCGCACAACGCGACCGACCCGAACGGACAACCCGTCTGCCCAGCTATCCGCTTCACCAACCAGATCGACCTCGAAGGACGCACCCCCGGCGAGGTCGAACCCTACATCGCGCTCGCCAACCGCTTGAACAAGGACAACTACGACCGCATGCTCGCCCAGCACTACAACAGCTGGCGCGTGCGCACCGCCACCGGACTGGACATGACCGAACTGTCCGACGCGCAACGCGAGGACAGGAAGGCCAAACTCGCGCAGGAGGACATCCTCGCCGGCGGGCCGGACGTGAAGTTCGGCACCCTGCCGGAGACCTCGTTGGACAACCTCGTCAACGCGCGCCAGGCCGACGTGGAGGAACTCGCCGCCGTCAGCCAGACCCCCACCACCGCGTTCGGCAAGATGGTCAACGTCGGCGACGCGGGCATCGAGGAATCCCGCGCCGGCTTCTACGCGAAACGCAACGAGCGCCGCAAGTCGTTCGGCGTCGGCCACCTCGACGCGCTGCGCCTCGCCGCCGGCATCGAAGGCCGCACCGAAGACGCGGCCAACTTCGACCTGACCCCCTTGTGGGAGGACACCGACACGCGCACCGTCAGCCAGGCCGTCGACGCGCTCGGCAAGGCCAGCAAGATGCTCGGCGTGCCGCAGGAGGAGCTCTGGGACATGATCCCCGGCGTCACCAAGACACGAGCCGACTCATGGCGCGCATGGAAGGAGAACCATCCCGACGCGGACGCCCTGGCCGTTCAGGCGTACGCCAGCCAGCTCGCGCCGGCCACGACCGGAGGCGACGATGGCCTCGACCGGTAAAGGCGCGCTCCTGACCGACCAACACCGCCGACGCCAAGTCAGCCTCGCCATCACCGCCGACAGCCAGGCGCGACGCGCCTGGGACGCCACCCTCGACCTCAACGACCTCACCGGCACGCAGCCGATCTGGAAACGCACCATGCTCAACCTCATACAGACATGGTGGCGCATCAGCGAACAGGCCGCGCTCGCATACCTGCCGCAATACCGCGAGGCGGAAACCGGCGAAGGCCGGGCATCGAGATCGGCGTGCAGCAGTTCGACCGCCGGCGTGCCGGCGAAAAACTCGACTGGCTCGGATCCACGAACGTGAAATGGCACCTCGCCTCCGGAGACACCCCCGAGGACGCCTACCGCAAGGCACGCGAACTGTTCCTCGGCGTCTTCCACGAGGCCGTGCTCACCGGAGGCCGCTCCGCCATCGAACACTGGGCGCAACAGGACACGCGCGCCATCGGATGGCGGCGCGTGTCCGACGGCGACCCCTGCGCGTTCTGCGCAATGCTCGTCACGCGCGGCGTCTACACCAGCGCGAAGAAAGCCGGCCTGCGCGCCAGCGACGGCAAGAAATACCACCCCCACTGCGGGTGCACCGTCGAGGTCGTCTACGGCGACTGGGAACCCACCCAGCAGGAACAGCAGTGGATCGACGAATACTACAAGGCCGCCGAAAGCCTGCCCGAACGAACCCCGCGCACCGCACAGGACATCCTGCCGATCATGCGCCGCAACGGCGCGTTCAGGGACTCCCGATCGATACGCGGAACCAAAACGGCGCTCGCCGCCCGTCGGGCCGAACGGTACGACAGGAAGATCGCCGGGCTCCGAGACAAGACGCTGAACCACATCCTGCGAGGCGAAGGCGACGGCAGACGCGGCGGCCACCTGCACGGCACCGGAGTCGCCGGGAAAACCGAATTCCCGCAGCAATGGGACGAACGGCGAATCGCCACGGCCATCAACCGGACCATCGAAACACCCGACTGGCATATCGACGCTCCCGATCCTAGGGCGTTGCATCGATTCGGGAAAACCATAGATGGGTCCAGATCGAAGTCAAGGCGTACCTGCAGGACGGCGAATACGTCATCGACCGCGCATATCCGGTCGGAGGCGAAGGCGTGACCAGAAACACCGAAAACGGTAGAATCGACGTGAAGGCAAGCCGGTCGAAGAAGTGGAGGCAACCATGAGCGCCGCATCGGAGCGCATGACGCGACTCTCCCTCGAATCACTGAAGGTCGTCGAAGGACTCAACCCGGACATCGAGGAAGACGCCATGGAGGAGATCGACTGCGGCGAATGGGACGGGGCAATCATGGATGCACTCGATTTGGCACACGACCGCAAGGACCTGTGGCCGAAGTTCCCCGAAGAGGTCAAAGCCATGACCAGAGACCCCGAATGGCCAGACCTCCACCGCTTCGCATACATGTTCGACCGGACGTAACGCGACACCGGCCAACCAAACCCAAGCCATCCGCACCACGGGTGGCTTTTTTCATGCCCAAACACCATTCGAGCGGAGGGGCCTTGCGTTTTCCCTCCCCCATTCCAACGCAGATAGGAAAACCGGGAAGCACCCTCTGCTCATTGCCGGTTATTTCACGACTGCGGAGGCCTCCCGGTTCCCCCATCATGCATCATCGGCGGGTTGCCGGAGCGGTCGAACGCCCGACTGTAAATCGGGCGCATCACGCCACGCAGGTTCGAATCCTGCGCCCGCCACAACACACACATCACCGAAAGGATCACCATGAGCGACGACAGCACGTTGGAAAACCAGACGAACGAATCGGATGAGGCCGCCATCACGAAAGGAACCGAACCCGATTCCGCCAACGACGACGCGGACAAGGCCCCCGTGGGAGAAGAACGGCGAGGAATTCAGCCCGGAGAAGGCGTGGAATCTCATCCGCAACCTCAGGCCGACAACGCCAAGCTCAAGGAAAGCGACGACGCGAAGGCCGTGAAGCTGCGCGAGATCGAGGACGCGAACCTCAGCGAGAAGGAGAAGGCGGACCGCGACCTCAAGGAGGCGCGGGAGCAGCTCGACGCGATCCGCACGCAGAAGGCATGGGCCGAGGCGATGGCAGAACACCAGTGCCTGACCAAGGAGGACTTCGACCTCATCGGCGCAGGCTCGCCGCAGGAGGTCAGGGAAAAGGCCGCGAAGCTCGCGGCGCGTCTCGACGCGCAGGCCGTGTCGAAGACGGACTCCAACCACATCAACCCGCTGCTGCTGCGGGCCGACCCGACCGGGGGCACGGATCCGACTTCGAAGAAGACGGACGACTGGATGCGCTCGGCGCTGGCCAGATAGCGGCATCAACACATCAAAGGAGACATGATATGGCAGACAATTTCAGCTCGCAGATCCTGCGCGGCGACTTGGGCGGCGCGCTCATCCCCGACGAGATCAGCCAGGAGATCATCCAGACGCTTCCGCAGTCCAGCGTGCTGCTTACCCCGCGCGCGCCGGGTGCCGATGAGCAGCAAGAAGAAGACGCAGCCGGTGCTCGCCTCGCTTCCCGAAGCGTACTGGGTGTCCGAAGGCGGACTCAAGCAGACGTCAAAGACCGGATGGGAGGACGTGCAGATCACGGCCGAGGAGCTCGCGGTGATCGTCCCGATCCCCGATTCGGTCGTGGACGACGCGAAGATCAACCTGTGGGATACGGTCAAGCCGCTCATCGCCGAGGCCATGGGCAAGAAGATCGACCAGGCGGGCATCTTCGGCGTGGACAAGCCGTCCACATGGGGCAACGACATCCTCGCCGGCGCCACCGCCGCCGGCACGAACGTCGCGTCCGGCACCGGAGTCGACCTCGCCGACGACATCGCCATGATCGGCCAGAAGCTCAGCGAGAAGGGCTTCGCGGTCAACGGCTTCGCCTCCCAGCCCGGCCTGAACTGGCAGCTTGCCCGCCTGCGCGACGCGAACGGCCAGCCGATCTACACGCCGTCCGTCGCGGCCGGCAACCCCGCCAGCCTGTACGGCTACCCGCTCAACGAGGTTGCCAACGGCGCGTGGGACACCACCAAGGCCATGCTGCTCGCGGCCGACTGGACGAAGTTCGTGGTCGGCGTGCGTCAGGACATCACCTACAAGGTCTTCGACCAGGGCGTCATCTCCGACACCGCGGGCAACGTGGTGTACAACCTCATGCAGCAGGACGCGCAGGCCATGCGCGTGGTCATGCGCGTCGGCTTCGCCGTCGCCAACCCGCTCACCCGCATCGCGGCCAAAGGGAAGCCAGTATCCGGCCGGCTTCCTCACCCCCGCCGCCTCAGGAAGGCGGGCAAGTGATGACCGCCAAACAGGTCAGGTTCGTCACCAACGACGAACCGTTTGACAACCAGAACGTCGCCGAACTGGCCGCGTTCGACGCGGCCGGCAAACCCGTGACCATCACCGGCGGATCCGCGCCGACCGTGGACACCCTCCACGGCGCGACCGACACCGGCCGGGCCGTGATGAAGGCCACGAACGCCGCCGCGGCACGCTCGGCTATCGGGGCCGGAACACCGTACGCGCTGCCCGCCGCCGGCACCGCCATCGGCGGAGTCAAGAAGGCCACGGCCGTCGCCGACCTCGCATCCGCCGCGGACACCGCCGCCATCATCGCCACGGTCAACGCCGTGCTCGCCGCGTTCCGCGCGTCCGGCGCGATGGCCGCGCCCACGTCCGCCGACCAGCCGTCCGAAGTCCAGTCCGCGGCGATCGTGACGCCCCAACAGTAGAGGGGACGCTCCCATGGCCGAAAAACCACCGTTCGCCGAACCGGACGCGCTCGCCGAATGGATCGGCGAGGGCATCGACGCGACCTCGGCGGACTGGAAACGCGCCCGCCGCGTGCTGCGCGCCGCCTCAACCTCGTACGCACCCAGACCGGCGCGACTGGCTCAACGACGACGGGACGCTGGACAACCCGCTGCCCGAACAGCTGGTGGACGTGACCGTCGCGTGCGCCGCACGGTTCTACCTCAACCCGAACGCGGAGACGCAGTGGTCGAGGCAGATCGACGACGCGATGGACGGCGGCAGCCGCAAGGTCGACGAGCCGGGCATGAGCCTGACCGCCAGCGAAAAAGCCACATTGGCCAAGCTCATGGCCGACGCCAGTCCACTCATCGCGGGCGTCGGCGTCATCTCCACCACGCGCGGGGAACATGCCAGCCAGGACATGTCCCCGTACTGGTCGGAGGACGACGGCCGGCCCGGATTCCTGCACGCGAGGCTGACCGGATGAGCGCGGGATTCAGCCCGGCCAGCCTCAGACGGCTGCGCTCCTGGGCGACCGGTCTCATGACCGACGAATGCCGGATC
>VOFH01003222.1_pt1 | contig 33525 bp, 55 predicted proteins | sample 5384091 | NCBI WGS metagenome assembly VOFH01 (sample SAMN12384727, study PRJNA508395) | human gut metagenome | isolation source: healthy gut G | host: Homo sapiens
CAGCGCCTCAACATCTGTTTTCATTGCAATGCCCTCTATGAGGGAATTATACCATAAAAACAGAAAGTTATGCACAGAAGAACGCTTTCCGCGAGATCGGGACATAGATCTCATATAATTCTTCGAGGGAAAGACGCTGATGGTTAAAATAAAGTTCAAAACTCCATTTTATGCCTGCAGATGGGACATTCAGCGGATCATAACAAAAAGAAGAAAAAGAATAGCATTCCGCCAATGGTTAAAGTTGCGTAGAATGGGACGTTTCTGTTTGAAATGACTTTATGAAGCTGCTGGTCTGTTTTGCGGTGGCGTGCATACAAGCCGCCATAGCGGATCATTTTAAAATGTTTCTCAGGGATATGCCGGATCAGACGTTTGATGAAGTCCATAACCAGGATCGTTTCCTGTATATATTTATCATCTTCGTGTCGATTGTAATGAAAAGTGACCATAGAACCATCATATTTGTCGATCCTGGAACGTAAAATCCCTTCTTATGAGAAGAATAACAGAGGGATTTGATCTGTTTGAAAGGATCGCCCAGCCGTTGGTGCATCTCATTAAGGAGAGCGGTACGGAAAGCAGAACGTAAAAAGAGTAATTGAAGTGATGGACATTTCGCCAAAGGCCGTCATCACTGAGACCGCCTTCAGAAATAAGGCAGTGGATATGAGGATTCCATTTCAGATCCCGTCCGAAGGTATGTAAGACCATGATAAAACCAGGCGTAAAATTTTTTGATTTGTTAAGTTCAAAAAACATGCGGGAAATGACACTGGCAACGGAATGGAACAGGCAATCAAAAGGGAGCGTTCTTTTAGGAAAAAATCCTGAGATTTTCATCAATGGTAAAGACGCAATGGCGATGCTTAACGTTGATGAGTTTGAAAGTCATAGAAGTGGTGCGTTCCATGCTGTATTTGTTTTTCCACAAGAAGGGCAAAACCGACTGTGACAGTGGAAAGGGACATATTTAAAGTTGCCACAATGGGGCAATGATACATGGCACCGCCAAAGGAAGGATCCCACAATGGATCATCTTTTCGATATTTTCCATTTCGGTGTCTCTGGGATGGAGAGTATATTTTATTTCTTCATAATGGTCTGTAAAAATTTCTTGAAGGATGTTCATAAGACTATTATGAGATAGATTTTAGAAAAAAAACCCCTAACCCCTCAAGATTGAGGGGCAGGGGAGTTGAATAGGCGAAGCCTATTTTTATGAAGCAGGAGAACAGACCATTTATGGAGAAACAACGGGCGGCACCGGAGGAGGAACCAGCAATGTGATACCGCCGGAATCCTATGATGATGCAACCGTACAGACGCTTATGCGTGAAGCAAACAGGTATCTGGGAATGCCATATACTTTTTGGCGGCACAGCTCCGGCTAGTTTTGACTGTTCCGGTTTTGTATGCTGGGTATTTTCAAACAGTGGCGTACATAACCTGCCAGAACCACAGCACAGGGCATTTATGACCAGTGTACTCCGGTATCAGCGGCAGATGCAAAGGCAGGGGGACATTATCTTTTTTACAGGAACCTATAATGCAGGACGTCCGGTTACACACGTTGGTATCTACTGTGGAAACGGTACGATGGTGCATTGCGGTGATCAATCAGTACACCTCAATCAATACTTCTTACTGGCAGAGCCATTTCTATGGTTTTGGAAGATTGAATTAGCGAAGGGAGGAATTATTTTTGTCAGTAGAACAGAATCAATTCACAGCTTAAAAAGGTCAGAGAGCAGATAGCACAGCTACAGGCAAAGGAAAAAGACCTTGCAGAACAGAAACAGATGGCGGAGGATGCCGAAGCCATGAAGATCATACGAAAATATAAAATCTCATCGGAGCGTTTGCAGATGTTAAACAAGCTCAGTGAGGATGAAGTCAGAAATTTATTACAGAAACGGAACAGGAAAAGGAGGTTTCAATCAATGAAAAACAGGAAATTATCGGCTAGGGCGGTAGTGTCCCTTATGCTGTCGGCAATACTTTTTGTATGCCGATTGGGGCATTTTTTGCCAACAGGACAAATACGATAGAGGTTCATGCGGAGGATACTGCCGAGCAGAAAACGGAAAGTGCAAGTGACGCAGAAAATACGGTTACACCCGGCAATGGCAGGGAAGAAAATTCAGGAACAGATACCGGAGAGGGAAAGACGGAAAATTCCACAGAAGGCACAACAGAAGATTCGTCTGAAGAAACACAGCCTGCCGCAAAATGCACCTGCAAGGAAAAATGCAGTCAGTATGCGGTGGATGAGGATTGTGAGGTGTGTGCAAAGAACTATAAGGAATGTACCTATATCAATCCGAGCGTAAAAATCACAATCAATACACCTTCTGGGTGGCATAACGATACCAATGAAAGTAACGGTCAAAGTAGAAGATACGATAGTTTCCGGTAATTTTACCGTTCAGACAGTAAAGGCGAAAGTCGGGCAGAATGGAAGCTGGACGGATATTACCGAGGATATGTACATAGAGATTTCCGAGAACAGCACCATTTATGTGCAGGTCACAGACCAGAAGGGCAAGAACTACGAGAAAAACCGTTATATCAAGTGTTTTGATTTTACCAAGCCTACCTTAAATGCGGCAGTCAGCGACGGTCTTTTGAGCATTCAGGCACATGATACGGATTCCGGTATCAAGGCAATCTATGTCAATGGCTATGAGTTTACAGAGCATACGAATGGAGCCTTGAATATCCGTCTGCAACAGTTCGATGCAGGGTATCAGTATTTCACGATTTCTGCCATGGATAATGCAGGAAATACCTCTGAAATCTATAAAAAAGCCAATCCGTATTACACCGATCCGGAGAATAAGGACAGCAGTGAAAAAGATCCGGCACAGCAGCTTCCGGTGGATGCGTCGGCAACAAAAGCCAAGCTCTGCAACCGCACAGGTCACAGAGCATACAAAAACGGATGTGAATGGAAATACAGTTTCCCAGACAGGCAGTGGAACAACTTCAAGCAGTTCCGCAACAGCAAAGCAATCTCCAAGTACGGGAGATACTTCTAAGGATGCAGACCAGAGCAGTGACAGCCAGACCACAGAAAAAGGCAAGGAATTTTACACAATCCAGACTGCATCAGAAAAGATATTTTATCTTGTGATTGACCGTGATGGGGAAGATGAAAAGGTGTATTTCCTTACAGAAGTCAGTGAAAACGACCTGCTGAATACCACAACGGATAACAGCGAGACACTTCCGAAAAATTCAGCGGCATTGGAATCTGCAATCCCTACCAAAGACAGCGCATTATCAAACAATAATGCTGATACCACAGGAGATAAAACACAGGGGAGCAGAAAGTGTTGAGGACAGCACCGAAGATAGCACGGAAGATACAAGTGAGCCGAAAGAGGATACCGCAAAAGCAGATGGTTCCGGCTTTACATATATTTTAATAGGCATTGCTGCGGTAGCTGTGATCGGAGTGGTATATGTTGTGAAGTCTAAGAAGAAAAAGGAAAACTTCATTGATGAGGATGAAGATGAGGACGAGCTTGACGAGGACTATGATTATGAGGACGAAGCCGAGCAGGATTCCGACGAAGCATTCTTAAATGGTGGCGATGATACAGAATCAGAGGACACAGGCGAGAATGACAGTGAAGATAACAGTGACAACGATAATGATGAAGAAAACGGGGAGGAATAGAGATGGAGCTTGTAATTGCAGAGAAGCCGAGCGTGGCACAGAGCATTGCGGCAGTTCTTGGTGCCACACAGCGTAAGGACGGTTATTTGGAAGGCAATGACTATCTGGTATCATGGTGTGTGGGACATCTGGTAGAACTGGTACAGCCGGAAAGCTATGAGGAAGCATGGAAGAAATGGAGTTATGACAATCTTCCGATCATCCCACAGGAATGGCAGCATGAAGTGAAAAGTGATACGAAAGCACAGTATCAGATTTTGAAAAAACTTATGCATGATGACAGGGTGGATGCAGTCGTGTGTGCTACCGATGCCGGAAGGGAGGGGAGTTGATCTTCCGCCTGACCTACAACATGGCAGGGTGCAGAAAACCGATGAAACGATTATGGATTTCTTCCATGGAGGAGAGTGCTATCCGTGACGGCTTCCATAATCTTCGTCCAGGCAGTGATTATGACAATCTGTACAAGTCAGCACTATGCAGGCAGGAAGCAGACTGGCTTGTGGGTATCAATGGCACTAGGCTTTTTACGGTATTGTATGGTGGCAAGGCATTAAAGGTCGGCAGAGTGCAGACACCTACACTTGCAATGCTGGTAGACCGTGAAAGTAAAATCATGAATTTCAAGAAAGAAGCCTATTATATGGCTCATATCATGGAAAATGGTCTGGATGCTGTATCGGAGCATATCAGTGATAAAACGGAAGCAGAGAGGATTGCAGGAGCCTGTGAAAACGGACAGGCTCTTGTCACTTCTGTGATAAAGGAAGAAAAGTGGGTGGCACCACCGAAACTCTATGACCTTACCACACTCAGAGGGATGCAAACCGTCTGTTTGGCTTTACTGCCAAGCAGACATTGAATATACGCAGAGCCTTTATGAGAAAAAGTTAGTAACATATCCGAGAACAGACAGCCAGTACCTTTCCGATGACATGGAAGGTACTGCAAAAAAATGTGATCGAAGCGATTTTCAATTCTCTGTTATTTGAGCAGAATGTCATGTTCAATCCGGATATAAAAAAGAATTTTGAACAGCAAGAAAGTGACAGACCACCATGCAATCATTCCGACCATGGAGATCATCAAACAGGATTTAAAAGCAATACCGGAGAGTGAGATGAAGATACTTTCCCTGTGTGCTAACCGTCTGCTGTGTGCGACCGGGGAGAAGCACATTTATAATTCCACAAAGGCAGAGATTACCTGCAACAATATTGTGTTTAAGGTATCCGGCAAGGAAGTGTGGAAAAATGGATGGAAGGAATTTGAGGATTTCTTCAAAAATTCCTATAAGACCACAGAGGATAAATCAGATGCCGAGGAAGAAAAGAAGCTGCCGGAGCTTCGTGAGGGCATGACGATTGCAGTGGAGCAGACAAAGGTTTCGAGCATTTCACACAGCCACCGAAGCATTATACTGAAGATTCCCTTTTGTCGGCAATGGAGCGAGCCGGAGCAGAGGATATGGGTGATGAGGTGGAGAGAAAAGGACTTGGCACACCTGCCACCAGAGCCGATGTCATAGAAAAGTTGGTAAAAGACGGATTTGTGAAACGTGAGAAAAAGCAGATGATCCCGACAGAGGACGGAATGAAGCTGATCACGATAATTCCGGATGTAGTAAAATCTCCGAAACTGACCGCTGACTGGGAGAATAAGCTTACTCTTGTATCCAAAGGAGAAGTTGCTGCAGAACAGTTTATGTCAGGTATTGAAGCAATGGTAACTGATCTTGTAAAGACCTATCACAGCGTTAGTGATGAACATAAAGCCATGTTTGGGGCAGGAAAGAGCAGACAGGAGGTGCTTGGCAAATGCCCAAAATGTGGTGCTGATGTAGTAAAAGGGAAATTTGGAGCGTACTGTACCGGAAAGTGCGGTATGAATGTCGGCAAGGCACTTGGGGTAACACTTTCCGATACACAGGTCAATAGCCTGCTTCAAGGGAAAAAGATACTTGTAAAAGGTCTGAAGGGCAAGAAAGGCAGTTATGATGCGTACCTGATTCCAGAGAGTGTAGAGGAATTTTCCTATACGAAAGATGGTAAAGAAATCAAGGATTCCAGTATAAGTTTAAGATGGAATTTTCTCAAAAGGCAGGAAAGCAAGGGTAGGAATGTAGCTGTGATTGTGGTATAGTGGGGAAAGTATCGAATTTGTAAAGTTAAGGAGAAATACTTAATGTGGTTAGACAGAAATGAACTTGTATCACTTGATTTGAAGTTGACATCGGACTATGGTGATATCATACCAAAAATACAAATAGGTTATGATCTATTTAATCTTATTGAACATAATACCAGTATAGATACAGAAACTAAAATCAATTTAAAAGAGAAAGCAGTAATATGTCATCAGAAAATCAAAATGATGTTGTTTGCAGAAAAAATGTGCTATTGAAAATTTAAATGAATTTGAAGTCTCACAGAACATGGAAATGCCTTGCCTTTTTGGAGATGATGAAACAACATTGCTTTATCATACTGAAAGTACAATCCTTTTTGCAAGAAATGCATTAGATGTAGTAGCTACTATTTTTCATTGTATAGCTTTTCATGAAAGAAATGATAGTTTCAATAAATTCACAAAGAAAATATTGAAGGATGAAAATGATAAATTTATTTATTTAAAATCATATCTTTGTGAAATAGATAAACTTGATACACATGCTTTTCGTTTACTCTGTGGTAGCGAGAGAGGAAGATCATTAAGAGATCAAATCGTACATCAAACTAATATTAAACTTGAGTATGATGAGTATAAAGAAGGTAGCAATAAAGAGAAGTTATTCATAGTGTTATATAAGGGTGAAATTGTGATTTGTTATAGAGAATTTATGAGGAACTTTGTTATGGAAGTTGTAGAAATGATTTCATCTATTTCACAAAAATTCATTCTCGACGAATTAGAAAATCAACTATAATGGGAAATGTAATAGACAATTCTCTATTTGTGGATGTCGAGAAATTTAATTTAGCGGTACGACAGTATACCACATACAATTTAATAACAACACAGCGTTAGAGCGTATGGGAAAACTGTACGCTCTATTTTTTTATCAAAAATGGAGGAAAACACATGGAAGAAACAAATGTAACAATGACAGCAGAGGAAATGCAGGGTGAGCCTGCGGCAAAGGAAAATGAGACAAAGGCGGAGAAGTTTATCCGTATTGGCGAGTACCGCATGAATAAGGCGGTTGATGCTATTGGCAGACTGGAGAATCTTGCAAATCGAGGTTCCTACGAATATACACAGGAACAGGTAGATGTGATGTTTCAGGCATTAGAGGGAGGGTTGCGGAAGTTAAGGCAAGGTTTACGCCTAAGAAAGCGGCTGAGAGTAAGACTTTCAGCTTTGGTACAACAGAATAGGAATGTAACGGGAAGTAAGGGAAAGGCAGTCATGTAGTGTATGTGGCTGCCTTTTTGTCGTATCTATGACAGGAAGGAGAACTGCGTGAGAAAATATGATTTTATATCGGCTCTGGCAAAAGAGACAGCAGCCGAGGTTGTCAAAAATCGTGAGGAATGGATGAAATACCTCACCACAGCGGCAAGGCTGTATAAGTATCCGTTCCGGGAACAGCTTTTTAATCTATGCACAAAGACCGGACGCAACAGCGTGTGCTTCCATAGAGCTGTGGAATGAGCGTATGCACTGCTGGGTAAACAAAGGGGCAAAGGGTATTGCACTTCTGGACGAGGACGAAGCACATGGCAAGCGTCTGAAATATGTATTTGATGTTTCAGATGTCCATGCGGCAAGGAGAATCGGACGGTATCCGGAACTATGGGAATTACATGAGGAACATAAGGAAGATGTCATCAAGCGTCTGGAGCAGACCTATGGTGCTACCGATGATAAGAAGCTGTTTGAAGAAAGACTTATGGAGATAGCTGAGAGGATTGCGGCAGATTATTATGAGGAATTGCTGCCGGATCTGCAGTACATGATCGAGGACAGTTTCTTAGAGGGACTGGATGAACAGAATATTGGCATCCGTCTCAGGGAGACACTGGCAGACAGTATTTCTTTTACTTTATTATCAGCCTGCGGGGCGGATATGGAGGAGTACAAGTCGGACTTGCCTTTGATTTTATCCATGAATTTAATTCCATGGACACCCTTGCGGTACTTGGAGATGCAGCCAATGAGCTTGCAAAACCGGTACTTTTAGAGATTGGAAGAACCATAAGGGCATATAACAGGAGCCACGAACAGGAACAAACAGAAAATTTAACGCAGAAAGGACTTGCAAATACTTCTGAAATAGACTACAATGCGTTAAAGCGTGAAAGCGAGAGCAGACATGAAGAACAGATAGACAACAACCAAAACAGCGTAGAAAGGGGCAATAGCGATGAATCTGACATACGAGAAGAACGGGGATTACTTGATCCCGACATTACAGGCGGACATTCAGCCGGAGGAACGGTAACGAAGTACGGAATGATGAGAGAGACTTATCTGAAGGAGAACCACAGGGGCGTGTACTCAGCGTTTCTTCTGAAAGGAACATTGAAAGAACACCTGCTGACGATCCAGAAGCAGGCAGAGGAGAGAATGGAGAAGCTGACGAGCCAGATGGCGGCGACCGAGGGAGTGACCGAACAACTCAAGGAAGCCGATCAGATGCTCTGGGTAGCGAAGATGAACAGCATTCGGAACCAAGCAGAGGAAGTGGTTCTGGGAGAACTGGTTTACAGTCTGTAACAGACACAGATGATCTTCTCCGGGGAGAAGCACCGGAACCCACCTTTACACAACTCAGCCTGTTTCCTTCTTTTTTTGAGGAGCAGGTCGGAACAGTCGCAGCAGCGGGAAGCAAGTATGAAATATACCATGCCCGCTGCTTTTTCTTTGCCACAGAATGAGCTTGAAACCATTCTTCGCAGTGGTGGAGGAAAACAACACAGCAGAAAGCGTATCTTTGCAAAGTACACAGAGGGCAGAAATGCCGAGCAGATGGTGGATTTTCTGAAAAATGAGTACGGACAGACCGGAAAAGGTTTTGAAATCAATGGAAATCCCGTATCAGTGTGGTTCGATGAGCATGGTATGAGTGTCGGCTATGGAACACAGGCAAAGGAAACACCACTTGTCACTATGAGTTGGGAAGAGGTAGAGAACCATATCCGCTCTATGATTGAAAATGGCACTTATATGAGTGCGAGTGAAGCATTTCTCGTGGATACACAGGAGCGGAACCGTGTTGCCAACCAGATCTATTTCTTTCTGCGGGATGGCATGGATGAAATGCCGGAGGAGCTTGGCTTAAAGGCAGGAAATTATCCGGAAAGTGAAGCAAAAATCATGGAGCTGCTTTCCACACATGAGGGCAGGGAACAGCTTAAAAATATTTTGGAAGATGCGGCAAACCGCCTTGCTTCTGGAGAAGCAGAATTAAAATGGCGGCATGTGAAATCACCGGAATATCTGTTATCGGAGATAGCAGACCTTGACAGGGAGAGACTGGAATTTCCATTGCCGGATGCGGTAGAGGTAGCACAGGAAGATTTTATCACACAGGATGAAATCGACTATGCACTTGGCAGAGGAAGCGGCTATGAGCATGGAGCTTTCCGCATTTATGAGTATTTCATAGAAGGACATGACCAGAAAGAAACAGTTGCTTTTCTGAAAAATGAATATGGCATCGGTGGCGGTTCCGGTGGACTGCCGGGCAATGATGATTCCCATAATGAACATGATGGAAAAGGTATCCGTCTGGAGAAGGGCAGTTATGGCAATCCGTATGCAAAAGTGCTTCTGAACTGGAATGTTGTGGAGAAAAGGCTGCGTGAGCTGATCAAAGAGGATAAATATTTATCTCCACAGGGGAAAGAGAATTATAAGGCATACAAAGAGGAACAGGCAGAGAAAGCGAGACAACGTGAGCTTTCCCGTCTGGAGCATGGACAACGGCTTGAATGTAAGAAGGACATCGAAGCTCTGATTGCTGAGAAATTCAATGGCTTTGTGCTTCCGAGGAATACCGCAGATGAGATCGTAGATAAATATGGCATTGGCTGTGTGGAATTTGTTCTTGCAAATACGGTTACGCATTTTGATTATGATGGTCGTTTTTCACAGAACAACAAGGACTGGGCAAAAGGGCATTGTTGCGGAAAATGAGTGGGAGAACAACGATCTGATTCTAAGCTCACATCCGGCAGTGCTGGACGGATTTACCAATCAGGCGAGAAGATATATCAATGTGCTTCGGGGGAAAAAGAAAAGGAAGCACAGCAAAGAATCACGATTGATGGATATGAGTGTGTTCTGGTTGATGAGTGGGGCAGTGAAAAAAGAGAAATACCTGCTTGGAAATAACATAGAGGACAGCAGTTTTTATTATGCGCAGGTCAATGGGAAAACCTTTGAATACGACCATAAGCCGGAGCGTAGCGAAGTAGAGGACGATTATATCAATGCCATTGCAGAGGAAGATATTGACAGGCACGAAGCAGAAGTGTCTTCACGCTTTGAGGGGACGGATGGTATCGCAGAGCTGGCTGAAGTGCAGGAATTAGCGTGGCATGTGGTACATGATGCAGATGATGAATATGGAAATCCGACACAGTGGAGTGCCACCTTATCAGAGGGAGTATTTCTTTGGATTGATAAGAAAGTGGACGGATATGCTATTTATGATACGGCAGACACCACCCGTCCGGCATTGGAGACATTTTCGACTTTGCAGGAAGCAATGGACTGGGGAATGAGCTTGCAGAAAGTGGCAGGGAAGCAGAGACGGAGTTCTCTGATGAAAGGGAACAGACCGAAGATGAACTGGACAACATAGACACGCAGGCTGCCCGTGAGCGTCTGGAGAATGGAGAAGCAGAGCAAGAGACTGAAGATATGCTGTCGCAGGTGCTTACCGGAGATTGGGAGCCGCTTACACCTTCGTCAGAGGAAAAACAGCCTGCATCAGAAAGGCAATCAGCACAAGAAAGGGCGGTATCAGCACCAGATAAAAGTAACGCTGTCAATTTCCATATCAGCGATGACCGATTGGGTGAAGGCTCTCCAAAAGAAAAATTCCAGAGAAATGTTGCAGCAATCAAACTGTTGGAGCAGATCGAGGGCGAAAACAGATATGCTACATCGCAGGAACAGCAGATTTTATCCCAGTATGTCGGCTGGGGTGGTCTTGCCGATGCGTTTGACGAGAGCAAATCAAACTGGTCAGCAGAATATCACCAGTTAAAGGAACTGTTATCGCCGGAGGAGTACCGCATGGCAAGGGAGAGTACCTTGAATGCCCATTATACAAGTCCGGTCATTATCCGCCAGATGTACGAAACATTGGAGAAAATGGGATTTTCCAAAGGAAATGTACTGGAGCCTTCCATGGGCATCGGCAACTTTTTTGGTATGATGCCGGATTCCATGAAAGAAAGCAGGCTTTACGGGTAGAGCTTGACAGTATCACCGGACGCATTGCAAAACAGCTTTATCCGCAGGCAGATGTGCAGATCAAAGGCTTTGAAAAGACCGATTATCCGAACGATTTCTTTGATGTGGCAATCGGAAATGTACCTTTTGGTCAGTATAAGGTAGCGGATAAACAATATGATAAAAATAATTTCCTGATTCATGATTATTTCTTTGCAAAGACATTAGATAAAGTCCGTCCCGGCGGTGTGGTTGCTTTTATCACAAGCAAGGGAACCATGGACAAGGCAAGTCCGGAAGTCAGAAGATACCTTGCACAAAGAGCAGACCTGCTTGGTGCAGTCAGACTTCCGAATACAGCATTTAAGGAAAATGCAGGGACAGAAGTCACTTCGGATATTTTATTTTTCAGAAGCGTGACCGCATGGTGGAGCGTGAGCCGGACTGGGTACATCTGGGAGAGGATGCAGATGGCATTGCAATGAACGCTTACTTTGCAGAGCACCCGGAGCAGATCGTAGGAAAGATGGAAATGGTATCCGGTCCTTATGGCATGGAAAGCACCTGTAAGGCAGATGACAGCAGACCTTTTGCGGAGCAGTTAGCAAAAGCACTTGAAAATATTACAGGACAGATTGATACGATTGATCTGGATGAGGAGCTTGCGGATGACATGAGCAGGCAGAGTATTCCTGCTGATCCGTCCGTCAAGAATTTCAGTTATACCGTAGTCGATAATGAGGTATATTACCGTGAAAACTCTGCCATGAAGCCTGTGGAAGTATCGGACACCGCAAAAAGAGCGTATCAAGGGCATGGTGGCAATCCGTAACTGTACGCAGGAATTGATTGATATGCAGCTTGAGGAATACTCCGATGTAACAATTAAGGAAAAGCAGGCAGAGCTTAATAGCCTGTATGGTAATTTCTCTAAGAAATATGGTCTGATCAATTCACAGACGAATAAGAGAGCCTTTAATCAGGATAGCAGTTATTGCCTGTTGTGTTCTTTGGAAAAACTTGATGATGAGGGCAATTTCAAAAGGCAAAGCGGATATGTTTACGAAGCGTACCATTAAAAGGGCAGAGGTTGTCACAAGCGTGGATACTGCAAGTGAAGCGCTGGCAGTATCTTTAGCAGAGAAAGCTAAAATTGACCTTGATTTTATGGGAGAGCTTACCGGAAAAGATAAGGATACACTTACTGAGGAGCTTCGTGGTGTCATTTTTCAGAACCCGCTTACCGATGTCTGGGAGACAGCAGACCAGTATCTAAGCGGCAATGTGCGTGGAAACTTGCCATAGCAACAACCTATGCGGAAAATCACCCGGAATATGCCCCAAATGTACAGGCTCTTACGCAGGTACAGCCGAGGGAGCTGGACGCATCGGAGATTGAGGTGCGTATCGGTGCCACATGGATTGATCCAAAGTATATCAATGATTTTATGCGTGATATTTTCCAGACACCGGAACATTTATTCCGCAGGGATACGATAGGTGTGCAGTTTTCGGGTGTAACCGGAGAGTGGAATGTAAAGGGCAAAAATGCGGACTTTGGCAATACGCTTGTCAACATGACATACGGTACAAGCCGGGTAAATGCCTATAAGATACTGGAAGATTCCTGAACCTCAAAGATACGAGAGTATATGACACCATTGAGGAGGATGGAAAGGAAAAGAGAGTCCTCAATAAAAAGGAAACCATGATTGCAAGCCAGAAGCAGGAAGCAATAAGGGAAGGCATTTAAGGACTGGGTATTCCGTGATCCGGAACGTAGGCAGACACTTGTGGCAAAATATAATGAGCTTTTCAATTCCACCAGACCAAGAGAATATGACGGTTCGCATCTGAAATTTCCGGGCATGACACCGGATATTGAATTAAACCGCATCAGAAAAATGCGGTTGCCCATGTGCTGTATGGAGATAATACCCTGCTTGCGCACTGCGTTGGTGCCGGAAAAACCTTTGAAATGACAGCAGCGGCAATGGAAAGCAAGCGTCTGGGGTTATGCCAAAAGAAGTCATTGTTCGTTGTTCCGAACCATTTGACGGAACAATGGGCAAGTGATTTTTGCGGTTATATCCCGGAGCAAATATCTTGCGGCAACGAAAAAGGATTTTGAACCCGCCAACCGAAAAAATTCTGTTCCCGTATTGCCACAGGCGATTATGATGCTGTTATCATCGGGCATAGCCAGTTTGAAAAAATCCCGTTATCACAGGAAAGACAGGCAGGCATTATCGAAAGACAGATTGATGAGATTGAGCTTGCTATTGATCAGGCAAAAGAGACAACGGGGAGCGTTATACCATTAAGCAGATGGAAAAATCGAGGAAATGCAGGTGCGGCTTGACAAGACTGGAAAAATCAACCAGAGCCGAAAGATAATGTAGTGACCTTTGAACAGTTAGGCGTAGACAAGCTGTTTGTAGATGAAAGTCACAATTACAAGAACCTGTTCCTATACACGAAAATGCGGAATGTGGCAGGTATTGCACAGACAGAAGCACAGAAGTCCTCCGATATGTTTGCCAAGTGCCAGTACCTTGATGAAATGACAGGCGGAAAAGGGTGTAACTTTTGCGACCGGAACGCCAATTTCAGCAACAGCATGACGGAATTATACACCAATATGCGGTATCTTCAGTATGGTACGCTTCAGAAGATGGGATTAGGGCATTTTGACAGTTGGGCAGCTTCTTTTGGGAAACACAGACCGCCATAGAGCTTGCACCGGAGGGAACAGGATACCGGGCAAAGACAAGATTTGCGAAGTTCTTCAATCTGCCGGAGCTGATTGCACTTTTCAAGGAGAGTGCGGACATCCAGACACCGGATATGTTAAAGCTGCCTGTACCGGAAGCAGAGTATGAAACAGATGTGGTATTAAACCGAGTGAATTTCAGAAAGAAATGGTGGCGTCTCTTGGCGGAACGTGCTGAAGCAGTCCGGGACAGACAGGTGCAGCCTTACAGGACAATATGCTAAAGATTACCAATGACGGAAGAAAACTGGCACTGGATCAGCGGCTGATCAACGATATGCTCCCCGGATGAGGAAAATTCTAAAGCGGCAACCTGTGTGGATAAAGCATATGAGATATGGGAAGAACACCAAAGAGCAGAAATCCGCACAGTTGATTTTCTGTGACTTGAGTACACCAAAAGCCGATGGCAGTTTCAATGTGTATGAGGATATAAAAAACAAGCTCATGGAAAAGGGAGTGCCGGACAGGAGATCGCATTTATTCATGATGCCAATACAGAACTTAGAAAAGCGGAGCTGTTTGCAAAAGTAAGAAGCGGACAGGTTCGTTTTTTATTAGGTTCCACAGCAAAAATGGGAGCCGGGTACGAATGTGCAGGACAGACTGATTGCATTGCATCATCTGGATGTGCCTTGGCGTCCTTCTGATATTGAACAGCAGGAGGGGCGAATCTTACGACAGGGCAACCAGAATGATAAGGTTCAAGATATTTCGTTATGTTACGGAAGGTACGTTTGACAGTTACTCATGGCAGCTCATAGAGAATAAGCAGAAATTCATCGGACAGATTATGACCAGTAAATCCCCGGTGCGAAGCTGTGAGGATGTGGACGAAGCGGCACTTTCCTATGCGGAGGTCAAGGCACTTGCAACAGGCAATCCCTACATAAAAGAAAAATGGATCTCGATATTCAGGTATCGAAATTGAAACTGATGAAGGCAAACCATACCAGTCAGAAGTACAGGCTGGAGGATAACATCACACAACATTATCCGCATCAGATCGCCATTTTCAAGGAGCGTATCGAAGGCTTTACCGCTGATATGAATAAATATGCGAAAAATAAGCCGGAGGATAAGGAGCAGTTCTTTATGCAGGTGGGTGGAAAATCATACACCGACAAAAAGGAAGCTGGAACTGCAATCATAGCCATGTGTAAGGAGATTAAAGGCATCAATGCCAGTGCAGATGTAGGTGAATATCTTGGATTTAAGCTGAATGTAACCTTTGATTCTTTTAACAATAAATTTGTGATGAATGTCAAAGGTGCAATGAGCCACCCGATGGAAGTCGGCTCTGATCCGCTTGGAAATATCACAAGAATCAACAATGTACTGGAAGCCATGCCTTCACAGCTTGAGGAAGCACAGATGAAGCTATCAATGTGAAACATCAGCTTGAAACAGCAAAAGCAGAGGTAGACAAGCCATTTTCACAGGAAGCAGAACTTGCCGAGAAACTGGAGCGTCTGGCAGAGCTTAATTCTTTACTCAACATGGATGAAAAAGGCGATGATGCGATTGGTATGGATGATGAAGCCGCAGAACCGGAAAAACCACAGGAAACTGTGAAAACAGTGGATAACAAAGGGACGAGGTCGCAGATATGCCAGCAAAGCAGAGTAATCTTGGGAAAACGGCTGTGGGTGGTAAGCTGTCAGACCGACCGGCAGAACGGACTTCATTGCAAGAAAAACTCGCAGCAATGAAGGCAAGGGTGTCTGGGATACCTGCAGGAAGGGATGCAACAGATAAGGCAAAAGGAAAAAAGAAAAAATTTTATAGAAAAATCTATTTTATTCCCAAGTTTATTCCCAACCTGTCAGCGCTATTTGGGTTGGGAATATTGAAAAGTGTTATAGCAGTTTATGTAAGGGCAGTCCGTAGTGGCTGCCCTCTATCGTGCAAGATGGAGATCATTTATGGCAGACAACAATACAGAAAAACAGCGTGTGCAGGAGCTTACGGACAAACTGGAGCAGGGATTGCAGGATTTATTCAACAGCGATAGTTACCGCAATTATCTTAGCACGATGTCAAAATTTCATAATTATAGTTTTAACAACACGCTCTTAATTGCGATGCAAAAGCCTGACGCTACGTTAGTGGCCGGATACAAGGCTTGGCAGAAAAATTTTGAGCGTCATGTGAATAAAGGGAGAAAGCAATCCGTATTCTTGCACCCGCACCCTATAAAATCAAAGAGGAGCGTGACAAGATTGATCCAGTTACACAAGAGTTGTTGCTTGATAAGGACGGAAATCCGCAGAAAGAGGAAGTCGAGATAACAATTCCGGCATTCCGGGCAGTATCTGTTTTTGATGTGGCGCAGACAGACGGAAAGCCGATACCGGAACTTGCGGCAAAGGAGCTTCTTTCAGATGTGGAAGGGTATCAGGATATGATTCGTGCAGTAGAAGCCATTTCACCAGTACCGATTGAACTGGAGGAGATAGCCGGAGATTCCAAAGGCTACTATGACAGGGAAGCAAAGCGGATTGCGGTACAGGAAAACATGAGCGAGAGCCAGACATTAAAGACCATGATTCATGAGGTGGCTCACTCCAAGCTGCATAGCAAGGAAGTGGAGCAGGATGAGCAGATGCGAAAAAGACCGCAACACTAAAGAGGTGGAAGCGGAGAGCATAGCTTATACGGTATGTCAGCATTTTGGAGTGGACACTTCCGATTATTCCTTTGGATATATTGCCGGATGGAGCAGTGGCAGAGATACCAAGGAACTGAGAGCTTCCATGGATACGATACGGAGGACAGCTTCGGAGTTGATTACCGGGATAGAGGAACAATTACAGGAATTACAAAGGAACAGGGAAGTATCACAGGAACAGACAAAGGAAAGTATTCTCCTCATACAGAATACGGACCTTTCAGAGTTCAGTCTGCTTGATGTATATGGCATGGACAGACCAGAACTGATGCAGGCATTGTCAGAAATGACAGACGATGACAAGTTGAGCATACAGGCATATTTGGAAAGCAGGGGTGCATGGACAACGGAAATCGGCAATCAGGATTCCAGAGAGTACGGAGAGTATCATCTGGATGTGCGTTATAACACGGATACAGATGAGCTGATTGATATGAAGGAGAGAAAGGCGGTCTATGATAAGGCAATGGAGCCGATCAATGCCGATGATGTGGTTGTTAAGTTCGCTTCCATTTTTGAAAGCGAATGGGAGGTTTTGAAAATCACAAATATGTTCAAGGGATGATGTCGGAAAAATGCTTAAAGATATGGCTTCTCTTGATGAAAAAAGAATGGGATGGCAATTACCTTTCATATATGGAAAAACAGGGAGCGGAAATCACGTTACTTGCGTCCAGTAGTAAGGAATTAAATGGAAATATGCCGGACTTTTGGGATTATGAATACGATTTTGATGCAGGTCTGACGGATGCGGAGGAATTGTCTGTCATGCAACAGGCAGAGCATATCATTAACCGTTTGGAGCATGGACAGCCTGCCTTTTCCGATGATGAAAGAAATCTGATTGTGAATTATGCGTATAAGCTGGGGGATATGGAAAAAACAAGGGAGCTTGCAGAACATATCTATGCACAGGAAGTGGATGGAAATCAGGATGTCGCATTAGCAATGATTGATGCACAGGCAGAAATTGACGCACTTCCGGATAGCATGGTCAGGCATATCCGAAATGCAGGAATATGGCTATACGTGGAATGAAATGCTTCCGTTGACGCAGGAGAGAGCATTGGAACTGTTCGATGGTGACTTGCCTGTGTATCTTCTGCATACGGACGGTTCCGAGACTACTGTATCCGATAGAAAACAGATTACAGAACATGACGGGATGTGTGGCATTGAAAAAGGGGACTGGCTGAATGAACGAAAGCTCCAGCATGATGCAGGAAGAATTATCAGAGAGTGATTCCAACAGGGAAGCACAGCTTTTGTATGGAAATACCGATAAATATGGAATTTTCCAGTTAAAGGATGATCCGGAACTGGATAAGTTTCGCTTTGAAGGAACGGAAAGCCTGAAGCGTATGGGAATAACCAAAGATAATTTTGATGCTGTATTGCCGGAAAATTATAAACTGGTGTATTTGGGCGAATTGTCAGAATTGCAGGGACAGACACAGTCGGAAACATTGGAAGCAATCTATACAAAGTTCAATATTGACCACCCGGCAGATTATAAGGCTCATTCGCTTTCAGTCAGCGACATTGTAGTATTGCATGAGGACGGCGAGAACAGCGCACACTTTGTTGATTCTTTTGGATTTACGGAACTGCCGAAGTTCATGCTGACATTGGAAGGCAAGGAGAACGAAATACAGACAGAGCTTGCGGTACATATCGCAGACCGTTATATCCTTATGCATGAATGTGATGAGGGATATGATTACTCCATTCTGAATGAACAGTACCATTTGCTGGATGGCGGTGTCTACGATAACCCGGATATTACGATTCAGCGTGCAATGGATATGGTGATTGCAGACCTGAAAGAACCACGCTTTTCAGCGGTTACAGAGCAGTATTATCGTGATGAATTTTTGCAGGGCGAGGTGTATGCAGGTTCCGAAGCGGAGATTGTTGATTTTGAGGAACTATCTGAAAAAGCAGAGGAAGTGGAACAGGCAGATTTGGAAGCAAAGCAGGCAGAATTTAGAGAGAACAATCCGGATGTGGTTGCAGATTTTCGGGCAAAGGACAGAGGAATTGTTTCATAGTCTGGACGGACAGAGTGCAGATGACATAGAAAAATGGTATATGCCTATGTGCAGTCACAGATAGATGAGTACGGTCTGGATGCAGAGATTGTGGATGTGGTTGTAGCCGGGAGCCGTTGCAGAGGTATCGAAAAGGAAAATTCTGATCTGGATGTGGTTGTGGAATACACAGGCTCCACCAGAGAAGATGACCTTTTTAATCTGCTTCATGAGGATAGTATTTACATCGCAGGTATTCAGGTAGATATTAACCCGATTACAGAGGGAAAAACTGGAACGCTGGAGACATATCTGCCGGAGGTAGAAACCTATCTGCAGGAGAAGGCACAGCAGGAGCAGATCAATACACAGCTTGTAACACAAGGGCAGGGAACAGGAACCGACAGAGCAGACGGAACTGGCAAATGAACCTGTTATTGAGCCGGAGACCGTCCATGTGACATTTACAGTGGCAGAATGTGGCGAATTTCACAATATGGGAGAATATCATGAGGGGATAGAAACGATTGAGGAAGCCATTCAGATTTATCAAGCCATTGATCCGTCCCGTATGCATGGGATTCCTTCGATTGGTGTCAATATGCACATTGAGGGGACAGAAGAATGGGAAGATGAGCAGGTGGACATTTTGAGTGGAAAATGTATTGATGTTGATTTCCTGAATTACACACCAGAGCTTCGGGACACTCCGAAAGTGCAGGATGCACTAAAGAAACTGATTGCGGCTTTCCCGGAGAAAGAGGTCAATGACCGGGAGACAAAAAGGAACAGAAGATACAGACGCTTGCGGCAGAACTTGATCAGTTATCCTATGATATTGACACTTTTGGATATAGAGATTCGGTATCAGACAGAGAATCACAGATACAAATGATTGCTGATGATATAAGAACGGCAATGTGAAGCCATTACAGATTTTTTTGCAGACATCTATTGATGGGGGAATTGACGAGGACAGTGAAAGACAGGCAAAAGAGCTGATTGCTAAGCTGGCAGAATATAAGCCGCTTGCCAAGATCGAGGAGCTGGAGGAGCAGAATTATAACATGATTGATGAGAGACTTAATAATGGTGTGGAGAAATTCAATCGTGAGGAAGAAAAGAAAGAACAGCAGGAAAAACCACAGGCACGTTCTTCCTTAAAGGAGCGACTGGCAGCCAAGCAGAAGGAAGCAACGCAGGGGAAACAATAAGGATACGAAGGAACAGGAAAAATCAAAAAATTCGCATAGGGAGATGTAGGTTGATGAATAAATTCACAGTAGAAGAAATCAATTTCATGTGTGTTTTTGAGACACAGAACAGAATGAAGATGATGGAAGAAATCAGACGGATAATGCCGTACATAAAGGACAGCGATATGGAAGATCTTTCTAGGCAGGTGTTGAGAAAGTTGGATGGCATGACAGATAAAGGAATTTGCGGAAAATTCATTAGAAGCGGTAGAAGAATAGCGGTATCGAGTGGGTAGTCAGTTGCAATGGCTGGCTACCTGCTTTTTTAATTTGGCAAATTTTTGACATATAAAATTGATTGAGAAAAATCATGGGGTAAGGTATAATTTCGGTATGAGTCATGATATCAGATGAAAAATGAATGTTTCTATTTTAGAAAATACCTGACAGTTATAGACAGTTTGGAGGTTCTAGTGTGAAAATGAAAAATTAGAAATAATAGAAAGTAACGAATTTCAAAATTTATTTGATAAATCAAAAAAGCTGATTGACAGTGCCAGAAGTAATATGGGACAAATGGCAAATGCAATTACAGTTCTTACCAGTTTTCTGCTTGGAAGATATATTATCGAGCAGGAACAGCAGGGTTCAGAAAGAGCAAAATATGGAGCAAAAGTCTTGGATTCTTTGTCATCATATTTGACAGAAGAATATGGCAGAGGTTTTTCAAGAAGCAATGTTGCAGGAATGCGTCAATTTTACATGGCTTACAAAGATAGAGAAGATGAAATTATCCAATCGGGAATTGGACAATTTGAACAGGCTTTTTTGGAATTGTCCAATCAGGAATTGGACAATTAGAAACGGCATACAAAAAAATGCCATTTAAGCTGAGCTGGACACATTATCAGATACTTATGCGTATAGAGGATAAGGACGAAAGAGACTTTTATGAAAAGGAAGCAATACGTTCTAACTGGAATGTAAGCACCTTAAAAAGACAATTTCATTCTAGCTTGTATGAAAGACTGGCATTGAGCAGAGATAAAAATGATGTAATGAGACTGGCGAACGAAGGTGCCATTCCACAGAAACCGGAAGATATTTTACATACCCCGTATGTACTGGAGTTTGCAGGACTGGAGGATAAAGCAGCATATCATGAAAGTGATCTGGAATCGGCGGTAATTGGGAAAATGCAGAAGTTCCTTTTAGAATTAGGAAAAGGTTTTCTTTTTGAACAGCGGCAAGAAGAGATTTACATTTAATGACAAAAATTTTTATGTGGACCTGGTTCTGTATAACAGATTGTTAAGGTGCTATGTCTTGATAGATTTTAAGATTGATGAGCTTACACATCAGGACTTAGGACAGATGCAGATGTATGTAAACTATTATGACCGGTATGAGAAAAATTGAGGAGAAAATCCGACGATTGGTATCTTACTCTGTAAGCAAAGTGATGAGGCTCTTGTCGATTTAACACTCCCGGAAAATGCCAATATTTATGCAAAAGAGTATAAATTATATTTGCCGGATAAAAAGCTGTTACAGAAAAAGCTAAAAGAATGGCTGGATGAAGAACAGAATTGATTCAGAGGGAGAGTGCTATCTGGGGGGGTAGCATTCTCGTTAATAACAACAATTACGTTTGTGACCTTATTATTAGTGGTTTGTTTTTACACAGATGTGATTGCATTACCAATTAAAATTATGTCGCTGAGATAACACGCGGTGGAAAGGGCAAAGAGATAAAATCTATTCCGATATATGCTGTAGGGAGTAGATTTCCGTATAATTAGAGTATTTTGTACTTTTTGTGATGATGACACCTTCCTTTAATGACTGATTTGAGTTTATAAATATTTTATTTAGCAATAGAAAATGACTTTCAAGAATTTACACTACCTTAACGTGAATACTTGTTGACTTCTGGATACATCAAAATCATCAATTATGAAATATAGCAGAAACAGAAATGGTATGACAGCACCACAAACATTTGATGTTGACAATGTTAATGCGAAATATGATTAAAAATTTTAATATTAAATATGGAGGATGATGATATGAAAAAAGAGCGTTTATGCTAGTTGGCATATTATTGATTTCAATTGTTATGAGTGCTTGTAGTTCAAATTCAAAATCCACAACAAATGAAAATGAAACTACTATTATTCAAGCGGAATATCCTGTATATGATACTGCGGAAGAAATTGTTGATGCTTCAGATTTAGTTTTTAGTGGTACAGTTACGGAAATTAATTATGAATCACTGAATGTTAAATCAGAAACAGGAGCCGATTCTGAAACTGGATTAGTTGAAGCTACAGAAATTCCATATACAATTTTTGATATTAGTATTGAAAAGGTGTATAAAGGAAATGTAGAATCAAGTTCAATTTCAATAAAACGACCAGGTGGAAAGATAGATGGTCAATTTTTTTTGTTGTAGAAGGTGCTTCAACAATCGAAGTGGGAGAAACATATCTGTTTATTACACAAACATATGAAAATGCTTATCCTAGTCTGTTAAATGTGACGCAAGCCTCATTCGATATGAGCAAACCTGAAGTTTTAAATAGTGAACAAGGCAATGCGAGAATCACTTTATCCGAAGTTTTAGAATATTTGGATTCAATCAATTAGAAGGTAAGATTAGAATAGCTCAGTTGTTGATAATTGTACCAATTTATGCTGATAGGGTAATCTATGTAAATCTGGCTGTTGAAAATCAATTACATGATTTTGAGGAGCTTGTATTATCAAATTCATTACGTTTTGGAACGGTCAATTATTGCAGAAAAGAGAGACTGGAAGAATTTTGCAATTCAAAAGAGACTATACTTATCATAGATGAAATTCAGGAAAGCAGTATGGTTTATAACAGCATAAGGGCACTTCAGGGAGAACTTAACTGTCATGTGGCTGTTAAGGAAAATTTAAATTTTATATTTTAAATAAAAGCAATCAGAAAATCAATCGTAAAAAATACGATTGATTCAGACTGTAGACAAAGTACTCCGAGAAACGAAAGTGAGAGTATGAGAAAATCTCTGTAAATAAGATTCTTCTATGATAATTAAGAGCGATAAGCTTGTGAATCAGGCTTGTCGTTCTTGTTTTATATATAACAGTTGCTTACGGGCATGTCGAGAGTATGAGAAAATCTCTGTAAATAAGATTCTTCTATGATAATTAAGAGCGATAAGCTTGTGAATCAGGCTTGTCGTTCTTGTTTTATATATAACAGTTGCTTACGGGCATGTCAAGAGCAGGCGGTTTCCCGCCTGTCTTCTTAACCCTTCTTTTGCTTACTCGGGTAAGCGTCCTTCGTACATAATGCCCAGTTCTCCATAAACCTGAGCCCAATCACGGATGGTGGTAGTCCATTTTTCGTAGCCTCAAAAGTAGCCAGATACAAGGCCTTTAACAGGGCGGTATCGCTTGGAAATACGCTTCTCTGACGATTCAATTTCCGATAGGTGGAATTCAGTGATTCTATCGCATTTGTCGTGTAAATGACCTTCCGGACAGTGGTTGAAAATTTAAAAATTGGAGAAACAGCATCCCAGTTGTCTTTCCAGCGTTTCATGGAATTCGGGTATTTCGGAGTCCATTTTTCAGTTACACGTTCCAAGGCAGCCTGAGCCTTCTGCTCATCAGCGGCCTGATAAATCGTTTTCAAATCCGCTGCAAATGCTTTCCTATCCTTGTCAGGGACATATTTCAGAGTGTTTCTTACCTGATGGACAATACACCGCTGGTATTCTGTTTTGGGAAACGCAGCTGAAATCGCTTCTTTAATGCCTGTAAGGCCATCGGCACAGATGATCAGGATATCTTTTACTCCGCGATTTTTCAGTTCGTTCAGGACTGACAGCCAGTATTTCGCACTTTCATTGTCACCAATCGTAATCGTCAGGACTTCCTTTTTCCCCTCCGCATTAATGCCAAGTATAACATAGGCTGCAAGCTTACGAATGACTCCATTATCCCGCACAGAATAGTGGATCGCATCGATGTAAAGGATTGGATATACCTCATCCAATGGGCGGTTCTGCCAATCTTCAATCTGAGGAAGTATCTTATCCGTCACATCGGATATGAAACTTTCTGATGTTTCAAAACCATAGATATCTTCAATCGTTTCCGAGATCTGGCGAGTGGTCATTCCTTTGGCATACATAGAGATGATCTTCTGATCAATATCAGAAATATCTTTCTGACGCTTTTTCACCACCTGTGGTTCAAAGGTCGATTTCCGATCCTGTGGGACCTCGATTTCCATAGAGCCATATCGGCTGTTTACCTGCTTGCGTTTATAACCGTTACGATAATCGTCATAGTCAGAACGCTGGGATTTCTCATATCCAAGATGGTCATCCATTTCAGCCTCCATCATTTCTTTAATGGTGCCGCCCAGAAGATCTTTGAGTGCATCCTGGATATCTTCTGCGGTCTCGATATCGTATTCTTCGAGAAGCTGGCGGATGATGTTCCTTTTTCCTTCAGTCATTTCAACTCTGTGAACTGGTTTCTTTTGTTTTGCCATAGTAAAAGGCTCTCCTCATGATATTTATTGTATCATAGAAGGACCTTACTTAGGTTATTTTACAGAAAAAGTTTCATAGGCTCACGAAAGTTTCTCCCCCTATTGGTTTATAAGCTGTGGTTTTTGTTTTTTGTCTGTTGTTCCTGCACCGGATCGGTTTGTGTTCGTCCGAGATACCGATTAAGATTTTCCTGTTTCCGCTTTAAATTCCACACCTCTTTTTCACAGCTCTTGTAGGTTGTGGTCAGTTCTTTTTTTCTGCGTTTCCAATGCCTGATATTCGGCTCGCAGCTTATCCACATTCAATCCTTTTTAGCTTGATGCCTGCCTGTTCAAGCATACGCCTTGCACCGCCATAAAGGATAATCTGGCTCTCGTATCTGCGGAAATATGCGTCCGGGTTCTTGGCTTTTTGTAGGCGATATGGTAAGAGCGGTTGTCCTTGTACTGCTCGGCATATTTGATGATTTCCGCAAGGTTTTTCATGCGGTGTTCCAGTTCCACAACGCTCTGTTTGGCGGACTTTCCCGCTTCGTTTTTTACAGTAATTTGATGCTTCAGATCGGAGAGAGAACCAACTTCATTATAGCTTTGTGCGGCGATAAACCTTGTCTGCAAGCTCTTTTCCAATGCGGTGCGCTTCCTCATAACCGACCTCGCTCGGAGCAAAAGCCTGTATCAGATGATAGGCTTTGTTAGGACTGTTTTCCCTGCAATGGTCAAGGGTGTACTTAAAGTCAATCGCTGCTGTTTCTGGCGCACACGCATAAGATGAAACATAGATTTGCTCATCGGTTTTGTCCGGGTTGCAGATATATTCTATGGCTTTATCAACGGTTGCTTTGATAGCATGGATTTTTGTGTATGCCATACCTCATTCATCAACTCCTTTACTTCGTTTATATCCTCTTGATAAATGTTTCCGGTGCTGTTTACCCTCTTTGCAATCTGGTTTAAATTGGAGCTGATACGTCCCAACTCCGTATTATAATTTCGCAGGTAACTGTAATCAACATCATACACATATCCATATAAGATCAGCTTGCGCAGGAGCGCAGAAATACTCTTCATGCCGGATGCTTTGAATTTGGTGTTGAGGATGTACTGCTCATCATCGCTGAGATAAAATTGAACCGGATTGGTGCGGTTTCGATTTGTCATTTCTGCCACTTCCTTTTTCTATTTTGGGTACAAAAAAACTGCTGTAAAATGTTCGATTTTTACAACAGTTTGTTTCAAGTTTTATTTAGTTTTGGGCATAACTATCCAAAGCAAATTGTAGCAAAAGCGGCAGGAAAGGTCAAGGTATTCCACAGGAAAACCGAAGAAAAAATAAAAGAGGGTTAGGGACACTTCCCTATGGAAATTCATACGCACAGACGATAGGAAAGTGTGGGAAATTTCGCCTGTGTCATGACACAGGCAGTGCTTGCTAAGGTTGTTTTTGGCACTCCTGGAGGGTGTGCCGGATGTTTTATTAGTTTAGAAAAAGTAAATAAAGACTTGACGTTTAAATCTTACAGATGTAAGATATAAGGGAATATTATATACAGAAAAAAGAAATCATGATTGCTTCATAACTTTTGAAATGGAAAGAACAATTTTTTTAAAATAAAATCTTACAACCGTAAGAAAAGGAGATGCTATGACGAAAAAAAAGAGAAAAAAGCAGGATATACATTATATGGCTCGTGAATTTATGTTTGATTACAGCTGTGGTTGCCTTGTTTGTATGGTATGAAAGTGTACCTGATGTATCACCGGAGAAGGTTCTTAAAACGTATATGACTCATATTTCAAATCGAGAATATGAACAAATGTATGAAATGATTGATGCAGGAATATCTGGGAATATCAGTCAGGAAGATTTTGTAAAACGTAATTCTGCTATTTATGAGGGAATTGATGTAGATAATATGAAAGTTCATATCACATCTTATGATAAAGAACAAAAAGAGATCTGTTATGAAACATCTATGGATACTGTTGCAGGAAACGTAACTTTTGAAAATAAGGCATCATTTATACTGGAAAAAGGCAAATATAAGCTGATATGGAATGATTCTTTGATATTTCCAGAGCTGGATTCCACAGATAAAGTAAAAGTGTCTACAACAAGTGCTAAAAGAGGGCAGATTATAGACCGAAATGGTCAGATGCTTGCAGGCGAGGGAGTGGCTTCTTCTATAGGCGTAGTTCCCGGAAATTTAGAGAATAAGAATGATGCTATCAGCCAGTTGGCAGAATTATTGGAAATGAAAACAGAAGATATAGAAAAAAAATTAGCAGCAAAATGGGTAAAAGATGATTCATTTGTACCATTAAAAACAGTTCCAAAGGTGAATGAATTAAAACTGATGTCGATTGAGCCAGATCAGGAAACATTGGCAGAGAAAGACAGACAGGAGAAATTATTAGAGATTCCAGGTGTGAAAATTTTAGATATCACTGTAAGGGAATACCCGCTGGGGGAGGCTGCTGCACATTTAGTGGGATATGTTCAAAACGTTACAGCAGAAGATTTAGAAGAACACGCAGGAGAGGGATATACATCGAACAGTGTGATTGGAAAAAGTGGAATGGAAGGGTTATTTGAAAAAGAATTAAAGGGACAGAATGGGTGTGCTATTTCTATTGTTGATTCAAACGGCAATAAGAAAAAAATCGTAGTAAGCACGATTGTGGAAAATGGAAAAGATATAAAACTAACGATAGATTCGGATTTGCAGAAAGAATTATATGAGCAATTTAAAGATGATAAGAGTTGTACGGTTGCTATGAACCAGTATACAGGAGAAGTGCTGGCATTAAGCAGTACACCGTCATATGATAACAATGATTTTATTATGGGAATGTCAAATGAAAAATGGACTGTACTTAATGAAGATGAAAGAAAACCTATGTATAACCGTTTTCGACAGGTATGGTGTCCGGGCTCTACGTTTAAGCCTATCATAGCTGCTATTGGATTAACAACAGGGGCAATTGATCCAGATGAGGATTATGGGAATGAAGGATTGAGCTGGCAGAAAGATTCCTCATGGGGATCTTATTATGTAACGACGCTTCATGCTTATGAGCCGGTTATTCTAAAAAATGCTTTAATTTATTCGGATAATATTTATTTTGCAAAGGCGGCATTAAAAATTGGGGAAAACGATATGGAAAGTTCATTAACAAAACTGGGATTCAATGATGTACTTCCATTTGATATTAAGATGGCAAAATCGCAGTTTTCCAATACAGAAAAAATTGAAAAAAGAGGTACAGTTGGCTGATAGTGGCTATGGACAAGGTCAGATTCTTGTGAATCCTTTGCATATGGCTTGTATGTATTCTGCATTTTGCAATGAAGGAAATATGATAAAACCATATCTTACATATAAGGAAGATGCAATGCCTGATGTCTGGATTAAAGAAGCATTTACAAAGGATGTGGCGCAAACTGTTTTGGAGGATACGAAAGAAGTCATAAACAATCCTCATGGAACTGGCTATGCAGCACATAGAACGGATATTATATTAGCCGGAAAAACGGGAACTGCAGAAATCAAAGCATCAAAAGATGATACAACGGGGACTGAATTGGGATGGTTTTCTGTTTTTACAACGGACAAGAATATGGAGCGTCCTATTATGATTGTCAGCATGGTAGAAGACGTAAAAGGAAGAGGTGGAAGCGGTTATGTTGTCAAAAAAGATAGTCAGGTTCTTGAAAAGTGGTTGTCTGATAATTAGTATAGGATTTTTGATGGAAATTTCGGGATGTAAAGGGAATACAGAAGAACCAGTAGCTTCTGAATCTGTTGAAATTGTCGATGAGAAAAATAGATGACAATTTTATAAACATTCCGATAGATATTTATGTGGAAGCTGCAAAAAACAATGAACTAACGGATATGGAAACCGTATGTAAAGTCATAAAAAGATTCGGGGAATGTGGATATGCAGCGGTTGATTGTGAAAATCGAGTTGATATGACACAAATGCAAAGTGTGATGGATTTTTTGTGATTCGGTAGAGAACCAGAAAGAAGCAGAAGTGACAATTATCCAAGTGAGTAGTTTGGGAGGATTTTCAGTCTATCATTTACAGACAGAAAATGGAGTGGTTCATGTGAAAAGATGTTACTACGGATATAAAGATGGAATTATGAAAAGTGAAGATGAGGGTGAATATCAAACCGATTATTGGAGATATACCGATGATGGATATCTGATGTTTTCTGGAACTTATTTTTCAGAAGAATTGTATGTATTAACATTAAGTTCTGCAGAAGAGCATGTAGCATTTCGTATACTGCCATTGGATGCAAAGTGTCGGGAATTAAATGAAAAATATCTTTTGCCAATAGGATATGAGTTAAATAATATGTTTTTAGTGGATTGGAATGAGGATGATTTTGGTGATTTGAATTTCTATGACATGTTTGATTTGTTGTATCCAAAGTTGCATAATGAAAAATTTCCATATGTAGCAGATGATAACTTAGGCATAGGTGCAGTTTATCATATTCCTAAAACAGAGTTTGAAAATGTAATTATGGAATATTTTAATATCGACAGTGAAACACTGCAATCCAAAACAGTCTATGATTCGGAGGATTCCACATATGAATACAAGCCGAGGGGTTTTGAAGAAGTAGAGTACCCGGAATACCCATATTCAGAAGTAATCGGGTATACGGAGAACAGTGATGGAACAATTACACTTACTGCTAATGTGGTATTTCCATATTCGGGAAATTCCAAAGTATATGCTCACGAGGTTGTGATTCGTCCTTTGGAGGATGGCAGAGTACAATATGTATCCAATCGGATCATACCTTCCGAGGATAATAGTGAGGAAACATGGCACACACCCCGTTTGACAGCAGAGGAATGGGAAGAACTGTATGGAGGCGAATGATGGAAGATGTAAATTGGCTGTTGAAGAAATGGGGATTTCCGATTTTGATGTTGCTTATTGCGGTAATAGCAGGAGTGCTTTGTTGTGGAAAGCATCACACGGAAGAACAGAAGGCGGCAGAAGAAGTGTGGGAGCCTCCGGTGGAAATCAAAGACAGTGAAACGATAACGGAAGAAGAAAGTGATACGGAAACTTCTATAGATTCAGCATATTGGCTTATTCCGCAAGCCAGTGATTGTCTTATTTCTGATGAGGAAAAGCAGCATCTACAAAGTACAGTTTTGTCGGCAGCAGAATCGGTTAAAGAAATCTATAAAAATGTGATAATTAAAGATGCTGCGAATTATTCCTCCGGTGTTAGTGAATTTACAAGCGAACAACGGAAAACGGTTGTGGAGCAGTTAGGAGCGGCCGGTTTGGTAAGTGTTGAAGAAGATACTAATATGCAGAACCCTGAAAAGATAGAAATGTTTTACTCAGATTATCTGAATGGGAAGGATTCAATGGTTACCATATTCGAAGTGCAGCGGGATGGACTGATTGGAGCATTTACTTTTATATATCGGAAAGGTGAGTTACAGACCTATTACATAGGAATCCGGTGGAAAGAAGGCGGTATACCGGAGATACAGGGAACTTCGGTAAGTAATGTGACAGAAATTAAACTTACAGAAAAAGGGTATTTTATCTACGCATTTGAATATGTGATTGCACATGCAAGTTTGAGACAGTATTGGAGAATAGAGCCGCTTCCGGAAGACTGCCGGAAATTGACGCAAGAATACATATCAGGACTAAGCTATGTGAATTATAATGTGCTTGTCACAAACTGGGACAGAAGTAATGTAGAGGATATTCTTATGCCTTGTATGTATGAAGATATCTATCGGATTTATACTGGAGAAAATTTGAAAACAGAAAATTGGAAAATTCCAGCAGAAGAATATGAGAGGATAATGACTACCTATTTTCCGGTATCTGTAGAACAGTTGCGAGAACATTGTGGATATGATAAAGACAGCAACAGCTATGAATATGAGATGATTTATGCCAGCCCGTATCCACCTTTTGGAGAAGTAGTAGATTATACGGAAAATGCGGATGGAACGCTCACACTTATCGTAGATGGTGTATGGCCGGATTATAATTCTGACCTCGCTTTTAGAAATACGGTTGTAGTTCAGCCGTTTGAAGACGGAACTTTTAGGTATCTTTCTAATTCTATAGAGCAAATAGAATTGGAATTGCCGCCAATAGCAAAATCACAGCAAAGGTGATTTCGAAGGAAAGGATAATTTTATGGTATTAAAGAAAATGAATATTTTACTGATTACGGCATTTCTGATTGGGTGTTGTGTGTGTGCCTGTGGGAAGGAAGATAGTATTACAAGCGAAACTCTTGAGAAAGATACAGAAGAGGTATCTTCCACAGAGGAAACAAAAAGTGCAGAGGAAGAGGCTACAGAACAGTGGGAAAAGGGCTACAATCTTCCCGTGGACGAACAGGAAGCGGTGGAAGCTGAAAATGACTGTATAGAAATGATGGAACGTATTTCTGACATTTATGGAGATGCAGATAAAGGAGCAGCTTCTAATGTTGTTTTGGAAGATGAAACAATTTTTAAAATGCAGAAGAAAATAATGGAAACAGGATGTCCGGTTGCTACATTGGTTTTGTATTCTAATATGGGAAATTATGAAAATGTAGATAAATTTCTCAATGAATGCATGGATGGGAAAAGCGGCGCTGTAGTAATTTATGAGATATATGATGATGGTGGCGTAGGAAGAATGAAATTTATTTTCGATGGAACAGATATGTACATCGTAAGTACAAGAGGCGTTTGGAATGATAATAATACACCAGGAACATCATACATTTCTTACACCAGAATCAAAGAGTGGAAATATACGGGTAAAGGGTGGTTTTGTTATGAACTATGTGTACCAGAGTATCCGGAAGTAACTGAGATGGTGGATGGGAGCTGTCTGATCAGAGTAAAGCCAATGACAGAGGAACAGCGTGAAATGTCTGAAAAATGCGTGCGTGGTCTGGGATATCAGGGAAATAACCTCTTATGTTCCAATTGGGATACAGAGCATATGGAAGAACTGGATTATAATGGGATATATGAATATCTGTATGCAATGAAATACCAGGAAAAGTTTAATTCTGAGAATTACCCAAATGGAATACCAAAAGAGGAATTTGAAAATTTAATTATGGAGTATCTTCCGGTGACGGCAGAGCAGATACGGGAATATGCGGTGTTTGATGAGGAAAACCAGACTTACGCTTGGGTGCGTCTTGGTTGCCTTAATTATGCACCAACGTTCTTTGGTACTTCTTTGCCGGAAGTAATTGATATAAGAGAAAATGGAGATGGAACAATTACACTAACCGTTGATGCAGTTTGTGATATGGTTATATGTGATGATGCAGTTATAACTCATGAACTTACGATAAGGTTTGCAGAGGATGGCAGCTTTCAGTATTTGGGGAATGAAATCCTAAATGACGGAATTATGCAGATACCCGATTACCAATACCGAATTAAAAATTGATTTGACAATAGAAGTGTTTTGTACTAATCTTACATATGTAAGAGATGGGAGGACACATGAAGAAATAAAGGACAGAGGTTATTATATTGTATTTTAAGGGAAGGATGGAGTAAAAATGATTATAAAGTCTATTATGACCGATGAAGATAGAAAAGCATTAGAGTATATGCTTTCGTTAGAATATGCTATGCCATATCAATTACTTAAGACAAAATATAATAGAAGGAAAATTATTTATATAATGACACCAGTATTATTTTTGTTATCAATCGGCTGCTATTTTGTAAAGAGTTATCCGATGTTTTATGTGGAAATGGGGATTTCTATTATTGCATTGATTTGGATTATTTGGTTTCAATCTAAGGGAAAAAAATTTGAAAATAATGTCCATGAATTTGTATGGAATAAATCAAGATATAACAAAGTGGAAATTGATATTCAGGGAATAAAATTAGAAGATAAAAAGATCTGTGAACTTAAAGAAATAGATAGAGTCTTTTTTGTACAAAGGTTTTTTCTTTCTCATAACGAATGAAAAAAAGTTACTTGTACTAAAAACAGTAGGTATAGAGACAGAAGAACTTATTAAGATTATTAAAGAAGCTGATATCTTATTTGAAAAAAAAAGAGAAGAACCATTTAATATTTATGAATATTGCAAAAAGTAGTAGTTAAAAAAGAAAAAACAATTAATAAGATAATGGAAAAAAACGAGTAAAAGTTAATTCTACAGTTAACCTTTACTCGTTTTTGTTATTTCTGTGATACCCAGATATTCATGTCTGACAAGATTGACATGGTTATTTCAGTTGCGTTGCCTCCGGTAGCATCTCTATCGGCTCCAATATTTGTGGCAAAAAAGTATGTATTATCTTCCGTTTCGACAAAGCCAACAAACCATCCATTAATATCCTGACCATTTACACGGCCAGTTCCGGTCTTTCCGTAGAATGTTCCGGCATCGGAAGCTGAAAGGCAGATGGCATCTTTTACTGCATTGATATTTTCAGGGGCGAAGCCGAAACTGTTATTCTGTAGAAATCGCCACTCATGTTTTCGTTACCATATCCGATTTCTTGAACATAGCTGTAAACGTCAGAGGCTCCAAGCTGTTCATCTACTGTTTGAAAATACCAATTCACAGAGGATGTCATCGCAGACTGTAAGGTCTGATCAGCGTTCCATGCTTCAAACGGACAGCTTTCTCCATTCCATGCAATAAAGGAATCTTCTGGTGTAATGACACCTTCTTCCAATCCAAATAAAGCATCATATATCTTGTAAGTGGAATAAGGCTTTATTTGATGTTTCCGGCGCTGGCAGCAAACGGAAAAGGAGAAATGGAGACCTTTTATAAAGCGTATTTCCATAATTCTCATAATCGTCTTCTTCCAGCATTTTTAGAACAGAAGTGTCACAGGCACTTCTCTGTCATTACGCATTTCTCTTAGCGCAAACCAGACAAAGGGGTTAAACCAATAAAGCACTCCGGCAAAGTTCATAAGATAATTGGCAATGGCAGCTGTTGTCATTTGAAAATAGTGAAGATGATGTTATTAGCGAGATATTAAGCATATTAGAAAATAAGTAAAATGAAAATAGAAACATAAAAAAATGCTTAGAATTTCAGGATTAACAATAAAAATGCTGAAGAACGGTTGGCGGTAAAGAAAACAAAAAAAGAATTACTTTTACAGAATTTGGATTTTTACGGTTAGCGCAAAATGCTGGAATG
>VOFH01003009.1_pt1 | contig 33508 bp, 67 predicted proteins | sample 5384091 | NCBI WGS metagenome assembly VOFH01 (sample SAMN12384727, study PRJNA508395) | human gut metagenome | isolation source: healthy gut G | host: Homo sapiens
ATCAGTATGCCCCGTTCAGTTACGTATTTGGGAAGGATTATCTCTGCTTCAGGAATGAAACCTCTCTCGTTTCTATGCTATCCGGAAGGCAGCGAAAAGGGATGACTGTGGTGTTTAACGCGTCTCGGTTACGGAAGACATGCAGGGATATCCGCTGGAAATGGTAATATTTTTTTTGTAAATGAGATAGAGGCGAAGTATCTGGCAGAATGTGATGAGGGTGACTATCAAATAATTCTGGAACGTCTTCATCAAAATTATCCAGCAGCCATACTTGTGATGACGGTCGGGAAGAAGGGGTCTACCAGTCAGAAAGTGATTTCTTCCACTTGCCGGCAAATCAGGTATCCGTTGTAGATACTACGGCGGCCGGAGATACGTTTGGTGGCTATTATCTGGCGTGTATCAGTAAATCCATGACTGTGAAGGCAGCGCTGGAGACGGCTACGGCCCAGCTGGACTGGCGGTAGGGCGAAACGGTGTTTCTGTCAGTATCCCGTACTGGGAGATGTTGAAAGCATGATGAAAAGGGAAGAATGATGTAAATGAAATGAGAAATGAGCAGCTTGCAGTTGAAGAAAAATATTGAAAAAAAAGCGGGCAGGCTATCAGGAAAGAGAGACCGCAGGACTAGGGTAAGATGCGCCAGCAATTTCATTTATGGCTGAAAGCGGATGGATTAATGATCCGAACGGATTAATCTATTTTCACGGACAGTACCATCTGTTTATCAGTTTAATCATTTAAGCCTGCCTGGGGAGAAATGTACTGGGGCCATGCGGTAAGTGATAATCTGGTAGACTGGACTTATCTTCCGGTTGCCCTGGCGCGAGAACTACGATTCTCACGAACAGGAGGATGTTTTTCGGAACTTCCATCGAATATGATGGAAAGCTGTATCTCTTATATACAGGAACCAGCAGTGGAGAACATGGTTTTTTGTGCAGGTACAGTGCCTGGCTGGAGTTCGGATGGGATCACCTTTGAAAAGTATGAGGAAATCGTACTGCGGGCGCCGGCTGGTTACGATGAATGCGATTTCCCGACCCAAAGGCCTGGAGCCATGATGATTCTTTTTTATATGATCTGTGGTACAAAAAGATGGCTATGCAAGCTTCTGCTTTTCAAATCAGCAGACTTAAAAAATGGGAACTACAAGAGTGTAATGGCTGAGCAGGGGAATGGGGAGAAATGTGGGGTGTCCTGATTTCTATTCGATCGAAGAACCGATGTTCTGACTTTTTCACCAGTGGGAGCAGGGAACGGAAGACAGTCTATGACGGGACAACTGGATTATCAGACAGGAAAGTTCTGCTGTACCAGAAGGTGAAGGTAGACTGGGGGTTTTGACTATTATGCGCCTCAGACGCTGGAAGATGAAGACGGGCGAAGAATCATGTTTGGGTGGGCAGGTGGATGGGACTGGATGCCATGGTGGAATGGGCACGGCCCTTCGGAAAAAAAGAGGAGTGGTGTGGTTTTTCGGAATTCCCAGAGAGGTCAGACTGCTCGATGATCATTCTCTGCAATTTATTCCTGTAAAAGAATTAGAGAGTTTAAGACGGAGGGAAATGATTTCTGTATCAGAAGAATCTATAACAGAAGAAACACCGTTTTTTGCCGGACGTCCGGATCTATGAAATGAAAGCTTTCCATTAATTTGAAGGAAAGCCAGGCGGAGTGTTGTATCCTCAGGCTTTGCGGAACGGAGGACTTCTACACAGATATCACAGCAGATTTAAAGAACGGAGAACTCCGGGTGGACCGGAATCATTCAGATAAAGTGGAATCATGGAGTGAGTAGGAGTAATCTTTATCTGCAGGATAAGGAAAGGCTGGATCTTCATATTTTATGGAACAGAGTTCGGTGGAAGTATTTGCTGACGCATACAGGAATGTCCATACATGCCGGCTTTATTCGGACAGCGGACAGTGCCGGAACAGGATCATGACTATGGGAGGAACTGTAAGAATTGAACATCTGAAGCTGTGGTCTTGTTAGGTGCTAAATCATATGGAAAAGATGACAAATGTCAAATAAAAATGACGGCTGTCATCTTTTTGTTATAGAGATTAATGCAAAGGTCACATTTGTGATAGGTTATGGTCCCTCCTGTTATAGAAATTTGAAAAAAATAAAGGTAGGATATAAGAGAACAAAAGTGATAGAAGTGTATGAGAAACAACAGGTGATAAAATGAGAAAGAAGGAAACATGGCCGTTGAAAAGAAATAAGCTGATTGTCATGTCGATCGATGCACTATTTGACGAGGACATACCATGCATAAAGGAACTGCCGAATTTTAACCGTCTGTTAAAGAACTCGCCAGAGTGCGCGGAGGGATGCGTGGAATTTATCCGGCGCTTACCTATCCTTCGCATGTTTCCATGATTACAGGAACATATCCGGAACGCCATCATATCTGCCACAATGAGATTGTGGACCCATTCAGCAGAGAGATGGACTGGTACTGGTACTGGATCAGATGCGGTTGGTGATTCTCGACGCTGCCCATGCTGCGGGATATACCACAACATGCCTGGGGTGGCCGTGTATGGGCGGCGATCCGGCTTCTGACTGGAATGTGCCTGAGATATGGCCGAAACGTGGAGCCGGTAATCTGGAAGAGAGGTTCTTATAGGTTCTTCATCGGAGAGTGTGCTGGCAGATGGCGGAGTTTTTAAGAAAACATATGCATGTCTATAAGAAACTGGCCCAGATTCTTCGTCGATGAAGCGATTGTCGGATGCGCCTGTGATCTTATCAGAACAAGACAGCCGGATGTCGCTTTTTCATGCATGTGGCTCATCTCGATCATATGAGACACGTCCCTGGAGTTTATGGCCGGGAAATAGAGGAAGCGCTGATGGTTCATGATGATTGGCTGGGAAGAATACTCGATGAGGTGAAGGAGGCAGGCCTTGATGATTTTACAAATATTGCTGTTGTCAGTGACCACGGTCACCTGGCGGTAAAAAGGATGTTTCCAGCCCAATGTTCTGCTTGCAGTAGCCGGGTTGATCCGTCTCGACCAGTCGGGTACGATAACTGGCTGGGAAGCTTTCTGTAACTCGGCTTCTCTTTCACACAGGTTCATATGAGAGATCGGAGGATCGACAGGCCAGGGAAAAGCTGGAAGCTGTCTTAGCTGATGTGATTAAGAATCCAATTTATGGAGTGGAAGCGGTCTTTACAAAGGCGGAGGCTAAGACAGGAACACCATCTGGAAGGCAGTTTGAGTATATTATGGAAGGCGGTACCGGAACCGCCTTTGGAAATGCGGTATCTGGCCAGGTGATTGTAAAACCAGATAATTCTGACTATAAATTTTCAGTATCCTCCATGGCCATCTTCCCACAAAGGTCCTCAGCCTATCTTTTTTATGAGCGGACCCGATGTAAAGGCGGGGCGGTGATGGAGCGACAGCGGATTATCGACAAGCACCGACATTTGCGTACATGCTTGGGGTTTCCATGGAAGAGGCCCAGGGGAGGTGTATGGAAAGAACTGCTGTTAAAAACCGTGAAACAGAGTCTTAAAAAGGTGGATGATATGAATATGAGAAAAACGGTAAAAATTCCATAAACGGCAGGGAAGGAGAAAGGAATCAGGGTTTTCTGCAGAAGTCAGAAAAAACTGGAGATTGTTTCTTATGATCATGCCTGCAGTGTTATTTTTCTGATTTTTCAACTATGGTCCCATGGCAGGAATCTATTATGCGTTTACACAGTATAATTTCCGGGGTGGTCTGTTTTGGAAGTCCATTTATCGGTCTTACAAACTTTAACATTCTGATCCAAAACGGAAGCCTTGGTTATCTGACTAGAAAACACGGTACTGTACAATCTGTTATTTATCGCTGGGGAATATTCTGGAGGTGTTGAAGTGGCGGTTCTGATCCATCGTCTGTCCTCCAGAAATTTAAAAAATTTCGCAGTCAGTGATTCTGTTTCCTTACGTCATCTCTTATGTCATCGTGCAGGTATTTGCCTGCAATGCTGAACAGCTTAATTCCGGCGCTGTTACCCATTTTGTTCGGGAAAGATGGGGCGGCCGGGTTTAATGCCTCATACCACGCCTGAATCTGGAAATATATCATAGTTCTCATCTATCTCTGGAAAAATACAGGCTATGGAATGATCATTTATCTGGCGGCCTTAAGTGGAATCAGTAAGGATTATTATGAGGCGGCGCAGATTGACGGAGCATCCGCATATCAGCAGATACGATATATTACCCTGCCTCAGTTGACGCCTACCTTTATTACGTTGCTTCTACTGCTGGCCATAGGAAATATTTTAAGAGGACAGTTTGAATTTGTTCTATCAGTTGGTGGGGACGAATGGCCTGCTCTATGAAACAGACAGACATCTTTGACACTTTTGTATTCCGTCTGCTGCCAGAATTCCTTTGATGTAGGGCTTGGAACAGCGAAGAGGTTTATATCAGTCATTCGGATTGTTTGTCGTGCTGTCGTGTAATTATTTCGTGAAACGGTCAAATCCGGATTATGCCTTATTTTAGGAGACAGGTCAATGAAGAAAAAAACTGACGAAACTGGATGTGATATCCTATTGTTTTATATCGCTGCTCGTTCTGACAAGTCTTCTGCCGATGGTGATGATATTAATCGCATCTTTTACAGACAATAATACAATACTACGGAATGGTTACACTTTCTTTCCGGGAAAATGGTCTGCCCATGCATACTAATTATATTTTCATCCGCAGGAGAAGTGATAAGATCTTATGAGGTAACACTTTTTATTACTTACGCTGGTACCGGGGCGGGGCTGATTGTTACGGCACTGGCCGGATATGTTTTAAACTGCAGGAAGTTTAAGTACCGAAATTATTTTTCGTTTTTCTTTTATTTTACGACGTTGTTTTCGGGTGGACTTGTTCCGTTTTATATTATGGCAAGCCATTCTGGGGCTTAAGGACAATCTTTCTTGCTGTGATACTTCCAGGACTTACCAGTCCGTTTTTAATCATTCTGATGAGAAGCTTTATTACAACCTCTATTCCTGATTCTCTAATGGAATCTATGAGGATAGACGGAGCTACGGACTTTACTAGTTTTTGCCCGCCTGGTACTTCCGCTTATAAAGCCTGCACTTGCCACTGTTGGCCTGTTTTTGGCTTTGAATTACTGGAATGGCTGGTATCTGCCAATGCTGTTTTTAAACCGGCCGAAAGATTTTCCAATACAGTATTACCTTCATAATATGATGTCAGTTCAGAGGATGGCAGCGACCTCAGGTGCGGCAGTTCAGGGGATGCAGTTTCCGGGAGAGTCCATCAAGATGGCGATGGCGGTGGTGGGCAACGGCGCCAATTCTGTTGGCATACCCCTTGTACAGAGATATTTTGTAGAAGGGCTTACAGTAGGCGCCGTAAAAGAATAATATTTTTACTTAGGAGGCAAGTAGATGAAAAAGATTATGAAAAGGTTGTTTCTGTTGTTTTCTGTACTGCAGCAGCGATACAGCGCTAACCCGGATGCGGAGCAAAAGGCTTTGGTGGGGGAGGAGACTACACAGACAGCAGCAGGTGAAACAGGAAAAAAAAAGTGGAAAGCAGAAGGAGAAACGATCCATTTAAAGATAGCTACCTGTGGCAACGCCTAAGAATATGGACAAATTGTAGAGCAGGCAAATGCTGTTTTAAAAAAGAAAAGCTGAATATTACAATTGAAGTGGTTCCTCTGGCTTTCGACGGTTCGAAATATAATCTGCTCCGACCACAGGTAATGATGTGGATCTGATTTTATACAGCGACATGGGCAAAATCAGACCAACGCCTGGATGGAGCGTATCTGCCATTAAAAAGAAATGATTCAGAAAGAAGTTCCCGAACTTTGGGATTCAATCGAGGAAGATTGGAAAAGTGTGAGATTAATGGGGAGATCTACAATATACCATCTACCTCGGATGGATCTGATCGAGATCGGTTTTACCTACAGGGAAGATTTGAGAAAGAAGTATAATCTTCCGGAAATCACGGATATCGCCTCCATGGAAGCTTACTTTGCAGGAATTAAGGAATATGAGCCCAACAATGGTACCATGTTCGGACAGAGGCGGAAGAGTAAATGAAATGTTTCAGCTTTTTAAACGGCTGGTATGCGATGTCGAACAACCTGGCGTATGATTTAAGGGGGATCAGAAAGGAGTGGTTGTGTACTCTAAAACAGATTCTTTTAAAAAGGGGGTAGAAACTGCAAGAGAATGGGTGGAGAACGGCTGGATTGACAGTGATATCATTTCCGCAAATGTAGACTCCGCCGGACAGTTTTATCGGGGAAATACGCCAGTACCATATCCTATGCGACGGGGAGGCATTAACTTAATCTATTCCTGCACTAACCTCCAATCCTGACTGGGAAATCAAGATGGTCAATTTTGGTGCCATGGGACCAGAGAGTTCTGAAGAAGCATCCGATGCATACCGCGTTTGGACTTCCCAAAGCCAGTCCACATCCGGTGGAAGCGTTAAAGTTTATGCTGGAACTTCGAACGAATCAGGAGCTGTATCAGCTTTTGACTGCGGGATTTTGGGGAGAAGACTATGAGGTTGACGGACAACGGTAATTATAAGTCACTGAATTCAGCCAGAACACCCGGCATTTACCAAAAGGAATGGGGCTCACCGGCTTTTATTACAGTGTACCGGAACTGAGCTTTTAAAGCCGGAACATTATGAGTTTATCACCAGTGTTTACGATACGATGAGACCCTATGTGGTGGATAATACGATTATGGGCTTTCCTGCGGATGACGATTCTGTTAAGGCAGAGGTTACGGCGGTTAACCAGTTGATCTCCCAATATCTGAATCCTCTGATTAACGGAATGGTGGACGATACCGATGGAGGGATTACCGATTTAAATGAGCGGATGGACCAGGCCGGAATTGAAAAAATTCATGAGACTATTTCCTCTCAGGCGAAGGCATATACGAAAGCCATTAAAGGTGAATAAAGGGATGGGAAATCAGCCTTCTGCGAAGAGGGCTGATTTTCTGTCGTTTGACGAATGCGGGAACTTTTCGCTATAATGAGAGCAGACAACAAGTTCTTAACGGGCTTAATGGGAATGGAATATGAGGGGATGGCCAGTGAGTGAAGATAAAAAAAAGAATAGAAAAAAAGAATCTGATGAGGCGGATCAGCCCTGTCCTTGGTATTCTCACTGTCGGACTGGTATTCAGCATTCCTCCTTAACTGTCCGCAATTATCTATACGAGATATGAACAGAAGCAGTATGCGATGATGGCATTAAGGCCAATATATGGATTCCGTGGACCGGGAGATCGCCGCCATTACCAGGAACCAGGCGAAGATGATAATTGATTATACACAGGGCGAGGGGACACTCTCTCCATTGAAAATGGCACTGAACGCTGCTGATAAATCGCTGGAACGCAGCTGCAGGGACAGGAGCAGTTAAATAATGTATTCAGTATTTATTTTTTTGATTATCTTTGCTAATTTCATTTTTCTGTATTTCCCGGACAGAAATCGGTATATTGCATGTGAAGCGTCTTCGGAGAATTTGGAATTGAGGATACGATTGCTTGACCCTTATGAAGGCCGGTTAATGAGTATTCAAAAATGGATGGCTGGTCTATTGCGGAAGAGGAGAGATATATTTGATTAAGACCTGAAATACCAAAATATACAGTTTGGATACTGGCACAGCAAAGGAGATGTCAGATTTAATGAGCAGTTTAAGCGACGCGGAGGAAGACAGCTTGATCTTAACCAGTTTAAATGGAGACAGCCTGACGGAGATACCAGGCAAATAGAACCATATTTGGAGGAAGACCGGTTTCTTTTCTAAATACATCGAGATACAGAGAACGTTTGATAAACTGCCGTTTGCAATCCGTTACTTATTCCTGTCTCAAGGATATTTCAGAATATTCTCTGGCTTCAGCTGATTCTGGCGGCGATTACGGGATTGGAACGGCGTTTGGTCTGTTCTTTTATTTTACTACACAGTGCGCCATTATAAAACCGATTCAGACATTTGTGAAGGCCTTTCCGGGTATGGGGGAGAGGAACTCCGAGCTCGACAGCGCCAGGATACTGGGTTGGAGCAGGCGGATTTACAGTTCCGTAATCTGGCTGAACAGATTAAAAAATCTGAAAATATCTCTTTATGAAAACAGATGGAACAACAGAAGGAAGTAATCGAATTTATGAAGCTTCAGATTCGCCCTCATTTTATTTAAACTGTTTAAATCTGGCTTACAACATGGTGGAACTGGAAAAGTATGATGAATGCAGGCAGATGTTGCGTTTGACTTCGAATATTTCCGTTATCTGTTAAAGAGCGATATGCGTAAGGAATTAATCCGGGATGAGCTGTCTTATGTCAAGAATTACTTAAAGATTCAAAGCATCCGTTATCGCCGGACATTTAACTATTATATTGAACAGGATCACGCACGATGATTGCTATATACCGCCTTTGATTATTCAGACTTTTTGTTGAGAACGCGGTAAAGAAATACGGTTGCACTGGAACGGCGGTGGATATTTCCATAACCGTTATGGAGGAAAATGTGACAGGGAGCCTGTAATCCATATTTTTATAACAGATACAGGTGATGGATTTTCGGAAGAAATTCTGTCCAGACTACAGAAGGGGGAATCCCTGCAACGGGATAATGGAACAGGAATCAGTATCACAAACAGTATAAAACGGCTGCAATACCATTTTGGAGAAAAATGCAGAGTCCGGTTTTATAACAGCCCTCAGGGAGGTGCGGTTGTAGAGTTGACAATTCCTGTGAGCAGGAAAAGACGAAAGGTATGGCATACGTGAATGATTATGGAAACAGAAGGAGAATTCTGATATGACAGATAAAGTAATAGAAGATCGGCTGACTGCAGTTCTGGAGGCATTTGTGACTGGGGATGCCATGGGGATGGCCACAGTAAATTTATGACAGGAAGGAAATTATAAGGAAGTTTGGAGGCTGGGTAACCAGTCTTATTGATACAAGGTATTCCAAATTACATAAGGATCTGCCTACAGGAAGCATAACGGATGACAGTGAGGAAAACCTGATCCTTTGGAAGAATATAAAAGCGGGAGAAGTAACTATGGAGGCTACAGCGGAGGGACTTCTTCGATGGATTAATGAATCGAATGCCATGGAGAAAAAGTACATTGGCCCCAGTGCTGCAAAAGCGCTGACAGACATCAAAGGTGAGTCTCACCCTATGAGAGCGGCAGGGAAGGACCACCTGCGGAGGAATTATGAGGACGCCCTGTGTATTCCTGTTCTCACCGGGACAGGATGAGGATCAACTGGCGGTTCATATATGGCGGTGTCTTGTGCCCTCACAATACATCGGAGGCGATGGAAGCTGCAGGGGCTTATGGATTTGCACTGCGCGCTGCCTTTCTGGGAGAAAGCTTTGAAGAGATTATCGATGCAGCTATGAGAGGCGGAGAGCGGCTGCTTGAGTTTGTGGAAGAAATCCGCAGCTCGCCTTCTTCATCGGCCAGAATTAAAGAGGTGGTTACAAAAGCAGGGAGATGGATGAATGCCAGCTTATGGACTGGCTCCATGAGGTTCTGGGCAATGGTCTATCCTCGTCTGATGTCTGCGGCCGTGTTCGGAGCATTCGCAATGGCAGGCGGTGATGTCTTTAAGGCTATTTGTATGGGGGGCTTCCATGGGCGGAGACACGGATACTATTGCGGCTCTGGCTGGTGCTTTAAGTACCGCCTTTGTTGGAAGCCACAACATCCCCGGGGATATCCTGGAAACTATAAAACATGTGAATCATCTGGATTTGGCTGGTCTTGCCGGCCGGGGATGGGAAAAGATGTAAAAGAGCGGGGGCAAGAGGCCGGAAAGGAACCAGAGAAATGAATATTCTAATTGTAGATGACGATTCATACGTTCTGGAGCTGATTTGCAAAAAAAATAGACTGGAGTAGTCTCGGCATCAATGAGATTTACACAGCATCGAGCGCAAAGCAGGCAAAAAGAAATAATTTTGGAACAGAATATCCATATCCTGCTTACCGATATAGAGATGCCGGGGGAAAGCGGCCTGGAACTTTGGAGTGGGTCCGCAGTCGGAATATACGGCTGGAGGCCATGTTTTGACAAGCTACGCTGAATTTGAATATGCAAAGAAGGCGATTGAGTTAAAGAGCCTGGAATACTATTTGAAACCAGTCGATGAACATTCTTTATCAAAGGGAATTGCATCTTCGGTAAAGCGATGTCTGGAATATGAAAAAATAGGCGCTTACAGGAAACAAAGTGAATATCTGGCCGCTCATTCCCATGTAATTGAGGAACACTTCTGGCTTGACTTAACGAAAGGTTTTTTGAGGAGAGGAAAGAAATCGTCTGGGAAAGGATTTGCAGTGATAAGCTTTCTTTTACACAGGATCATCATTTTGCGGTGATACTTTTCGGATCATGCCCTCTCTGGGGCGCGATACAGATGAGTATCTGCGTATTTACAGGAACCGGATCAGAAAAATGCTGCGGGAATTCTATAAGGATACTTATTATGAAAGTGTCTATGACTTTACAGAAAATGAAGGGCAGTTCGGACTGTGTTTAAAAACTGGAGCCGGATATCTTTAATTTGATAGACATCAAAATACGGCATGGCGGCTGATCAGTATCTGGAAAAGCAGGAACATCTGGAACTTTACGGAGCCGTGGTGAGATAACCACAATTGATGGTATTTATGGTCAACTCATGGAACTTAAAAATCTGTTAACCGGCCTGATCGAATCAGATGAGAAGGTAATAACCTGTAAGAGTGTCAAGACCAGAGAGAAGATCGGCTATAACATGCCGGATTTGGAAATCTGGGAAACTGTCTTCCACAGCGGGGGGCAAAAGATACTGAGCGGGATGATTACGGACTATTTAGAACAGCTGGCCTCTGAAAAAGCAGATCAACAGCTTTGTACTCCGGATGTTCCGCATGGATGTAGAACAGTTGGTCTACCAGTATCTGAGAAAAAATCATGTGGAGATGCATAAGCTGTTTGACAGCAAAAAGCTAAGAGACTCTGTCAGACCTGGCGCTCAGTCTATAGAATATATGAAACAGTATGCGGATTATCTGATTGAAAAGTCTATGGAATATACGGAAATGACGGAAAAAACTGATTCCATTATAAGCCGGGTGAAGGAATACCTGGATAATCATTATTGCACCGCGATTTCACGCAATGATCTTGCAGATGTTGTGTACTTAAATCGAATTACTTATCACGGCTGTTTAAGAGGAGATGAATACCTCTATCAATTCCTATTTGATTGATAAACGGATCGATAAGGCAAAATCTTTGCTGGAGCACAGCGATATGCCAGTTCATGCGGTTTCTATGGAAGTGGGATATAACAACTTCTCTTATTTTACGAAGTTATTTAGGAAAAGACGGGCAGACGCCGAATGAGTACAGGAAAGAGTATGGGGATCAGGGGAAAGATATTTTTTCTTAGGTAGCAGGAAAAGAAAATCTAAGGTACTTTCGTATAATTCATGTTGTTTAGAGGCAGGTGTTTTGGAAGAGGCTGAACGCAATAATATTACAGCTCTGATGCTCACCGATTCCTCAGCGCTCCGTCTGTCCGAGGACTACAAGAAAGATAATAAAATCAGCAATAATCATAAAAACAACCATCATATTGGAGCGATATCTGATACGTTATAACTAAAAAATATTGGGGAGTCCACGGGATGTACTTTCGTGTGTGTGGGAGAGAGGCTGGTATAAAAGCGGCCATAGAATGATGTTTGAGAAAGTATTCTTGGTTCCATATGAAGATAGTGCAAACTATCCTGCACTTTCTAAGTACTGTGAAGAAAATGGTTATTCCTGCATATTTACAGGAGATGATGAGGCAGAAATATCCGGTAAGAAATATAGATATACAGGGACTATGAGCCTGGCAGCAGAAATTACGGTATTATAAAAAAAAGAAAAAATGATTTTCAGTTAAATAAAGGCTGCTTCAATAAAGCAAACAGTTTTGGCTCTCGCTTTTTACAGCGCAGAGCCATTTTCAGTTTTTATCGCCTGTCCTGAAGGATTACTACGTTAATTCTGTTAGAAGAACGTTTTTTCAGCCGGACTTTTCAATAAACCTATAGTTGACCGGGAATCAAACCTGAGTTTATAAGGCTTCGTCTCATTCAGCGGATAACCTGATACGAAAGATACTATTTTCTTGAATTATTTTTGAACATCGCTTATAATAAAAAATATGAATTGAGCATAATAAGATGCAATTAGAACAGTTGCGGTTCCATAACCAGTGTGGCCGCTTTTTCCATAAAAATACAAACGACAGGGAAGGAATCGCTGCATTTTGCTGCGGGGATCTATATTTTCCCGCCTGGTCCCCGGAGGGTTCGAGGGGGTGACTTTTGGAAGAACGCTCTCCTATAATTCAGGAAGGGCGGTATGGGGGTGCTCGTATGTCTTTGTTTGATGTGAATCCCAGATCCGGAGGAAGCGTTCTTATATAATACAATAGCATCAATCTGCAGTGACTATTTATATGTCTGGGATTTGGAGGGGACGTCCTTTTGGCGTCCCCAATATGATTTCTGACCTGGGTCTTGACGGGAATCGCCTGGCCAATTGCTCTCAAATGGATATTAAGTGGGTTCATCCCCCCATGACCGGGAGCAGGTGCAGAAACAGTATCGAGCGTTTATCCAGTCAAGGAGGAGAGCCTGAGCTTGGAATATCAGGCGTTAACTGCAAACGGCAGTTATATCTGGTTAAGCGACCGGGCGAAAATGAAACGGGATACGGCAGGAAAACCACTGCTGATTGTAGGTACGCTGCGGAATTTGGAGCAATATGAGGGTGTGGATCAGGTGACAGGACTCTTAAGACACAGCTCCGGCCGTGACAGATTCGAACGTACGCTGGAGGGCAGGGCGGGCTTTCATGAGGAGCTCCTGCTTCTGGGAATTGATGGTTTAAAAACATCAATATACTCAACAGCCACAGCTTTGGTGACCTTGTGCTTCGGACAACAGCGCAGGGAAATCTAAAGATGCTTCCGGAACAGGTGAAGCTTTTACCGTTATGACGGAGATCAGTTTCTGCTCTCCGGGAATCGTCCGGCGGGAGGAGATGCTCCGGATTTACGGATATCCGGCAGTATGCTTCCGGACCCCACCGGGTCAACGGATGCGCCTATCGGTTCACAGTGTCCGGAGGATCATCGCTTATCCGGAGGAAGCACACAGCTGGGTGGAACTGGAGAAAGAGCCTGCCTTGCATTAAGACAAGCCAAGGAAAACAGGAAAAACCAGTGTGTGGAATTCACTGCCGGGCTTGACGAGCTCCAGCTTTCCCATTGTCTGGCGCAGAGTGCAGATAATGGCTTTCAGGGGTTCCGTCTGGTATTCCAGCCGATCTGCGGCGCAGATACCCTGGAGGTACGGGGGCCGAGGCCCTCCTGAGGTACCGGATGCCGGATCGGGAAGGAGATATCGCCGGTAGAGTTCATCCCTGCTGGAAAGTAGCCGTCTGATCTCCCTGTAGGCCTGTGGGCTCTTGAACAGGCTATTATTGCCTGCAAAGTCTGGACGGGCAAAATCCTGACTTTGTAATGGACGTCAACGTGTCCTTTGTACAGCTGAGGGATTCCGGTTTCTGTGACAAAGTGGAGGCCTTTGCTGCAAAAGTACAGCAACTTGACGGAACCTGGCTGGAGTTGACAAGAGAGCTACTTCATAACAAACGATGCCAATGTCAATGATTCGCTGGAACGTTTAAACGAGATGCGTATTGAGGCTGTCCATGGATGACTTTGGCACCGGTTATTCCTCGCTCGGCCGTCTGGCCGAAATCGGTATGGATGTTGTGAAGATTGACCGCTATTTTGTTAAGCCAGCCGCATATCAGCCAGGTATAATCACGACTTTGTGGAGTCTGTCATCCGTCTGTGCCATAATCTCGGCAAAGCGGTTTGTATGGAGGGGTTGAGACAGGAGGAATGGAAACGATCAGCCTGCTCAACGCGGATATGGTCCAGAACTTTTACATTTCAGACCAATGGAGCCGGAGGCATTTTCCAGAAATATCTTACCTCCAGTAATGACAATAAAGTTCTGGAAATTTCCAGTGATCGGATGAAGTTCAAAAAAAACTGGCAAACAGCAGGGAGCTGCTGTTTGCCATGATGAATGCAACCCCTTTGTGCCTGATGCTCTGGAATCGTCAGTCTGAAATCATGGCCTGTAATGAGAAAGCGGTCCAACTGTTCAGGGCAGAAGGAAAAGAGATTATAGAACATTTCTATCAGTTTTCGCCGCTGCATCAGCCGGATGGCCGTACTTCCATTGAACTGGTACACGAGAAAATCGGGAGGCATTCGCTGCCGGATATTCAGAAGTTAAGTGGCTGCACTGTGATAAAGAAGGGAGAGTATTCCCGTCGAGGTGATTTCCGTACGGCTTCCGTACCAGGAGGATTTTGTTGTGGCAGCTATACCCGGGACCTTCGGGAAATCATTGGAAGAAAAACGTTCGAAGTTCGGATGCGGCTCAAGGCGCTGTTGGACGCGACCCCGCTCTGTCTCAATCTCTGGGACAAGGAGTTTCACAACATTATGTGCAACCGGGAGGAGGCGCCGAAGCTTTTGGATTGGACAGTGAGCAGGAATACCTCGATCATTTTAACCTGCTGTCTCGGAACGGCAGCCGGATGGCAGTCTGAGCTCTGAGAAGGCGAAAAGAGAATCAGGGAAGCGATGCAGGTGGGACGCGTCCAGTTTAACTGGCTGCACCAAAAACGGATGGAGAATTGATTCCTGCTGAAATTACGCTGGTGCGTATCGATGGATTGGAGGAAGACGGCAGTGCCATGGTGGCCGGCTATACAGAGACCTTCGTGACCAGCTCAGGGCGGAGGCTGAGCGCCTGATGGCCAGACGTGTCCGGGCGGTGGTGGATTCTTCCCCCTTGCCTGTGTACTCTGGAATATGCGGCAGGAAGCGCTGGACTGTAACCAGGTAGCCGTTGGAAATGCTGGGGCCACGGATAAGAGGAGGTTCTGCATGATTTTGACAGCTTTATGCCCTCTATCAGCGGATGGATCTGTCAGCGTGGGAGAGAGAAAACGGACAATGAGCGAAATCCAAAATAACAGGCTATGTTTTTGAGTGGGTCTATATGTAAACAGAAAAGGAGAGAGCATCATGTGAGGTCACACTGGTGAAGGCGGTCATTGGAAACAATGATGAAGACATTAGTATTAGCCTACAGCCGGGATCTGCGTGAACTGAAGCGTACTATGGAAATCATTGAACGGCTGAAAAAACAGGCCTGCTATGATGCCCTGACAGGCTGTCTGACCCGCGAGTACTTCATAGAAATCCTGTCGGGACAGTTCCAGGAAGGAACAGGGAGCAGACTCTGTCGTTCTGGGACTCCTTGATCTGGACGGATTCAAGAATGTCAGATACCTATGGCCATGGGCGGGGGATATGACCCTGAAGTGTGTCATGAAACGGGTCAGGAGCTGCTTCCGGCAGGCACGGTAGTGGGGGAGATTCGGCGGGATGAATTCCTGTTCCTGCTGTATGAGACAGAGCATGGGCTTGTATCGCAGATACTGAACCGTCTCGTAGAGCAGATTCCGCATATGCAGATGGAATATCAGGAAACATTTTTACAACTTCCATCAGCATTGGCGCTGTGTTCCAAAACAACAGAGGATACCTGTCGGATGATCTGATCCGCCGGGCAGATGACGCGCTTTATCAGGCTAAGCGAAACGGCCGTAACAGAAGCGTGCTGATCAGAGTGAACAATTGAATAACGGCCAGAAGGCATTTAAATACAATGATTGATCAGCGTGCTGATGATTCGGGAGGTATACTGTGAGAGAATCTTTTTGAACGATTAATTATTAACCAGCAAAAAATCTGGTGGCGTATGCGACAGATACGGATACTAACGAGATTATATATATGACTCAGGCAGCAGCCTCCTCTATGGATTTGAGCATGTACAGGACACTTATGGGAAGAAATGCTATGAGCTGATACAGGGGCTGGACAGTGTCTGTCCCTTTTGTACCAACAGCAAGCTGGTTCCAGGCCAGCCCATATCATTGGGAGCATTATAATGAAAAGCTTCAGATGTGTTTTGACATTACAGATATCCTGGTCATGTATGAAGGAAAATACTGCTGGCTTGAGATTGCACGGGATATTTACAGCCCAAAGGAAAAATTTGACCGTGTTTCGAACCGTCTTACAGTGGAAGAAACATTGGTGGATTGTATTCAGACACTTTCCAGTGAAGCAGATGTCAACGCGCCGTGAACCGTTTTTAGAGATTATTGGTCGCTTTTATGCCGCTGACCGGGCATATATCTTTGAATACAGAAAGAATCAAATTAAAAATACATTTGAGTGGTGCGCCCCTAATATAAAAGCCTCAATTGGATCTCCTGCAGGAAATCCCAATAGAATACATCCGGGATTGGAACCATAAATTTGAGCTTGACGGGGAGTTTTTATTACTTCGCTGGACAGGGACCTGGAGGTAGATTCCCCTGATTACCGTATTTTTAAAAGACCAGGAATTGAGAGCCTTGCGGCCGCTCCGCTTAAGAAAAATGGTCAGATTATTGGCTTTCTTGGTGTTGACAATCCCATGGAAAGTACGGGTGACCTATCGCTGCTTCGCAGTGTATGCAGCTTTGTGCTGGAGGAAATGGAACGGCGCAGGCTGATTCAGAATCTGGAGCTATTCAGCTACACGGATTTACTCACCGGCCTGCAAAACCGGAACAGCTACATAAAAATGCTGGACAGACTTTCTCACCAGACCCCTGCGTTCGCTGGGCGTTATCTACATCGACATCAATGGAATGAAGAAAATCAACGACAGCAATGGTCATAAGTATGGGGACAGGGTAATAAAAAAGTGGCAGATATCCTGAAATCACGGGTGGAGAATTCTGCATACCGGGTGGGCGGAGATGAGTTTACGGTAATCTGCGCAGATATAGGAAAGCAGGACTTCCAGACGCTTACGGAGAAGCTGTTCCGGGATTTTGACAGGAACAAAAGAGTATGACGTATCCATTGGCCATACCTGGAAGGAAGGCAATGTATCTGTCGATGAAGAAATCCTGAAGGCCGATGATTTAATGTATGCAGAAAACAGCGGTATTACCATGCCGTTCTGCAGGGGGACAGAATGGCACGTGCCGGCATTGCCACGGAGCTTTAAGGGATATTGCCGACCATCGTTTCGGGGTTTATTATCAGCCGCAGATTTGTCTGAAAACCGGAAGGATTATGGGGCGGAAGCCCTGGTGCGAAAAATGGAGCAAACGGGGGACTTTAATTCTGCCGGACCGTTTTATCCCTCACTATGAAAGGGAGCGTGTCATCTGCCATTTGATTTATTTGTATTCGAGACCGTCTGTGCCGATTGGCAGAACTGGAAAAGGCAGGGATTGATACCCATATTTCCTCTAATTTTTCCCTGTGTCACGCTGATGGCCTCCGATATTGTGACGCAGATCAAAACAGATCTGCCGGAAATATGAAGTCCCCCGCGGAGAAGATTACCATAGAGGTAACGGAAAGCATCAGTAAATTGGAGCCGCAGCAATTAATTGATTTAATGAACCAGATTGTGGCTGAGGGCTTTTCGGTTTCCCTGGATGATTTTGGTTCGAAATACTCCAACCTTTCTATTTTGACCACACTTTGATTTTAATGAGATTAAATTTGATAAGTCCCTGGTTGATAAATTAGCAGCGATGCAAAGAGCCGCATTGTCATGAAAATACGATGCAGATCTGCCGTGAACTGCCCATGACACGCTCTTTAGCCGAAGGGATAGAGACCGTGGAGCAGCTGGATCTGCTGCATCAATATCATTGTGACTATGGACAGGGCTACTATTTTGCCAAACCGATGAGCGCGGAATCGTTTTTGGAATTATTAAAGAAGGAACAAATGCTGGGAACCTCTGTTTGGATTCAGTCTGGTCATGATGGAACGGAATAAATGGAATGATTCCGGTCAAATGGAATTTGAAAAAGTCCCGGACAGAGATGAAGCGTCAGGGTGATGGCTGGACGTAATCGCCGGTAACAGGAGGAAAGAGAGCTATGAAGAATTTAAAAGTCAGTAGAAAACTCACGATTTCTTATGGATTTATTTTGAGTTTATTAGTTATCAGTATTGTCGTGAGTATTGGGAATTTAATCAGTATCAGGTCAAAAGTTGAGGTGTTCTACAATGGTCCTTTCCGAGTCCTGAATGCGGCGAACACTGTCAATTCCAGCTTTGAGGCGATGCAGAAATCAGTATTTCGTGTCATCTCCAGTACCAGTCAGGCGAATACAGAGCAGGCGTTAGAGAATGCCAGGGCATGGAAAGAAAAATTCAGGAACAGATTCCTGTCATTCAGAAAGATTTTTTAGGAGACCAGGCAATTGTTGAACGGCTCCAGGCAGCCCTGGACGAACTTGCACCACAGCGTGAGCATGTCCTGGATCTTGCAGTACAGAATCAAAAGGCGGAAGCCTCTGCTTATATGGAAGCAAACAATATCATAACCATCCACAAAGCACAGGCGGAACTGGATGAACTGATTGAAATAGCGGACAGAAAAGCGGATGAGCTGATTGTAAATCTACATGCCATGCAGACGAAATTTATTACCATTTTGTCTGTATTGGGGATAGCCAGCGTACTTGTAAAGTGTGTTTTTTGGCATTTATATTACCCGCGGCATTACCAGGCCGATTAAGGAACTGGAAGCTGCGGCAAGGCAGATGGAGCAGGGACATCTGAAAATCGATGTAAATTATGCATCAAAGGATGAGGTTGGGAAGCCTTTCAGACAGTATGCGGCAGATGTCAGACAAGATTTCCTATTACATGGATGCGATTTCAGGGTTATGCGGCAGTTGGCTGACAGCAATCTGGAAATACCGCACTATGACGATTTCAGGGGGATTTTCTGCCTGTACAGGAATCGCTGCTGATTGTACTTAACTCTCTGAATGAGATCATTTCAGAAATCAATATGTTCTCCGACCAGGTTGCCAATGGGGCCGACCAGGTTTCGAATGGTGCACAGATCCTTTCACAGGGGGGTTATTGCGCAGGCAAGCTCGGTGGAAGAGCTGGCAGCGACCATGTCAGAGATATCCCAGCAGGTGAAAGAGAATGCGGAAACCTCACAGGTGGTAAAAACAGCGGCAGGTGAAATGGGCGCGAATATTCTGGCCTGCAATCAGCAGATGCAGGAAATGAAAATGCGATGGAAAAGATAAATCAGAATTCAACGCAAATCAGAACAATCATAAAGACCATTGATGATATTGCATTCCAAACCAATATATTGGCGCTCAATGCCGCTGTGGAGGCAAAGACGGGCAGGTGAATCAGGAAAAGGGTTTTCCGTGGTGGCTCAAGAGGTGCGCAGCCTGGCAACCAGATCATCCGATGCGTTTTTCCAAGAGCACGGAGTTGATCGAGCAGTCTCTCGCTGCGGTAGTTTATGGTACGAAAGTAGCGGAGGAGACTGCAGCCTCGCTTAGAATATAGCTGGCGGTACCGATGAGATGATATCTGAAAATAAATCAAATCGCGGAGCCTTCAAAAAGGCATGCGGCCGCGACTGAAATGGTTTCTACAGGCATCGACCAGATATCCGATATAGTACAGACCAATTCTGCCACAGCGGAGGAGTCGGCTGCCGCGTCCGAAGAGCTCTACGGACAGTCTCAGGTTCTAAAAGCAGGGTAAGCCGTTTTAAACTTCATGTCAGCCGGCCAGAGTATTAATTGTACTGAGGCATAGCCGGCAGGCGTGCTTTTGCCGGGACATGAGTGAATTTTCTTATTCCATAAACTTTGGAGGTATAAAATATGAGCATCACAAATCAGAATATAGATGGCGGCAAGGCATTTGACTGGAGTAAAACCTCGGAAGACTATGCAAAGTACCGCGATATTTATCCGGCAAAGAATTTTATGATAAAATCATAGACCGTAAATTATGTATAAGCGGTCAGAGTATACTCGATATGGGTACGGGTACAGAGTACTGCCAAGAAATATGTATCGTTATGGGGCAAAATGGACAGGCACAGATATTTCAGAAAGTCAGATTAAACAGGCAAAAATTCTTTCACAGGGCATGGATATCGACTATTACGGATTATCCGCAGAAAACATAGATTTTCCCGACCATTCATTCGATGTAATCACTGCTTGTCAGTGTTTCTGGTATTTTAATCATGAACAGATTATGCCGGCCCTTTCTCGTATGCTGAAACCAAATGGACGCATTCTTGTACTATATATGGCCTGGCTGCCGTTTGAAGATAAAATAGCAGGAGCCAGTGAGGAACTTGTGCTGAGATACAGCCCTAAGTGGAGCGGGGCAGGAGAAACGATTCACCCAATACAGATACCTGCTTCCTACAGTGAAGAATTTGAATTGGTTTATCATGAGGAATATCCTCTGATGTTCCTTTACCCGCGAAAGCTGGAATGGAAGAATGAAAGCCTGCCGCGGGATCGGGGCCTCGCTTACCGGCGCGGAAGTTGCGGCGTGGGAACAGGAGCATAAGGAGCTTCGTAAAATCGCTCCCGCGGAATTTACCGTTTTGCATTATGGCGCTATTGCCGAACTAAAAAGAAATAAATTCTGATTTGCCTGGAGATGGACTTAAAGATTTGGGGCGGCTGAACTGACAGCCGCCATATCGTAATTTTAGGAGACATGTATGAATATCAAAAGTTGGTTTTCCGTTGAAAAAAATCGACAGTGATACCTTTGCGATCAGCGAATATAAGCACTGGGAAGAGACACATTGCTATTTATTATGTGGGACAGAAAAAGCTGTTTTAATTGATACAGGATTAGAGTTGGCAATATAAGAGAAATTGTTGACAGCCTGACTTCACTGCCTGTCACGGTGATGACTACTCATGTTCACTGGGATCATATCGGCGGGCATAGATACTTTGAAAAGATTGAAAGGGAGTGTTTATTATAAAATTATCTATAAGCCTGAAAGTAATAAAAAATGCATCTGTACGGCTGCATGGTATTGTTCCTGATGCCATATTTGGCTGGCTGCCGGGAGTCAATAAGGAAAATAAAGAACAGGTGGCAGAGACTACGATGATGGAACAAAACAGCGAGTCCGGAACGATACCAGAAAGCCAGCCACTGCCATTGATAGATGTGATGTATTCGATTGCAGATAGCCAGGGATTAGACGGAGCAGTGGATTATGAGAGCGGAATGCAGGACGGACAAAAGGACGCCCCTCGTATTCTTTTGCAGATCAGAGAGTGGAAAATATGAAGCATACGGCTTTATCAGCACTGAATATGGAAAAAATGGACTCTTAATAAATAATGTGATAAATAATCAGGATAATTGGAACTTTTTGAAGAAAGCTGGTCCTGCGGAGATGCCCTGCGGAATTCCAAGAGGAAGGTGATTACGAAGTCATTTTTACCTTTACACAGGGAATGAGGGGAGTATAAGGAGCGGAGTATTCATTTTGACACGTATGACACCGGGACAATGTCCATAGAAGGGAATCACCGTCAAGTACACCGGACAGATGAGACTGAAAATTGGATCAATCAAATATCTCGAGAGGAGAGAACAGAATGGCAGAGTATTTATCACCGGGAGTCTATGTGGAGGAATATGATAATTCTCCCAGAGCAGTGGAAGGCGTCGGAACAAGTACGGCGGATTTTAGAATGGCGGTGAAGGGCCGTCTTGTGGGGCACCCTCCTCCATTGCCTTTTCTACATAAAAAATTAAGCGTGGCAAACATGGAAGTCTATGAAGCTCTTTTAAGCTGGAAGCATCCTCGATCTGCGCCAGGGAATGTCATAGTCTGTCAGGCTGGACTGACTGACCAACCGGGATGAAGTTGGCGTTGCGTCCCATCAGGTCATAAATACCATTGGATAGGTTCGGCGTAAATGAGCAACCGGAGGGCGCGGCGGCTGGTTAAAGTACGCAAACAGCCGTGAAAGGTGTTCGATGGCTCCGGCATAATCGTATTCTGCCAGGGCGGCGGTTCGTTAAGTCCAGAAGCTCCTGTTCCGCCGCCCGGTGCTGCCAGGGCTGTGGTTGTTACCGATGTCTGCTCCTCCTTCCTTTGAGCCGGTCCACTCCTTTGAATCAGCCGTATAGGGCAGGTCGAAGAAATACCGCTCAAATCCCCGCAGGCATTCCGCCTTTAAAAAGGATAAGTCGGACAGGGGCAGAGGGCTTAAGCTGGCGCTCACGAAGAGTCCCTCGTCTTCCAGCTGTTTTAGAAATGCGGCTGTAAGTGCCGCGCATCTGGCGGTTCTCTGCCAGTTCAGCAGCAGAATCCAGTACTGGCCGATCTCACCGTATACCGGACAGTAGGAAGACGAAGGCGGAAAACAGGACTCGAAGCGGGTCTCAATAAAATTACGGATGATTTTTTTGCGGGAATAGAGGCCGTGGGACATATCGACGTACAGAACGCGGCAGGGCGTATCCCGGGTAATGTGGCTGTGCGTCAAAACGCCTCTTTCTCCTCGTCTACCGGGGCAGATCCGAAGAAGCCCTCCAAAAGAATCTGATTCTTTAAGTCAGCCTCTATGGCCGGTGGATTTAGGGAGTTGATCTCAGGGATTTAAAAGACTAGAATCCAGGGCGTTTAAGAGAAGTCCTTCATTGACCGGTTTAAGAGATAATCGATGGCTCCCAGCTTTTAAGGAACTGCGGACCAGATTATAGTCGTCATATCCGCTCAGCACCAGGGTCGGAGGGATTACGTATTCTTCCTTTAAATGAGTGAGCAGCTCAAACCGCCCCATACGGGCATCTTAATGTCGGTGATGACGGCGTCAAAATGAAACTTGACCACCTGATCGTAGGCAATTCGTCCGATTTTCCGCGGTGTCCGTAATAACCGTGTCCGGATAAGCGTTCTGAATCATTCTGAACAGTCCGATCCGAATGTTGGGATCATCATCAACCACCAGTATTTTATACATGATTTTTTCCTCCTTAAAATTCACTTTGTCATGAGACGCCTCATTTTGCGGACGTAAGCGGAATTTTAATGCAGACCGAGGTTCCGCGTCCCTCCTGGCTTTCAATAGTCAGCCCGTAGCCGGTCCCGTAATAGAGCTCGATCCGGCGGTGCACATTCTTTAAGCCAATGCTTGTAAATTCCTCATTTTCACCTCTGATATAACCGTTCAGTGCCTCCACCTGTTCCGGCGCCATCCCTACGCCGTTATCTGTAACCTGAAAATAGAGGATTCCTCTTTCTGATATCCAAAGATACCAATTCGTTCATTTCCCTGTAAACCCCTCAAATCCATGGTTCAGTGCATTTTCTACAAGGGCTGGAACATGAGTTTCAATGACAGAAATTCATATAAGTCCTGGCTCACCATGACGTTAATCTTCACGGCATAGTGGAAGCGGTACTGCTGGAGTGTAATATATTCCTTTAAATGGTCGATTTCCTCCTTCAGAGTCACCAGTTCGGTCGGTGAAGAGACTCCGTAGCGCAGGACATCGGCCAGCAGCAGGCACATCTGGGAGATGTCATGGGCCCCTTCCGTGTGGCAGCCATACGCATACTTTCCAGCGTATTGTAAAGAAAGTGCGGATTAATCTGATTCCGGAGCATCTGAAGCTCTAAATCCCGTTCTGCAATATCCTTTAAGTAAACCGTATTGATCAGGTGTTCCACCTGTCCGGCCATCTGGTTAAAGAGTTGGTCAGATATCCCAGCTCCGCATCCGGAGGAATCCCGACACGGACGGAGAAATTCCCCTGTCCGATCTTTCCGCAGGCGGACACCAGGGTCTCGATCGGTTTCGAGATACCGCGGAAGGTGTACTGGACGAAGAGGATGATCAGAAAGAGCAGCAACAGCAGGGACACCAGGATCGTTACCAGCGGCATATAGGAGATTACGGCGGCCGGGTGGATATCACACAGGACAGGCCGGTAGAATGATCGGTTACCATATGAAAGAAATAGCCGCTTCCTTTGAATTTATGTTATCTTTGAAGTTTACATAAGTATGCTGCCTCGGATGACGCTCCGGAGGCTCCTGGCGACAGGCATCCGGCCGGACATGGTTTCCAGTGGAAAACTGTCAGAGAACGACAGCAGGCCATGATCCTTATCTAAGAGGGCGTAGGACTGGCCTCTGTACGAATGCAGGCAGGTTAAATGAGGATTGCAGATCATTGATATCCAGCTGGGCTACGACGAGGCATAGCAGGGGCAAAGGAGCTGCGAAGGTTGATGAGGACCGGGTTCCGTAGAGATAGTGCCTGGAGGTTCTGCCGGAGGGGTCTCCCCTCGGATTTATTGAAGTCAGAGGGGGATCTGATCCGATTCCAGCAGCATAAGCCTGCCTTTCCGGTCTATGACATGCTCCCGCCAGGGGGCCTCTGTCAGAGAGAGGGCGGCGGTTAACCGGGTGAAGTCCTGCTGTCGAAGATAATGGGATCACCATCATTGGTGTAGAGATACAGGCCTTCCAGGGAGGGAAAAATAGGTAGAAGAGCTTTCTCGTGGCAGTGGTAAATGTCTTGGAGAGAGCCGCGCTCGTCTCCTCTGAAGTGGCGTAATCCGATAAATAGGGAAAAATGGAGCCATATCCATTATTCTGATAATGCTCCTGAAGAAGATAGGAAGTTACCTTATCCAGTGTGTCCACCTTGCCGGAGGCCTGTTTCCAGCAGTCGCAGCCGTCTGATAGGCGGCAGTGTCCAGCCGGGCGCTGGTCTGTCTGCGAAGCGTTATAAAGATATAGGAAAACAGCCTGCCATCAGCAGGACGATTAAAAAACAATATAAGGAAGAGACGTTTGCGGACTCCTAAATGTTTCAGTGAGATCTTCTTTTTCATGGTGTTCCCCAATCTGATCATTTTGTGGTACAGACCTATTATAGCAACAGAAAATGGCAGGATAGCAAGCCGGCGGAGCGAGGATAGTGAAGAAAATGGTAAGAAATATAAAGCAGGGGTATTCATTTTCCTGTAAAAAATTGATTATGATTAGATTATCAAAAAAACGTGCACGTTTGAAAAAAGGGAAAGTGAGAAAAGGTTATGAGATATCGTAAAGTGATAATGGCAGTTTTATCAGCAGCAGCATTGGCGGCAGGCGTTATGACAGGATGCGGAGGGGCATCCGATCAAACAGGTGGTGAGAGTTCCAAAGCGGCGGCGGGATCTGTCACACTGGATTTCTTTCAGATGAAAAATGAAGCTAAATCCGTTTATGATGAGATTATCGCAAAAGTTTGAGGCGGAAAATCCCGGTGTCAAGATCAATCCAGATCTCCCCGGCAGACTCTGAGACCGTATTTTTAACCAATATTTCCACTGGCGATATTCCTGATATCATGAGTGTCTATCCGGCGGAAGCGACGTATAAGAGCATTATGGATGAAGGCATCATGGCGGATATGACCGGCGAGAAAGTACTTGATAATGCGGAGGCCACAGCCGTGAAGATGTGCGAGCATAACGGCAAGGTATATACCATGCCATTTGCCCTCAGTTCATTTGGCATTTTCTGTAATAAGGATATGTTTGAGGAACAGAATCTGGAACTTCCTGAGAGCTGGGAAGACTTAATTCAGGCATGCCAGACCTTTCGAGGCGGCGGGCATTACAGCCATTGCATGCAACGATAAGGACTCTGTCGCACTCGGACAGGAAGCAGAGCGAATCATCGGTATCATTAAAAAACGATGTTTACAACGATTTTCAGACGGTTGGAACGAGTGACGCTTCATTTACGGACGAAACGCTTCCTTACGTGCGTACCATGGCGGAAGTCATGCTGGAACTGAGGAAGTATGGTCCTAAGGATTCTCTCGCAATCGGCAGAGAGCAGGCCACCTCTGACTTTGTCAATAACAAATATACCATGTTCATCAGCTGAACCTGGGGACTGGCGGCCATTTTAAAAGCAGCGCCTGAGATGAATCTTTCCATGGTACCGATTCCGAATCCTGCAGGGGAAGCACAATCCCTTCCGATCAATGTGGACATTGCCCTGGGATACTCTGCGACGACGGAGCATCCGGAGGAGGCGCTTAAGTTTATCGAATTCTGTGCAAGACCTGAGATCAACCAGATTCTGGCGGACAAGGAGGGAACGCCTACGGTCATCAAAAGGGCGTAGAGTACCACATTGCCCCCCTGGCCCTGATGAAAGAGAAGATGGCGGGAGACAAGACCTTCCTGACCCTTGTCAACTACTGGCCGGCCGGTATGCGCAACGAGTGGGCGATTCCGATGCAGCAGCTTCTGATCGACCAGGATGTCGACCATTTCCTGGAAGAGACCGACAGGATTATAAACAGTACTACAAAGAATCCGTATTTGAACATGAATTTTGATAATACAGATTTTGAATACGCTCTAAAACAAAAGGTGTTGTGTTCACGCTTCCCAAGGAAAAAGGCACAGCACCTTCTTTTCAAAAAGAGGGTTGTTATGAAGAGTAAGAAAAGATAAACAACAGGGATATCACGCTGTTTCTGTTCGTGATACCGGCGGTGGCGCTCTACTGCATGTTTTTATTTACCCCCTAATCAATGGTCTGTATTACAGCATGACAGACTGGAACGGGATCACGAAGAAGTTTCATTTTTTATCGGACTGGGCAACTATCTTTCTATCGTGCAGGACGCCCGTTTCCGCGGCTCCTTCCTGTTTACCCTGGTCTATGCGCTGATGCTCCTGGCTCTGGTTCTGGTGATCAGCATGGTGCTGGCGCTCCTTTTGAACAGCAAGATTAAGTATAAATCGGCTTTCGCGCCATTTATTTTTCCCGGCCGTCATCAGTATGCTGACTGCGGGACTGATCTTCAATGAATTCTTTTACCGGGTGCTGCCGGGGATTGGCGAACTTTTTAACATCGAAGTGCTGAAGACCAGCATCCTGTCGAATCCCAGCCTGGCGAAATACGGAATCCTGTTTGTCCATGTGTGGCAGAGTGTGGCCATACCTACCGTACTTTTTTGATGGCGGGGCTTCAGTCGATTCCTCAGGAGCTGATTGAATCGGCTTCTTTGGACGGCGCGAATAAGTGGCAGCTGTTTAAACAGATTACTCTGCCCTTTCGTGCTCCCGGTAGTGACCGTGGTGGTGGTTCTCATGTTTAAAGACGGTCTGATGCTGTTTGACTACGTGGTGGGGCTGACTCAGGGGGACCTGCCGGAGCCACGGAGAGTGTAGCACTCCTCATCTACAACCACGGGTTTAAGGAAATGAAGTTTAGCTACGGTATTGCGGAATCCATTATTCTGTGCATTCTGGTGTGTACGATTTCCTTTATCCAGATTGCCGTCAACAATAAGAAGAAAGTCTATTAGGAAGGAGGGCCTATGAAAATACAGACGAAACGGGCAGCCGGTACGTATCTCATTCTGGGAATCGGCATCCTGCTCATCATCTATCCCCTGTTTTTGACAGTCATTTCGGCCTTCAAGACGGAACCGGAGATTACAAAGAATTTCCTGGCACTGCCGGAACGCTTTTACCTGGGGAACTTCAAAATATACTGAGCCGTCCCGATTATTATCAGGCGGTTGGAAATACCTTATACATAACAATTTTGTCTCTGGCCGGTATGATCGTGGTTCTTCCCATGGTTTCCTATTCTATTGCCAGAAAGATGGATGTCAGCCGTTTTATAAATACCTCTATTTTTCCTGCTAGTCGGCATTTTCGTGCCGTTTCAGGTAAAAATGATGCCCTTGATCAAGACGATGAGCAGCCTTCACATGCTGACTCCCACGGAAATTATCATCGTGTATGTGGCCAGCTCCATCTGCGAGGGCGTGTTCCTCTACGTGGCGTTTATCCAGGGCGTACCGACGGAGCTGGAGGAGGCGGCCTACATTGATCGGAGCATCCACGGCCAAGACGTATTTCCAGATTATTCCTGCCGCTCTTAAAACCCATGACGGCCACGGTGCTGATCAAGATGGGCTTATGGATCTGGAACGATTTCTTCCTTCCTCTGCTGGTATTAAATAAATCGACGAAGTACTGGACGCTGACGCTGTTTCAGTACAACTTTAAGAGCACATTTACAGTGGATTATGCGCTGGTGTTTGCAACCTTTCATCCTGTCCATGCTTCCGGTATTCCTGGTGTACCTGGTCCTGCAGAAACAGATCATTGGCGGGCTGACCAACGGGGCGGTTAAGGGCTGAGTCATGCGGCGGTTACGCCGCTGGAAAGGAGAGGATTCCATGAAAATAAAGTATTTGGGAACTGCGGCTGCGGAAGGCTGGCCGGCGCTGTTCTGTGACTGCCCATCCTGTCAAAAGGCGCGGGAGCTGGGCGGTAAAAATATCCGGACACGCGCCCAGGCGGTGGTGGATGGCAGACTGTTAATTGATTTTGGGCCGGATACATATTTGCATGTAATCAGAGACGGTCTGAAGCTTCATGAGATTAACCACTGTATCGTGACTCACGGGCACTGCGATCACTTTTATGCTACGGATCTGATGATGAAGGCCAGGCCCTATGCCCAGTCCGGAAGTGCCGCGCCGTTTCATGTCTATGGTACAAAGCGGATTGGAGAACTATATAAACGCATGGGGAGGTGGATGATGACTGTGAAACCCTGGATGACTGCGTAACGCTCTCTGAAATTCACCCGTTTCAGCCATTTACCGTCTTAAACTACCGTGTGACGCCCCTTCGGGCCGCCCATGATCCGGCGGAGTGCTGTCTGATCTTTCTGATCGAGGATGAGGCGGGAAAGACGCTTCTGTATGGAAATGATACGGCGTATTTTCCGGAGGAGACGTGGGAGCACCTGCGCGGCCGGCGGCTGGACCTGGTCAGCCTTGACTGCACTATGGGAATTCTGGGAGACGGGCGACTCACATGGGCTGGCCGGGGACGTAAGAACGAAGGAGAGGCTGGAAGCCATGGGCTGCGTCCACGACAGCACCGTGTTCATCCTCAATCATTTCTCCCATAACTGCGGCCACGGACTTTCTCATGATGAGATGGAACGGCTGGCGGCACCAGAAGGCTTTCTGACAGCCTACGACGGGTTTACAGCAGAAGTATAGGACGAAAGACGGGAGAAAGAAGATGCAGAAAAAATTAAATCGGATTTATGACGGCCCTATGCAGACGCTTTTTATTCTGGATGTGCTGGCTTGTGTATTTTGCCTCCTACATCGGCAGGCTTAACTATTCATCGGCCATGCCGGCGATGATCGGCGGTTCTGTGATTACCGCCTCACAGGGGATTTATCAGTATGGTCTACTTTTTGCCTATGGCGCAGGACAGTTTCTCAATGGTATGCTGGCGGACCGCCTTCATCCGGGGAACATGATTTTTATCGGGCTGTTTGCATCCGGTCTCTTGAATCTGGCCATGGGTTTCTTATCAGGCTTTGGGATGATGGCGCTGTTCTGGTGCGCTCAACGAGTATACTCAGGCGATGATCTGGCCTCCAATTATGAGAATCTTTGCAAAGATGATGACCGAGGAAAGAAAGGTAAAGTACTGCGTGCATATCACCTCCACCATGGCAGTGGGAACGCTTGCCTCGTATCTGGTGTCTGCGGCCATGATCGCGGCTGCCGGCTGGCGGTTTGTGTTTTTACGCTGCCGCCTGTATGCATGTGCGCTTCTGCGCTGGTATTCTGGCAAGGGTTTGCAAGGGTCGAGCGTATTATGGGACATGGGGCTGCGGGAACATGGGGTGTGGTAGAATGTGGGAATGTGGTAGAATATGAGGAGAGGGCAGAACGGGGGAAGGTAATAGAATATGAGGAAGGACAGAACGGGGGAAGGTAATAGAATATGAGGAGAGGACAGAACAAGGGAAAACGGCAGACACTGGCTCCATGCCATTCGCAAAGCTTCTGACCGCATCCGGCCTTCTGTTTCTCCTGATCCCAGTGGTGGTTCACGGCGTTTTAAAGGATGGTGTGACTTCCTGGGTCCCAACCTGTATCAGTGAGACGTTTATGGCTTCGCCAACGCTGTCTGTGCTGGTGACGACCATGCTTCCGGTCATTAACCTGACCGGGGCATATGCCGCTCAGTTTATGTACCGGAGATTCTTTCAGAAGCAGGAGGTTAAGACGGCGTCTTTTTTCTTTCTCATTGCCACCGGCGCGCTGGTCCTGCTCTGGCGGTTCAGCGCAGTCAATATGTTTCTGACGGCGGGACTGCTGTCTGTCATTACAGCGTCCATGATGGCGGTCAATACGCTGTTTGTCAATCTGCTCCCGCTTCATTTCGAGAAAGAGGGAGAGTTTCTACCGTTTCGGGATTTTTAAATGCGATGGCCTACCTGGGGTGCGCCATTTCTACTTATGGAATTGGTGTACTGGTCCAGCATATGGGCTGGCAGGTGACGATCTTCGGCTGGCTGGCCATGACTGCCGCCGCACTGGCCGTGTGCTTTGCATTGAGAAAACAGGTATTTACAGTAAAGATGAGCATAAAGGAGGAGATCATCCATGAGCAAATGGGTCTATCAGGCAGACGGGTTCAGCCCCGATGAGGAAAGCTGCGTACTGCACGAGACCGTATTCCATAACGGGAACGGCTATATCGGTGTACGGTCTAATTTTGAGGAGGGGTATCCGGAGGAACAGAAAACCATCCGGGGCTCCTATATCAACGGATTTTATGATTTTATGAAAATGCCCCAGGCGGAAAAACTCTGCGGCTTTGTCGAGGAAAAACAGACCATGGTCAATGTGGCCGATACCCAGACAATCCGTCTAAAACTGGGCAGTGAGGAATTTTCCCTGTTTGAGGGAACCGTCCTTCGGTTTTGCCGCCGTCTGGATATGGAAAAAGGTGTCACGGAGCGCAGTATGGTCTGGCGTTCTCCCCAAAGGGAAAGAGGTGGGAGATCACAAGCCGGCGTATGGCTTCCTTTGTCAAATTGCCGCTGTTCACGATTGAATATCAGGTAAAATCCTTAAATTACAGCGGCGAAGCCGAAATAATCTCGGATCATAACGGGGAGGTGAGCAATTATTGTAATCCCGACGATCCGAGAGTCGCGGGGAAAGCATCTCTCACCTTCGCCCGGTAAAAAGGCAGCCGTGGAGGGAGATGTTTCCTGTCTGGTCACTGCCGCCGCAGCTTCGGGACTGCTGGCCTGCAGTGCGGTATGCCACCGCCTTTCTATCCAGGCGAAGGAGACGAGGGGAGGCGGCAGGGCACCGGATCACCCGGACGTATTCTTTTCAGATGAAGGCGGGTGAGACCATTTCCATGACAAAATACACGGTATTTACGGACTCTGTGCGTCGTCCCGGATGCATTGGCATGGGCTATGGATGAGATGAGTGAGGCCGTAGGAAAGGGCCTGGAGTACTGGTATCAAAGACAGAAACAGTACCTGACGGAATTCTGGAGGCGTTCGGATCTCGATATTGATGGGGGATGAAGAGACCGCTGTGGCAGTACGATACAATCTCTACCAGCTGCTTCAGTCCGCAGGACGGGATGAGTTCTGTAATATTGCAGCGAAAGGGCTGTCGGAGAGGGGTACGAAGGCCATTACTTCTGGGATACGGAGATGTATATGCAGCCGTTTTTACTCTGACAAATCCGGATATCTCCAGAAGGCTTCTGTCGTTCCGGTACAGAACGCTGGACGAGGCCAGGAAGAATGCCCGGATCGCCGGACACGAAAGCGGGGCATTATATCCGTGGAGAACCATTATGGGAAAGGAGTGTTCTGGTTATTTTCCATCCGGAACGGCCGCATACCATATCAATGGGGACATTGCCTATGCGGTGGCGGCGTATTATCTGGTGACAGAGGACCGGGAGTTCCTCGCGGATATGGGGGCGGAGATTCTGTTTGAGACAGCCAGGCTCTGGATAGATGCCAGGAAATTTCCACGAGGGCCGTTTTGAGATCCATGAAGTGACGGGGACCGGATGAATACACGTGTCTGGTGGATAATAATTACTATACAAATGCGTGTGCAAAATACAATCTGCACTGGGCCGTAAGATCCTGGGAGATCTTGAAAAGGAGGCGGGAACATTGGGAGCTGTAGCGGAGAAAATCGGTTTGACTGATGAGGAAGCAGAACTTTTCCGGAAGGCGGAGCAGGCCATGTACCTGCCATATGATGAAAAACTGGGGATTAATCCGCAGGATGAGACGTTTCTGTCTAAAAGATTTGGGACTTCGATCATACGCCCAGGGAAAATTTCTCCGCTTCTCCTTCATTATCATCCACTGTATTTATACCGCCATCAGGTGTGCAAGCAGGCGGACACGGTGCTGGCCCACGTGCTGTTTGAGGACATGCAGTCCTGGGAGACCATGGAAAAATCGTTTGACTACTATGAGAAGATCACAACTCACGATTCCTCTCTATCCACGTGTATCTTCAGCATCATGGCTTCTCGTCTGGGGAAAAAGAGAAAGGCATATGGCTATTTCGGGGACTCGGCAAAGATGGATCTGTTCAATACGCACCATAATACGGGGGATGGAATTCATACAGCCAATATGGGCGGTGTCTATATGGCGGTTGTCTATGGCTTTGGCGGCCTGGAAGGTTAAAGGAGCAGGGGCTGTTCCTGGATCCATATCTGCCTGAAAATGGAACGCTTACCGTTTTCAAAATTGTTTATCTCGGAAGCTTAATTTCGGTGGATGTCAACCGGAAGGCCGCAGGCTGACTCTGTTGGAAGGAAAGCCGCAGACGGTGACTGTTTACGGAAAACAGTGTTCTTTAACGGGAACGAGTTTTCACTGCGTTTTCCATGGGACAGAAGAAGGTATACCACAGTATGACGCGGTAATTTTCGATCTGGATGGAGTCATCTGCCATACGGACGCATATCATTATCAGGCGTGGAAGGCATTGGCGGACCGGCTGGGAGTACCGTTTGATGAGCAGGTCAACAATCTTTTAAGAGGCGTATCCCGGGAGGAGAGCCTGGAGATTATCTTAAAGCACGGCGGCCTTACCAACATTGACTGCCGAGGAGAAACGACGGGCCTGCGCTGAGAAGAATGAGATCTACAAGGGACTTTTAGATGAGATGTCACCAGCCGATTTAAGCAAAGAGGTGAAGGATACAACTTGACGGCCTGCGGGCCATGGGGATAAAGCTGGCGATCGGTTCCTCCAGCAAAAATGCGAAGAAGATTCTGGAACAGATTGGTCTCGGAGACTATTTTTATGCTGTTTCAGACGGAACAAACATCACACATTCGAAACCGGATCCGGAGGTATTTCTTCTGGCGGCACAGTACGCGGCTGCTGATCCGGAGCGTTGTCTGGTCGTCGAGGATGCCAGGGCAGGCATCGAGGCGGCGTGCCGTGCCGGATGGACAGCGCCGGTATCGGTGATGCGGCAATGTACGAAAAGGCAAGTTACGGCATGGAGACATTTCACAGCTGCTGACAATCTGTGGAAA
>VOFH01001182.1_pt1 | contig 33495 bp, 39 predicted proteins | sample 5384091 | NCBI WGS metagenome assembly VOFH01 (sample SAMN12384727, study PRJNA508395) | human gut metagenome | isolation source: healthy gut G | host: Homo sapiens
TATGTGAGGCTGGAAAAATCGTTATTACAGCAACTCAGATGTTAGATTCCATGATGAAACATCCAAGACCAACAAGAGCAGAGTTGCGTTGCAGTAATGCAGGGTACTAAGCGAGTGGATAAAGTAACCTCGGTAAGAGGGGCGAGCAATTATGCAGACCGTAACATAAAGTGAATTCTGCCGTATCGTTAGAAAGGTCTCTGAAAAGAGAGCAAAGGGAAGCTGAACCTTGGGCGTATGGGTGAAAGCCATGGAACGTGCGAAGAAACTGGAAAGCAGCACGGAGGAATCCCTCGGTATATAGGAAACGGTATGTATGAAAAGTGTGGTTCGGAACTGGAGAGACCCTACCCATCACCGAAAGGTAAAAAAAAGCGTATAAGCTTGGCGAAATCTATTTCTGATGGGAGGGAGTCGGAGAGGAACATAGTACCAATAATGACTGTGCAAGAAAACGCAGTCTATGGGAAGGTTCCTTGCTCCATTCATGTTTGTAGAGAGGGTAAGAGTGAGAGAATGTCATGCAGACTAACAACTCCAAGGAAAAAGTTCGACAACTTCAAAACAAACTATATCTGACAGCCAAGAAATGTGATAGCCGAAGATTTCATGCACTTTACGATAAGGTATATCGTGATGATGTACTTTTGAAGCATGGAAACGGGTAAAAGCTAACAAAGGATCCAGTGGTGTAGATGGTATCGGAATCGAAGATATTGAAGAGATGGGAATTGAAAAATACCTGTCAGAAATCAAATCGGAACTGATGGATGGAAAGTATAAACCATCCCCAGTAAAGCGAGTTATGATACCAAAACCAGACGGAAGTGAAAGACCTCTTGGAATACCAACAGTCAAGGACAGAATTGTGCAAATGGCTACCAAGATAGCAATAGAGCCAGTATTCGAAGCTGACTTTAGAGATTGTTCCTATGGATTCCGACCGAAAAGAAGTGCCAGGCAAGCACTGGAAGTGGTAAGGAAAGCGTGTAACAACAAGGGCTATTATGTAGTAGACGCAGATATTGAGAAGTTTTTTGATAACGTAAACCAAGATAAACTGATGAAACTGGCAGAGCAGAGAATATCAGACCGTAGGATATTGAAGCTGATAAGACAATGGTTAGTATCAGGAGTATTATACGGAAATGTACTGACAATTTCCGAACTGGGAACAAGCCAAGGTTCAGTTATATCTCCGTTATTGGCAAACATCTACTTAAATACACTGGACAGACTGTGGGAAAAGTATGGACTTACTCACGGTATTCTTGTAAGGTACGCAGATGATACAGTCATCATCTGCAAGAATAAGAAAAATGCAAATCACGCACTGAACTTATTGCAGTACATCATGGCAAAACTGGATTTAAAGCTACACCCAGTAAAAACAAAGATTGTCAGCATGTGGGACGGAAAAAAGGGATTTGACTTCCTTGGAATGCACCACAGAAGAATGACAACGGAAACAAGCAAAGGACAATTGTATAAAGAAACTTATCAGTACCCGAGCAGGAAAGCCATGAAGAAGATGAAAGCAGAAATCAAAAAGAATGTAAACGGTCGAAGTCTGTTAGTTGCAAAGGAAGAGGATTTAATAAAGAATCTAAATCCGAAAATCATAGGTTGGAAGAATTATTATTCCACCAAAACAAATGAGACATGGATGCAGGAATTAGACTGGTATATTATCTGCACCTTTACAAGATGGTATAACAAGAAACACCAAAGGCGTAAACATATGTCAAGAGTGGGATTTGTTAGAAATAGCATTTACGAAAAAGGATTAAAGAAAATGGCTAGAGCATGACGTAATGCTGTAGAAAGAAGAATGTCGGAAAGCCGTGTGAGGGAGAACCTCATGCACGGTTTGATGAGGGGCGGATGAAATTTTCATCCGCCTACTCTACACGAATGATGCTTTTTTCTTATCGTTCCTGTTTGCAAATCCAAAACCAGTTTTCTGGTGATGGAATATATCTCAAGTATCATAGCCGTTTCGGCACGAGATTCCATTTTGATGAACATTTTCAATGCAAAAGATTTCTATTGTGTATTACTGATGTGTATTTGGGGGCATTTCGTGATAAAAATAGTACATACGCATTGAAAAATACAGAAAATTCAACTATCATAAAGGGGGAAAATGATTGAACACAAACGATGACAAAATCCAATGGCATCCAGCTTTTGATGCAGCGCTGCAGATTGAGCTGGAAGATGAAGCAGAGTATCTGGAATTTGAGCCGGAACATTTGCTTTCAAAGAAACCAATGCAGATTGATGTGTTGGTAAAGAATGAGAAGGATGTAAAAATCAAAAAGAATATCGGAAGAATCTTTCGGCAGTATAATATTATTGAGTACAAATCACCGGATGACAAACTGAATATTGATGATTTTTACAAAATATACGGATATGCCTGTCTCTATAAATCCGAAACAGGTGACGTAGATCAGATACCAGCAACGGAACTGACCATTACATTTGTATGTTACCATTATCCGGTGAAAATGCTGCAAAAGCTGAAATATGACAAAAAAATGTCAATAAAAAAATATAGAAAACGGTATTTACTATCTGATTGGAGATTTGATTCCAATACAGCTAATCATCATTCCAAAACTATCTAAAAAGAAAATAACTACTGGCTGAACAATCTCCGCAATGATTTGAAATCAGGTGGTGAAATCCGGAATTTTATCAAACAGCATGGAAAGAAAAAAGAATCAAAATTATATCAGGCACTTGCAGATACGATTATGCGTGCCAACTGGAAAGAATTAAAGGAGGAAAGGCGAATGTGTCAAGCATTACGGGAATTATTTGCGGATGATTTGCGTGAATCAGAATTGAAAGGCAGAAATGCTGGAAAACGCGAAGGAAAAATAGAAGGAAAAATGGAAGCCAAAATTGAGCTTATTATCAAGAAGTATAAAAAAGGCTGTAGTGCAGAAGAAACAGCAGATATGCTGGAAGAACCGATAAATTTGATGAGACAGATCTATGAGATGCTTGACCAGTATACGCCGGATTATGATGTTGAGAAGATTTATAAGGGACTTCTTGAAAAAGCAATATTGCCGGTATGATAAAATCGGTTTGAAACTAGTATAGCTAAAAACATTGTTTGTCAGTTGTTAAATTTTGATTTATTTTATGGGAGATGCAATAATGTCAGATAATATATCTATAATTGGTGGAGCAGACGGCCCAACATCTGTTTTTGTAGCAGGAAAACTTGGAATGAACTGGCTTAGTACGTTTGGGCTTGTTTTAGTGATTCTTCTTTTAATTCCGAATATTATATATGCAGTCCGGGTGAAGAATCAGAAAAATAAATGTACCAATAAATTTATGAATATTCTGGAACAGATAGGACGTTATGGATGTATGTTTCTTATGATATTCAATATTGGCATAGTTGAATCTGGATTTCCTTCCATAAATGCGTTTATTATTTATCTTGTTGGAAATACAGTGCTAATGCTCTCATATTGGATTATCTGGATGCTTTACTTTAATAAACAGACTTACCGGGAGCAAATGGCATTGGCTGTTATACCGACTGGCATCTTCTTACTAAGTGGTATAACAATGTTACATTATTTTTTGATTATATTTGCAGTAATATTTGGGATTGGACATATCTATGTTACAAGCAGGAATAAGGTATGTTAGAACTGAATTTGTTTTGCAAAGATATTGAAAACCGGAGCCAACAACGTAATTTGGCAGATTTTGCGGCTATATTTAGAACATAAGCAGGGCATATCTCAGTGTCTATGCACAAGTCATTCATAGTGTAAATAAACGAAAAATCGTACAGACGAAATATGATTTCCTTTGTGAGCTTTGCGAACAGGAATATCATATTTCGTCTGTACGATTTTTCGTTATAATAGCCAATAATATTGACTTGTTCTAGTTATCCCATAATAATCTTAACGTGAACCTCTTTTTTGCCAGCGTCCACAGGGATAAGATTTCCCTCAATTGCATTGCCATCCACGGTAACGGAAGCAACACCTTTTTCTACATGATCCGGGTTTTCAACCTCAATGTGGTAAGTCGTGCCACGGAAATCACGTTTTGCGGTGAAGCCGTCCATGAAGGAAGGGATACAAGGATCTACGATCAAACCATCATAATCAGGGCGGATACCGAGGATATACTGGGAAGCATTTAAGAATGTCCATGCAGCAGTACCGGTCAGCCAGCTATTTTTTGCCTCTCCGAAGTTTGGAGCGTCTTTACCGGCAATCATCTGGGAGTATACATATGGCTCTGTGCGATGAATTTCACTGATATCTTCGATATATGCTGGACAGGTTCTTGTGTAGACCTGCCATGCGCGGTTTCCACGACCAACAACAGTTTCTGCAATGGAGATCCACGGGTTGTTGTGGCAGAAAATACCGGCATTCTCTTTGTATCCTGGTGGATAAGAAGAGATTTCACCGAGTTCAACATGATATCTGTGATAAGGTGGCTGTAATAATACAATGCCGTATTTGGTATCCAGATATTTTTCAACAGATTCCATTGCTTTTAAGCAGTTGCCTTCTTTTAAGCCAATCTCTGCCATGACACAGAAGCCCTGTGGCTCAATGTAAATCTTGCCATCTTCGCATTCTTTGGATCCGATTTTGTTTTTATAATGATCGTATGCACGCAGGAACCACTCTCCGTCCCAGCCGGCATTCAAAACTGTTTTTTCCATATCTGCAATGGCTTCTTCTGCAAGAACAGCCTCCTCAGCCATGCCACGGTGTCTGCAGATTTCCACGTAATCTTTTCCATAGCGGACGAACATTCCGGCAATAAAAACAGATTCTGCATTAGGCCCTTCCGATGGTCCGAAGGTCTGGAACGATTCGCCTGGCTCTGTAGAGAAGCAGTTTAAGTTCAGACAGTCATTCCAGTCAGCACGTCCGATCAACGGAAGTTTGTGCGGACCACGGTGTTCCATGGTATAGTGGAAGGATCTGCGTAAGTGTTCCATAAGATCCGTTGCTTTGGAATCATCATTATCATAAGGCGTGCGCTCATCCAGAATGGAGTAGTCGCCGGTTTCTTTGATATAGGCGGCAGTTCCGGCAATAAGCCACAGTGGATCATCGTTAAAACCGCTTCCGATGTCCGAGTTTCCTTTTTTGGTAAGTGGCTGGTACTGATGATAAGCGCTTCCATCTTCAAACTGTGTGGAAGCAATGTCTAAAATTCTCTGACGTGCGCGGTCTGGTATCAGATGAACAAAGCCCAAAAGATCCTGACAGGAATCACGGAATCCCATTCCACGTCCGATGCCGGATTCGTAATAGGAAGCGGAACGGCTCATATTAAAGGTTACCATACATTGATACTGGTGCCAGATGTTTACCATGCGGTCAAGCTTTTCCTCTTTGGAAGAAACAGCAAAATGGCTGAGCAGTTTTTCCCAGTAAGCTTTCAGATCAGCAAGTGCATGGTCTGCTTTTTCTGTTGTGTTGAATTTTTCTAATAATTTTTCAGCAGGAGTGCGGTTGATGATACCATCTTCCGGTCTGCCAACCCATTTTTCTGATGCCGGATTCTCCACATAACCGAGAACAAATACATAAGTTCTGGATTCGCCCGGAGCAAGGGTTACATCTAACTGATGGCTGCCGACCGGAGCCCAGCCGCTTGCAACAGAATTTTTGCAGGAGCCGGATACGACAACTTCAGGAGCCGAATTTTCACCATATGCACCAAGAAATGCATCACGACTTGTATCAAATCCGGCAATCGGAGCATTGACGGCGTAAACAGCGTAATGGTTTCTTCTTTCCCGGTACTCGGTTTTATGATAGATGGCGGAACCATGGATTTCAACTTCTCCGGTGGAGTAGTTACGCTGGAAGTTTGTCATATCGTCCATTGCATTCCAGAGACAGAACTCTACATAGGAAAAAATGGAAAAATGTTTTTCTTCTTTACTGTGGTTGGTCATGGTCAGCTTATTGATCTCGCAGGTGCTTCCAATTGGAACGAAGTCTGTCAGCTCTGCGGCAAGATCATTTTTGCTTCCTTTAAAAATGGAATAACCGATACCGTGATGACATTCATAGGAATCCAGATCAGTCTTGGTTGGCATCCAGCCCGGATTCCAGATGGTATTTCCTTCTTTAATATAGTAGTAATGTCCGTTGCTGTCTCCGGGAACATTGTTGTAACGGTATCTGGTAAGACGTAACAGCTTTGCATCTTTATAAAAGCTGTAGCCGCCGCATGTGTTTGAAACTAATGAAAAGAAATCTTCACAGCCGAGGTAATTAATCCAAGGCAGTGGTGTTTTTGGGGAAGTGATGACATACTCTTTTGCATTATCATCGAAATATCCGAATTTCATATAAATCCTCCTTGTTTTGCGAAGCAAAATCCGAGTTCCCCTGAACGAGGAGAGGATTTAGCCTCCTTGTTTTACATATTACTTAACGAAAACGATTAAGTAAATATTCCTTATCTAAAATTATATCTTGCAGAATTATAAAAATCAACAAAAAATCCTTTGAAATAAGCAAAAACAGCACTTTTAACAAAAAATACAGCCTAATATGGAAGAAAGCAACAAAAGAAGGTTAAGCTGGATAATTAAGTTTGAAATACGAAAACGTATAAGGTTTTGCTGCAAAAACTGTTAAAAAACAGAAAGAATCATAAAAAATGCACAAAAAATCAGAGAATAAAAATGTAAAATTAGCCGAAATGTCAAAAAAGTATTGCAATCCACTTGCATAAGAGCTATATTAAAAGTGCGAAAACGATTAAGTAAAAACTTCGAAAGACTTAAGTAACTAGACAACAGGCCATACATAATAAAGTCTGGAAGAAGTACCTGGAGGATTCAATGGTATCTTTAAAAACAATTGCCGAAAAGTGTGGAGTATCAACTGCCACCCAGTAAGGCATTAAATGATCAAAAAGATATCAGTGAAGAGACAAAGAGTCGTATCCGGACGGTAGCAGAGCAATTAGGATATTTCCCGAATGCAGCAGCAAGATCACTTAAGACCAACCATTCATACAACCTCGGAGTTCTATTTGAAGAGGAAGCAGGAAGAGGTTTACAGCATGAATATTTTTCAGGAGTATTAAATGGTCTGAAAGTTCAGGCGGAGAAGCAGGGTTATGACATTACATTTATCAATACCTGTTTTGAAAACCGGAAGATGTCTTATCTGGAACATTGCAAATACCGGAATTTTGAAGGAGTTGCAATTGTGTGTGCGGATTTTAACGACCCTGGTGTCATGGAACTGATGAATAGCGAAGTACCGGTTGTCACCATTGACTACCTGCATCACAACTGCACGGCGGTCAGCTCGAACAACATTCAGGGCATGGAAGATCTGGTCAGATATATTTATTCTCAGGGACACAGGAGGATCGCTTACATCCACGGACAGCAGAATGGTTCGGCAGTTACCAAAGACCGGTTGACAAGTTTTTACCGGACAATGGATGAACTGAAGCTGGAAGTCCCGGATGAGTACATCCGCACAGCAGGTTACCTGGAGACAAGGGAAGCGGCAAAACAGACGAAGGAACTTCTGAATTTGGAAAATCCGCCAACCTGTATCATTTATCCTGATGACACCGCACTGATCGGTGGAAGAAATGTCATTATAGAGATGGGACTTCGGATACCAAAAGACATTTCGGTAGCAGGATACGACGGAACAAGGATGTCACAGCTTTTGCATCCGAAGCTTACCACAATTAAGCAGGACACAGAAGAGATTGGCAGAGAGGCTGCAAAACGGCTGATCGGTTCCATTGAAAAACCAAAAACAACTCTCTTAGAGAGAGTCGTTATAGAAGGAATCCTCATACCGGGACAATCGGTAGGAAAGATTCCGGAACAAAAATAACAATGTAAACAAGGCGGAAGCCAAAAATTAAGGAGGAGGGTTTTCTATGAAAAAGAAAATCATTAGCGCATTATTATGTGTATCCATGGTAGCAACTATGGTAGCAGGATGTGGTGGGTCATCAGACACAACATCCGCAGACAACAGCAACTCAGGTGTAGCAGCAACGGCAACAGAATCTGGATCTGATGCAGCGGAGACAGATACAACAGGTGATGAGGGAAAAGTTTTCAACATTTATTGCTGGAATGAAGAGTTTAAGAGCCGTCTGACAGATCACTATCCTGGATATGAGGAAGTGGATGCTACAACAGGCAAGATTGGGGACATCACAGTAAAATGGAATATCACACCAAGTGATGACAACGCATATCAGAACAATCTGGATGCAACATTATTAAAACAGGAATCAGCAGCAGCCGATGACAAGATTGACTTATTCTTAGTAGAAGCTGACTACGCACTGAAATATGTCGATACAGATTATACAATGCCGATCGCAGATCTTGGAATTACAGATGCAGACCTTGCAAACCAGTATCAGTATACAAAAGATATCGTTACAGATTCTAACGGTGTATTAAAAGGTGTTTCATGGCAGGGCTGCCCGGGCGTATTATTCTACAACCGTGAAGCAGCAAAAGAAGTTCTAGGATCAGATGATCCTGACGAAGTTCAGAAATATGTTTCAGACTGGGATACTTTCAATGATACAGCAGAGACAATGAAAGCTGCCGGATACAAGATGACATCTTCTGTCAATGATACTTACCGTGTATACTCTAACAACGTTACTTCTAAATGGGTAGAAGATGGCAAGATCAATATTGATGATAACATTATGAAATGGGTATCTGATTCAAAAGAGCTTTATGATGCAGGCGAGACAGAGACATATGAACTCTGGGGCGATGACTGGAAGAAAGGTTTCTATCCGGAAGGAAAAGTATTCTGCTACTTTGGACCGGCATGGTTCGTGAACTTCTCTATGGCAGCTGACACCGAAGGATCTATCGGTTACAACGGTGGATGGGGCGCTACACCAGGACCTCAGGGATTCTATTGGGGCGGTACATGGATCTGTGGAGCAACAGGTACAGATAACGCAGGTCTTGTAAAAGATATCATCTTAAAGATGACAACAGACGAGACGATCATGAAAGATATCGTAGTAAAAGATGATGACTTCGTTAACAATAAACCAGCTATGGAAGCAATGGCAGCAGATACAAGCTACCAGAGTAAAGTATTAGGCGGACAGAACCCATTGTCTATGTACTGTGCAAGTGTAGAAAAACTTGATTTAAGCAACCTTTCTGCATACGATCAGGGATGTAACGAAGAGTTCCAGAACGCTATGAAGAACTACTTTGAAGGCAATGCTTCACTTGATGATGCACTTGACTTATTCTACAAAGCAGTTGTTGAGAAATATCCGGACTTAACATACTAAAATAATAAGCCGCGCCTGCCAGACCGGCGGGTGCGGCTATCTTTATACCTATCTCCGGACGGAGAGAAAGCAGTCAGCGGCGTAAAGCGCAGAGCTGACAGCAGATTTGCACAAAAAGATGTCCGTGAAGGGATGCTGTGAACTCTGTGAAAAATAAAAAGAAGGGGGCAAGAGGCGTTATGAAGAAGAAAAGCAGTAAAGCAGTCAGATATAACAAATGGGGATACATTTTTCTGATTCCGTTTATTGTGGTGTACGTCATATTCCAGCTGATTCCGCTGTTTAATACCATTTATAACAGCTTTTTTGAAAATTATTTATCAGGTCTGACACAGATCGGACCTAACTTTGTGGGACTGGAGAACTACAAAACGCTGTTTACACAGGGCGATATCTGGATTTACGCAAAGAATACCATGATTTTATGGATCATGTGTTTTGTGCCACAGATTATTTTGTCATTACTGTTAGGTGCATGGTTTTCTGATGTGCGTTTGAAATTAAAAGGAAGCAGATTTTTCAAGACCGTGATCTATCTGCCAAACCTGATCATGGCATCCGCATTTTCCATGTTGTTCTTTACACTGTTCTCAGATGGTGGACCGATCAACTCGATTTTAATGCAGATCGGAATCATTTCAGAGCCATATAAGTTTCTGGCAAACACAGGAAGTGCGAGAGGGCTGATCGCCTTTATGAACTGCCTGATGTGGTTTGGTAATACGACTATTCTTTTAATGGCAGGCATGATGGGTATCGATACTTCCCTATTTGAAGCGGCAGAAGTGGATGGAGCAACTTCCACACAGGTATTCTACAAAATTACATTACCGCTGCTCCGGCCGATTTTAGTATATGTTGTGATCACATCACTGATCGGTGGATTACAGTTATTCGATGTACCGCAGATTTTGACCAATGGTACCGGTGATCCAATGAGATCGACCATGACATTGATCATGTTCTTAAATAAACATCTGTACAGCAAGAACTACGGAATGGCTGGTGCAGTATCCGTAATCCTGTTCATCATCACCGCAATTTTAAGTCTTATTGTCTTTAAGGTAACTGGAAACGATAAGAGAAAAGCATGAGTAGAATAGAAAGGTGAGGTGTTATTATGAACGAAAATAAAAATCTGAAAAAAGGACTTGGAATCCATGCAAGAAGATTTATCGCTTATGTAGTCCTGATTCTTGTTACATTTGCCTGCCTGTTCTGGTTCTATGTGCTGTTCATTAATGCGACCAGATCGAACGGTGAACTGCAGGCCGGATTTACACCACTGCCAAGCACACATCTGCTGGAAAACTGGAACAATCTGGTACACGGAACACTTCCGGTATGGCAGGGTATGATAAACAGTCTGATCGTATCTGTACTGTCAGCAGCGTTATGTACCTATTTTTCAACCATGACGGCTTACGCCATTCATGCATATGATTTTAAACTGAAAAAATACATCTATGCATTTATCTTAGCAGTTATGATGATCCCTACACAGGTAACTGCACTTGGATTTGTAAAATTAGTCGGTACATTAAAAATGGAAGATACATTTATCCCTTTGATCGTCCCAACGATCGCTGCACCGGTAACATTCTTTTACATGAAGCAGTATATGGAAAGTACATTGCCGGTATCTCTGATCGAGGCTGCCAGAATTGACGGCTCCGGTGAGTTCCATACATTTAACCAGATTGTACTTCCATTGATGAAACCTGCCATTGCAGTACAGGCAATCTTTACATTTGTAAGCAGTTGGAATAATTATTTTGTACCGGCTTTGATCTTACACAATGACAAGAAAAAGACACTGCCAATCTTAATCGCACAGCTTCGTGCAGCTGACTGGCTGAAGTTTGATATGGGTCAGGTTTATGTGATGATCGCATTTTCTATCTTCCCAGTTATTATCATTTATCTGATCTTATCTAGACACATCGTACAGGGTGTTGCCCTCGGCAGTGTAAAAGGATAAATTAGAATATAGCTACAAATGAAAAAACCTTCCCTGAGAACCGCCGTGATTCCCCATATCACGGCGGTTCTCCTTTGATGTAGCAGAAAAAGATTACAATATTAAAAAACATCAGAAAAATTATCTGAAATAATCAAACATAGGCTTTTTTTTCCAGTTGCTAATGTGCTATAATAGGCACAGATTTTGGAAAAAAAGAAATGGTTGAGAAGTGAATCTGCACAATCCTTTCAGAACGGAGGAAGACATGACAGAAGGCGGTTTTTTAGTTTTCATGGGAATTTTATTACTTTTGGTTGTCATCGTTGTTGTGATAGCGGTTGTTTCATCTGTGGCAGGTGCGGCAGCAGCAATCGTTGATGATGAAGACAGCGAAGATGAATAGAACAGGGTGAGAACAGAATAGTGGGGCGGTACTTTTGTGCCAGTCCCCTTTTTGCAGGTCTTATGGATACTGCGAAATGTCCCGAGATCGAATCATAAGAAAGGAGACAGAGATTATAATGCAGTTACTTACATTTTTGTTAAATGGAGTGAAGTTTGGTATTCCTGTCAATGATGTGGAATCCATTGAAACAAGAATGAATGTGGTGAATATTCCAAATTCACTGCCACAGGTTCATGGGATCATGAATCTGCACGGAGAAGTTATTGCAGTGTACAGTCTGGCAGAACAGTTTCATTATCCGGAACAGGAAATCAACAATATCATCGTTGCATCCATGAATGGTACAAAGATTGGGCTTGAGGTTGGAAACGTGGATGAGATTATTGATGTCCCGGATGAGAAGGTTATTTCCATGCCAGTCATTATGAAAGCAGTAGAAAATTGTTTTGATGAGGTTGCTTCCTATGCAAAAGAACTGATCGTTCTGATTGAGGTATCAAAGCTGATGCCGGAAGCAGAGCAGCAGGCAATACAGAAATTGGTAGAACAACAGTCATAAACAAAAAAGAGTAAAGCCTCTGTTATTATATATTGGAAAGATACAGTCTCGTGGGATGGAGTACCGATAGGTACTCCATTTTTGCGTAAATAGGAAATTTTGTTCCATTTCTAAAATAATTCTAAATTCTGTCCGATTTTCCTTGCATTTTGATGAGAGAGGAGTAAACTGATTTTTGCCGACCGACCGGTCGGTTTTGGGTTGCGGGAATGCAATAGCCAATCAGACATATAATTTTTCAGGAGGAACGAGAATGATCCCAAAGTATAGTGTAAAACGTCCGTACACAGTGTTAGTGGCTGTTGTACTGGTGATCGTTTTAGGAGTTGTTTCGCTGACGAGGATGACAACAGATCTGCTGCCGGCAATGAATCTGCCGTATGTGATCGTTGTCACAACAGATGTGGGGGCAAGTCCGGAGGAAGTGGAAAAGGATGTGACATCGCCAATCGAAGCGGCAATGGCAACGACTTCCAATATTAATAACGTAAGTTCCATGTCCTATGATAACTATTCTATGGTTATTTTGGAGTATGAGCAGAGCACGAACATGGATTCTGCTATGATTGAGATTCAGCAGCAGCTGGATCAGTTGACCGGACAGTTCCCGGATTCAGCGGGCTCACCGGTCATTATGCAGATCGATCCTGATATGATGCCGGTCATGATCGCATCTGCGGATGTGGATGGTATGGATCAGGCAGAGGTATCTAATTATGTGGACAATGAATTATTACCACTGCTTGAGAGTATCGAGGGTGTGGCATCTGTGACGGCAACAGGTGTGCTTGATACGGATCTTCAGGTAACCATGAATCAGGAAAAAATAGATGCTTTAAACGAACAGATTTTAAGCAAAATAGATGCCCAGTTTACAGATGCACAGGCAGAGTTAGATAAGGCATCTTCCCAGATCGACAGTGGGAAAAAGAAGCTTTCCGATGGTGAAAAAGAGATGGGAAGCCAGCTTGGAGCAGGTGAAAATGAGATCATTAATAATAAAATCCAACTGTTTAACACCGAAGCAGATCTGACCACACAATTATCAGATCTTCAGAAATCACAGTCGTCCATGGATGGTGCAATCAAGTCGTTACAGTCAGCTTATGATGGAGCAACACAGTTACAGAGCGCGATTGACGGTTTACAGAAAGCAAAAGACAGTGTCAGCCAGGCGAAGAGTGGGGCAAAGCAGTTATATCAGGCGCACGATGGTGTAATGGCAATTTTAACAGCAAAAAATCCAATGACAGGTGCAGACATGACAGTGGAGGAAGCGCTTGCAGCAGCGGTTCAATATGGTCAGATGACACAGGAACAGGCGAATCAGTTGGAAACAGTGATTTCAACTTTACAGGCAGATCCTAAAATGTTAGAAGCATATAAAAATGCGGCCAGCGAATCCGATTTCATCGCATACATGGAATCCACAGCCATTGCCCAGATCAATGCACAGGCAGGGACTTCCTATACAAGTGAGAGTGACATTGCCAGCCAGATCGTGACATTACAGTCCAAACTGGATGATATCAATGTGATGCTGATGAGTCAGGCATCCTCTTTTGCAGATGCAGGTGTGACGCTGACTTCTTACAAAGACATTCCGGCTGCAATCTCAAAATTGAGTGAGAGCAAGACACAGATTGCGGCGGGAATCGCGACAATCGAGTCCGCCCAGACACAGGTGGCAGACGGTAAAACGTCTTTAGATGACGCATTAGTGACTTTAAATGAATCCCAGATATCCGGTATCATGGAGATGAGCAAGGGATATGCGGATCTTGCTGTTGCAGCAAATAAGATCGAAGAGGGACAGAGCCAGTTAGATGATGCAAAAGAGCAGGCAAAAGATTCAGCGGATCTGAACACGATCCTTACAATGGATACCTTAAAAATCTTCTGACAGCACAGAACTTCTCCATGCCGGCAGGTTATGTGACAGAGGGAACGAGCAGTATCTGGTGCGAGTCGGAGATGAGGTGACATCCAAAGCAGATCTTGAAAATCTCGTTCTGATGGATCTTGGTATGGATGGTATCGAACCGGTCAGACTGTCAGATGTGGCAGACATCGAGTACATTGACAATTCCGGAGATTCCTATTCCAAAGTGAATGGAAATCCGGCGGTAATGCTTTCGATTGAAAAGCAGACCGGCTATTCCACCGGAGATGTGACAGACCGGTTATTGGATAAATTTGACAGTTTGGAAAAAGAAAATACAGCGTTACATTTGAGCGTTCTCATGAATCAGGGTATTTACATTGACATGATCGTGAAATCAGTCGTAGAAAACATGATCGTGGGAGCCATCCTTGCAATTATTGTATTGTTATTATTCTTAAAAGATATGAAACCTACACTTGTAATAGCATGTTCCATTCCGCTCAGTGTTGTTTTTGCAGTGGTACTGATGTACTTTACGAATATTACGTTAAACATCATTTCACTGTCGGGTCTGGCGCTCGGAATTGGTATGTTGGTGGATAACTCCATTGTCGTGATCGAGAACATCTATCGATTGCGGGGAGAGGGGTATTCCATCCGGAAAGCAGCCGTGGAAGGCGCTTCACAGGTGACAGGAGCAATCATAGCTTCCACACTTACAACCATCTGTGTATTTGCACCGATTATTTTTACAGAGGGTATCACAAGACAGTTATTTGTTGATATTGCGCTGACAATTGCATTTACGCTTGCAGCCAGCCTGCTCGTGGCATTGACTTTCGTGCCGATGATGGCAGCAGGATTATTAAAAAATACAAAAGAGATCAGGCATAATTTCTTTGACAAAGTAAAAGAGGTTTATGGAAAAATTTTAGCTGTATGCCTGCGTTTCAAGCCAATCGTATTTATCGCGGTGATCGTTTTGCTGGGAACAAGTGTTGTGGCAGCATTCTCCAGAGGATATTCTTTCATGGATATGAATATGGAGACGAACCAGATCAGTGCGACGATTTCAGCAAAAGAGGATGAGACGCTTACTTTTGATGAACTGACAGAAATGGCAGACGAAGTCGTGGAAAAAGCATTGACGATTGATGGTATTGAGACCATTGGTGCCATGGCAGGTGGAAGTGCTCTTTCCATGATGGGAGGAAGTTCTACAGACAGTATTTCCATGTATATGATTCTGGATGAAGAATCTGAAGTGAGCAGTGCAGATGTAATCGAACAGTTGGATGAACTGACAAAAGACATGGACTGCGAAGTTACAACAGACACCTCCGCTTCTGATATGACATCACTTATGGGAAGTGGACTGACGATCAATGTAAAAGGAAATAATCTTGACAAACTGCAGGAACTTGCAGGCGAGGTTGCAAAAGTCGTAGAGAACACCGAGGGAACTGTGGATGTGGATGATGGACTTGCCAATACGACACCGTCTTTCACCATTTCTGTAGACAAGGAAAAAGCTGCGAAATATGGCATGACCGTTGCACAGGTATTCCAGCTTGTTTATGGGGAGATGACATCGTCAACCTCCGCAACAACGATCTCTACCGATGTAAATGAGTATCAGGTTTACGTACAGAGCGAGGAACAGTCCGATGTTACATTGGATGATATCAAAAACCTGACCTTTACCTATACAGACAGAGAAGGAAACGAGACAGAAACAGCACTTTCTGATATTGCACAGTTTGAGGAAGGTTACACCTTAGGAACGATCAACCGTGATGCGCAGACCAGATATATCAGTGTGACCGCAGGAGTGGATGATGACCATAATGTCAGTCTGCTGAGTAATGAAATCCAGAAAGAGTTAGATAAGATCAATCTGCCGGAAGGATACTCCATTGAGATGGCAGGTGAGGACGAGATGATCGCAGATGCGATGAATCAGTTGTATCTGATGCTTCTTTTGGCAGTTATCTTCATTTACCTTGTCATGGTAGCACAGTTCCAGTCACTGTTGTCGCCGTTTATCATTATGTTTACAATCCCGCTGGCATTTACAGGCGGTCTGTTCGCACTTTACTTTACCGGCAACGAAGTCAGCGTTGTGGCAATGATCGGATTTGTCATGCTCGCCGGAATTATCGTAAATAACGGTATCGTTATGGTAGACTTTATCAACCAGCTCCGCCGTGGCGGAATGGAGAAAAAAGACGCCATTATCGAATCCGGAAAAACGAGGCTCCGTCCGATCCTTATGACCGCACTCACCACGATCCTGTCCATGTCCACGATGGCAGTCGGACTTGGAGAAGGTTCAGAAATGATGCAGCCAATGGCAATCGTAACGGTTGGCGGTTTGTTATATGGTACACTGTTAACTCTGATCGTTGTTCCATGTATTTATGATGCATTCAACCGCAATAAGAGCATGGTCGAGGAGGACTTATAATGGATGAGCAGAAACTGATCCACGATCCATCACAGAAAGTACTTGCCATGTATCAGGCAGTCATTGAGTTCATTAATGAAGGCTGTGATATCAACACTTTAAAAGTAGCTGATATCACAGGCCGGGCAGGCATTGGAAAAGGAACAGCATACGAATATTTTTCTTCAAAGGAAGAGATAATCTCTTCTGCAATTTTATATTATGTGAAAGTCTGTTTTGAAAAACTTCAGGTAATTTCTACAGATAACAGAACGTTTCAACAGAAAATTAACGAGGTCATGGATTTTATTGATGAGCATGTAAAAGAAAAGCAGGGTGTCTTTTTCCTGATAAAATGGTATTGGAATCATACGAGATACCAAAGAATCTGAAAGATGAGTATGAGCGTATGAAACACCAGTGCTGTGATAAGGAGAAAAACGAGATTATCGACTGCATTGTGGAGGAGGGTGTCCGCGAAGGTCTGATCCGGGAGAAGAATGTTTTCCTGCGAAGAGCCGCGGTCGAAACCCAGCTTTCGGTCTATTTTATGTACCGCATCGCAGCAGAGAAAAAAATCGAGCTTGACCTGGAGGCAGATTTTCTGAGAGAATATGTCTATCAGAATCTGTTGAAATTATTAGGATAGAAAGAAGGAATGAATAAATTAAAATCACGTATAAAAAATCAGTTGACAAATGCCACTTTAGCTTTTATGATGAAAAAAAAGATATAAAAAGGTGATGAGAAAGAGGAGTACACACAGACACCTGAAAGAGAATGACATTCACCGGCTGAGAGATGTCACCAGAACATGTTGTGTGGAAGGTAGCTTTTGAACCGTCGCGCAGAACCTGTCTGTTGCAGATAAGTGGCAGAACTTGCAAGTTGATCATGCGGAGAAAATTTTCGTATATCGCCAGAAGCAGTCAGAAGTAAGCGAGAACGAGTTGTCCCCGTTACCGGACAGTGGCTTAGGAATGAGCCTGTAGAGATATGTTGTTTTTACAACATAACAAAGGTGGTACCGCGTTGACACGCCCTTTGCATCCGTATGGATGTGAAGGGCTTTTATTTTTTTAAGAAAGGAAAAAGACAAATGAAGGAATTAGCAAAGACCTATGACCCAAAGGGCATTGAAGAACGTCTCTATAAAAAATGGGAAGACAACGGTTACTTCCATGCAGAAGTAGATCGCAGCAAGAAACCATTCACCATTGTGATGCCTCCACCAAACATTACAGGACAGCTTCACATGGGACATGCATTAGACAATACCATGCAGGATATTTTGATCCGCTACAAGAGAATGCAGGGTTACAATGCATTATGGCAGCCTGGAACTGACCACGCTTCCATTGCAACCGAAGTAAAAGTGATCCAGTCCTTAAAAGAAAAAGGAATCGACAAGGCAGACCTCGGAAGAGAAGGTTTCTTAGAGAAATGCTGGGAGTGGAGAGAGGAATACGGTAACCGTATCATCAACCAGTTAAAGAAAACTCGGATCTTCTGCTGACTGGCAGAGAGAACGTTTTACCATGGATAAAGGATGTTCTGATGCCGTACAGGAAGTTTTTATTAAATTATATGAAAAAGGATATATCTACAAGGGTTCCCGTATCGTAAACTGGTGCCCGGTTTGTAAGACATCCATTTCCGATGCGGAGGTAGAGCATGAGGAGCAGGACGGATTCTTGTGGCATATCAATTACCCGGTAGTTGGTGAGGAAGGAAGATTCGTTGAGATCGCAACAACAAGACCGGAGACTTTATTCGGAGATACTGCAGTTGCTGTAAATCCGGATGATGAGAGATACAAAGACATCGTTGGAAAAATGTTAAAACTTCCGATGACAGACCGTGAGATTCCGGTGATCGCTGATCCATATGTAGACAAAGAGTTTGGAACCGGATGTGTGAAGATCACACCAGCCCATGACCCGAACGACTTTGAGGTTGGAAAACGCCACAACCTGGAAGAAATCGTTGTCATCAATGACGATGCAACCATGAACAAGTTAGCAGGAAAATATGAGGGAATGGACCGCTACGAGTGCAGAAAAGCATTAGTAAAAGATTTAGAGGAAGCAGGACTTTTAGTAAAAGTTGTTCCACATTCCCACAACGTAGGTACACATGACCGCTGCGGCACAACCGTTGAACCAATGATCAAACAGCAGTGGTTCGTGAAAATGGACGAGATGATCAAACCGGCAGTTGAAGGCGTAAAAAATGGTGATATCCAGTTACTTCCAAAACGTATGGAGAAGACATACTTCAACTGGACAGACAATATCCGTGACTGGTGTATTTCCAGACAGTTATGGTGGGGACACAGAATCCCGGCATACTACTGTGATGAGTGCGGCGAGATGGTAGTTTCCAAAGAAGCACCTCACAAGTGCCCGAAATGTGGATGTACTCATATGACTCAGGATCCGGATACCTTAGATACCTGGTTCTCCTCTGCTATTATGGCCATTCTCCACACTTGGCTGGCCGGAAAAAACAGAAGACTTAGATTACTTCTATCCAAATGATGTTTTAGTAACCGGATATGATATTATCTTCTTCTGGGTAATCCGTATGATCTTCTCCGGTTATGAGCAGATGGGCAAAGGCTCCATTCCACACTGTATTATTCCACGGTCTGGTACGCGATTCCCAGGGACGTAAGATGAGTAAGTCTCTTGGAAATGGTATCGATCCGTTAGAGGTTATTGACAAATACGGTGCTGACGCACTTCGTCTGACACTGATCACAGGCAATGCACCTGGTAACGATATGCGTTTCTACTGGGAGAGAGTAGAGTCTTCCAGAAACTTTGCCAATAAAGTATGGAATGCTTCCCGTTTCATCATGATGAACTTAGAGGGCGCAGAGATCAAAACCCCTGCTCTCGATGAATTAAAGGCAGCCGACAAATGGATTTTATCCAGAGTGAACACTCTCGCAAAAGATGTGACAGAGAACATGGACAAATACGAGATGGGTATCGCAGTCCAGAAAGTATATGACTTTATCTGGGATGAATTCTGTGACTGGTACATCGAGATCACAAAAGTCCGTACTTATAACAAAGAGAACGATCCGGCATCTGCAAATGCAGCATTCTGGACCTTAAAGACGGTACTGACAGAGGCATTAAAGCTGTTACATCCATTTATGCCGTTTATCACAGAGGAAATCTTCTGTACGCTTCACCCGGAAGAAGACACCATTATGCTCGCAAAATGGCCGGAATACAAAGCAGAATGGAACTTCCCGGCTGAAGAAGAAATGGTTGAGCACTGCAAAGACCTTGTAAAAGGTGTTCGTAACCTCCGTACTGAGATGGATGTTCCACCATCAAGAAAAGCAAAGATTTTCATTGTGTCTGACGATGCAAAAATCAGAGACACCTTTGAATCAAACAAAGAAGTTTATGTAAACCTTGCAGGTGCAAGTGAGATCGCAGTACAGGCAGATAAGACAGGAATCGAGGAGGATGCTGTTTCCGTTGTAATTCCTGGAGCAACACTTTACCTTCCACTGGAAGATTTAGTAGACTTTGAAAAAGAAAAAGAACGTCTGTTAAAAGAACAGGCACGTCTGGAGAAAGAACTCGCGCGTTCTAAGGGAATGCTTTCCAATGAGAAGTTCTTAAGCAAAGCTCCGGAAGCAAAAGTGCAGGAAGAGAAAGAGAAGCTTGCAGGCTATGAGCAGATGATGGCTCAGGTCAAAGAGCGTCTTGCACAGATGAAATAGAACAATATAAAAAATAAGGGTTTCCGAATATGGAAGCCCTTTTTTGATACTATAATGATACTATTTAATTATTATTGCATTCAGCTTATCAGCGACTTCTTGGTGTCTGGTAGGGTATAAGTGACCGTAGATATTATTAATCATTTGGACAGTATCGCCTATTCTTTCCGCTATCAGATGTGGAGAAAATCCCATTTCTATCAATAATGATACATGAGAATGTCTTAGGTCATGTATGCGTATTTGTGGAACGCCGGCAAGCTCAGCAGCCTTATTCTTTCCTCTGGTTATAAAGCTCCTTGAAAATGGAAAAACTAGATCATCTGGCTGCGGATCATAAAGCATTGTAATGTATTCTCTTAGTTCATCCATAATTGCAGGTGGCATAGTTATTACTCTGATACTATTCTCGGTTTTCGTTGAGCCGATAATATGGGTATTCTGCTGCAATGATTTGTTGATAGATATTTTATTCTCTGTAAAGTCTATATCTGATAGAGTCAATGCCATCAGTTCCCCCAGGCGCATACCACTGTAAAATAATAACTGTAGTTGCATGCGTATTCGAACATCGTCAACGTTTTCTAATACATGATTGTATTGTTCCAGTGTCCAGAAGTTCATGGAGCGAGTGTTTTTTCCGATAGGACCAGCAACGGCACACGGATTCTTCGGGAGATTGTAGTACTTCACTGCATAATTGAAAAATGTCATTATGGTGTTGTGAATACGTCTTAAATATGCATCAGACAGATTCCTTTGATAACAAATCATTTTGCCATAATCTAATATCTGCCGGAGTAATTGCATTTATAGGCTTATCCTTAAAATAGGGCAGTATTCTATTGTTAAATACTGTCTTTTTAGAAATTATAGAGCTTTTCCTTTAGTCTGGTAGAAATATCAGCCATGTAAAGCTCATATAAAGAATAAAACGTCATTGTTGGCGTGCCTTGCACCTTCTCCAGAAAAGCCCTTTCCCATTCCTTAGCGTCACGTTGAAGCTTAAAGCCACGCTTCATTTTCTGCTTGCGTGCCCCGGTGTAATCCGTGTAATAGGCCTTTACATAAAATGTTCCCCTAGTTTCATCTTTAAATACTGGCATGTCATAACCTCTTTTCTATATCTGGCGGCGATGTAGAAAGAAAGACAGCCATATTTGACAAAAATATGAGTTTGCCATATAATACACTTAACAAGGGAGCTGGTCGGATAGCTCGCACCTATCCGCTCCGGCGTTATGTCTTAAGTTACAGAGTAACCGTCCAACCTTTTAGCCGGGGAATGGACGGTTATTTTTTATGCTTGTAATTACTCACAAGCGTTATGATTGCACAAATCATGATGACAAAAGTAAACAAGTCCGAATATGTAACCATAGCTTGTCCCCCTTCCGCAAGGTCTCGGAACGGATGGCAAGGAACCGTCTAACAGCCCCCTTATTAATTGTATTATATTGTCAAGGTGCGCAAATTTGAGCGGCTTCGGATTTTCGTGAAATTCACGATTTGATCTACGGAATCCCGGAACTGCCTAAGTTCAACTTAGGGCGTCAACTCAAATTGATTTGTTGTCGTGTGAACCGGTCAAAAGGTCAATTTGTCCGGTTGCCACCGGATCCAATTTTGGATTGGGCGACCTGGGGAGCTTTTCCCTCGTTGAAAAGACGAACTGTCCATTTTGGATTGTATTAACCTTGGTTATCTTGGATTAAGTTATATTTTTTATCATTTCATATAATTTATCTCTATCCCAAAGTTTTACGTTTAATGCATTTGCTTCTTTCCTGGCTTGTGTTGTAAAGTATTGATTTGTTAATACAACAGCAACGTCTTTATGATAAAGACTTTTCCCAGAGTGAATTTGTTGGATGGCTGCGTTACCGATATTTGAAGAATAACATTTACATTGAATGGCATATGTTATGCTGTCTTTTTCTGCTAAAATATCTACACCATGATCGCCACTTGCCTGTGTAATTTCTATGTTAGAAAAATTATTATACTGCAACAAGTCTGCACAATAATTCTCAAATTGTTTTCCGTTCATATTATCAATGGATTTCAAAATGCTAGTATTATTAATTTGTAACATGCTGTTTTTCTCTGGATATATCATGTGTAAAGCTTGTCTAGAATCACAGACTTTAAATAAATCTTGCATTATACCAAGAGAAAAATGCTTAATGTCAAATTGTGAAAACATAAATAAGTAAATACCAGCCTTTTTTGAATTAAGTAATAGTTGGATTAAATCTATGTTTTCTATAAAGTATGATTTTACTAAATAAATTTCAGAAATAATAAAAATTATAGATGGAATTATATTAGTTGCTTTAGAGTTATATGAATATAGGTCCTTTACTTGAATTTCCGCAAATTTATGAAATCTTTCTGTCATCTCATTTTTTAATAAATCTATAGTAGTTTCTATTTTTAAGTGATCTGATACAATAGGAATGAAAAGCTGTGATAATGAACTATAGTCTCCATAGGACAAAGCATTTTCATCGTAAATAACTAATTTCATGGTTTTGGACGAATTATAAGTAAGTAATTGGTTTATTATATTGTGTTGATCTGCTTCAGTACACTTATATATTATGTAATGATCCAATTTTGATAGTTGTTGACCGTCGTTGGAAAAATTAGCAATAATATTTAAATATATTAAGAGCATATCTGCATCTGATAAAGTATTATCTACATCAATATTATTTTGTTGTTCTTGCCCATTAGTTGAAATAAATTCATATGTTTCAAATTCATTTAGAGACATAAGAATGCGACGAGGAGCAGTCCCTTCCTCCGAATCTACGATTCCCGCTTCTTCTAACTGATCCATAATATGAGATGCGCGGTTAAAACCAATGTTGAGGTTTCTCTGCAGAATTCCAATGGATCCTTTTTCTTTCCCAATCAGCAATCTGGCAGCATCTTCAAAATAGGTGTCCTTGTTGTTAATATTTATTTTTTGTATGTTTTTATTGTTGTTGATAGGAGTGCATTCAGATATATTGCGTGTGTCATTAATTGATATATTTGTACTAGTAAATAAATTTTTTGTTTTTTTTCTGTCTAGAAATTGATTAAAAAACATTGCTAATCTCCTGTAAAAACCAAAAAGAACTATTTTTGTTGCTTTCTTTTTTTTATATATTCTGGATCACTTAAATTTGTAATTAGTTCTTTTTTTTATATCTTCCTCTGAACGCGTATCTTTTATTCCATCTATGACAAATGGAATAGAGGTACATATATAATCGGATATATTTTTTATATCTTCATTTTTTAATATAAAAGAATTATTTTGGGACTTAACAACATAATATACAGCTCCTCCAAGAGTTCCAGAAATAAGTTGTTGTTCAACAGTTCCGTAAATTTCTCTTAAAATAGTTAATATTGCGTCATGCATATTTTTATGAGGAAATAATTTTTTAAATTGTTCTGATTGCACAAAGTTATCTATCTCAGATTTTCTATGCATATACATTTTGAAATCTTTGGTTTGTACGTATTGACCTAGAGTCATATTATCTATCAGAGGCATATCAGTAAATTCAGTTATAGGGGTTTCTAATGCGTCAGCAATCTTTTGTAAGGTTTCTATTTTAGGATTAGCATTTCCATTTTCATATTTTCTTATTTGAGATTCATACATGCCGCATTTCTCACCTAACTGTTTTTGTGTAAGTCCTTTTTTAATACGAATTTCTTTAATTTTTGAGCCTGTCGGCATATAATCACATCCTTTCATATGGATATTATCACATATTTATTTGTATGTACAGATAAAAAATATCTTATCATATATTGACAGATAAGAAAATATCTGATATTGTAAATGCAACAGATAAATATTTATCTGCAACAAAAGGAGGCGAGAAAAATGAAATTAAACTTGAAAAAACTAAAACTTGCAATGGCCTGTAAGTGTTTAAGTTCCAAAGGACTTGCAGAAAAAGCTGGAATCAACTATGTAACACTGATTCCATACTTGAATGGAAAGCGAGAACCCGGAACGGAAGCACTCGGCAAGATTGCCAAAGCACTGGACGTTGATCCAGAGACACTTATCGATTAGCAAAGCTTGGCGGCGATGTAGAAAGAGAGGTAGCTTATGAAAACTGTAATAGTTCGGAGAGGTTTGAAATTTAAATATTCCGTGTATACCGCTTCTGGTGAGTTTCTTTTCAATGCCCGGGGCATGAAAGAGATCAGAGACTATTACAGATGGGAGACAAGACACGGAAAGATTGAGATCAGAAAGGATATGTAGAAGAACTTAACGAGCTGAAAATTCAGCCGGTTGATTTTTTCAGAGAGGCAACATATAAGGATGCAAAAAGGTCAGAAAGGATTTATAAGCATGGAAGATGAAAACATGGAAGAGGTAAAAGAAAAAGAAAAAAAGTTTTTAACAGCTGCGGATATAAGTGATCTGATCGGGTGCAGTGAGAGCTACGCATACTCAGTTATCAGAAAGCTGAATGATGAACTGCAAGAGCAGAAATATATCATTTTCCGCGGCAAGATTAACGCTAAGTATTTTTACAAGAGGGCAGGTCTTGCGGATGAATAGGAAAGGAGATTGAATAAATGGCAAATAGACGGATGTTTAGTCTTACGGTTGTAGATACTGATAAGTTTTTAGATATGCCATCAACAACACAAGCTTTATATTTTCATTTAGGAATGCGTGCCGATGATGACGGTTTTGTATCATCTCCAAAGAAAATAGCTGGAATAGCTAATTGCAGCATGGATGATTTGAAGCTACTGATTGCCAAAGGGTATGTTATACCGTTTGAAAGTGGTGTAATTGTTATAACTCATTGGAAACAACACAATTATATACAGTCAGATAGATATAGAAAAACAACCTATAAAAAAGAAAGAGAACAACTAGAATTAGTTGAAAATGTATACAAGTTGGATACAGAAAATATACAACAATCATCCAAAACGTATACACAGTATAGGTTAAGTAAGGATATAGTTAAAGATATAGAAAATAATTTATGTGCATCTGACAATGCACCGAAAGACAGCAAAGCGGCAATAAATGAATTTTTGAAAGCATTTGGAAGTTATACCCTAGCAAAAAAGGAAAAGGTCAGATAAGCGATAGTAAGAAAAAAGTGCTTTATAATATCGGTTACGATGAATTAAGCAGAGCCATAGAACGATATAAGGCAGGACTTGCCAAGGATGAATGGAGGAAGCCACAGAATGGCAGCACCTTTTTCAATAGTGGTTATATCGATTATCTGGATGCAAATTATTCAGAACCCGAGCAGATAACAGATCCAGAGGAAGGAGATAGATCAATATATCAAGATGAAGAAGACTATAGAAGATTACGGGAAGAACTTGGATAGAATAAAAAAGGAACTGCCGGCAGAGCGTGAGGAGCTTTCACGAGAGCGCATAGAGTTGCAGGATGGGAAAATGTGTGATCTGGTAGCTTATGATGTTAAAGCCTATGGATATGTGGAATATGCCGAAAACATCGAGCAGAGCAATGGAGACTTCCGTAGGACTCGGTCTCTGATACCATTTAATTATCTAGATGCTAATATGAACAAATTCAGATGGGATATATATGGCGTAGATGTAAAATTGCAGCAGGGAATAGCAAAATCGTTTGTAGAGCAGTTCAAAAAGTACCAGAAAGCAGGTAAAGGCTTATATATATACTCAAAAACGAAAGGGAGCGGTAAAACATTATTAGCGTGCAGCCTTGCAAATGGAGTTATGGAACATTTGGATATATGTGTAAAATTCGTATCGGTTCCGGAATTGCTTGAAATGACAAAGAAGAGCTATAAAGATTTTATGGAAAAAGAAGATATCGAAAGGATCCGCAAGGCTGAATTACTGATCCTTGATGATATAGGCGCAGAAATAAAAAAAGAATGGGTGGATACGGAATTGTTCCGACTTATAGATTACCGGTATTCTAATCAGCGAGTGACAATATTCACAAGTAATATCTCTATGAACAATCTGAAGCTTAACGAGAGAATTGTAGATAGAATATTTAGTATGTGTATCAAGCTGGATTTACCAGAGAAGTCTATCAGAACCATGCAGGCACATGATGAAAATATGGAATTTCTGAGAAACATAATGAAAAACGCCCCGGACGGTGCGGCAACACCATCACAGGGCAATGAAACCCGATAACAAGCCAAAAGACCGGATTTATTTGCATTGTAGCAGATTCCGGCAGAAAGAGGAAGTATGAAATGTAAAGAAATAAAAATAGGCGATGTGATGGATGCACTAATAAAAATGTGCGGTGAACCTGTATATAAGGTCATTGGGGAGGATGCCCAGGAAAATCAAATAGCAGTACCAACGTTTTATTTGCCAGCAACAACAAGATAGATAGGAGGAATAAAAGATGGCGGACACATTAAAAAAACTTATTCAAGAGGAAGTAGAAAAATGCAATAATTATGAATTCTTAAAAGCTATACATGCATTTGTCAGAAGATTGAATAAATAATGAAATATCAAAATTAAAGGTACAGGGGAGTTTAGATATATTTTGCTCCCCTATTTTGGTACGTAAAATGGGACAAATTTTTTTGTGGTTATTGTAAAATAAAGCTAACAAAGAAAAGAGGTGATGGATGAATGACAAAGGCAGCTTTAGAAGCAAAAAGAGAATACGATCGGCAGTATAGAAAAAAAAATAACCGTGAGAGATTAAATGAATACCAAAGAAAATGGCGAGAAAATAATCGTGATAAGCAAAAAAATAGTAATATCCAGTATTGGGAGAGAGTTGCCCTAAATAAGCAGAAGGAAGTGGAAATATGAGAAGATTATATGGTGTGATGGTAGATGAAGACGTAGTAAAGAAACTTCCAGGTAATGGAAGCGGCTATACAGCTGAAGAAATAGAAGCTATGGCGACACGCGTAATTCCAACATACAGAGTAAAACAAGATATGATAGATTATGCAAAGAAAATTTATAACAAACAGCATAATCGACTTGTAGAATTAAATTTTGAAAAAGGACTTGATCCTGATGGGAATGAAATAAGGGTACAGGGGCGGCTTATTTGCCGTAAGGTATTTGGGATTTCGGTAGACAAAGAAACTTTCGATCAATATCAACAAAAACGGTATCAGGTCTGCGACAAAAATTTTCCTATGAACATAGTGGAAATTTATGCTAATAGAAAAGAGATTGAGACAGAATTACCGGAAATGTCAAAAGCAGCAAAAAAAATTATAAATGAAGCCACTAAAGAAATTAATACAAAATTTGGGTATAAAAATATCAGCGAGGAAGGAAAAAATATGAAGAAAAACCATTTATCAGATTACTTGAAGGAAATGCAAAAGTTAAGAGATGAAGCTGCAATGAGAACTCAGGAAATTGATGAACATTGGAGGGAAGAGCAGGAAAAATACAGTGAGGTCACAGGAATCAATGAAGCTAAATTGAATGAATTGGAAAGAACAGAAGCACGTTCCAGATATCTGAGGGCAAAGGAAACACATGATACAGAATCAGCAAACTTGAGAAAAAAGGTGCAAAAAACGCTTGATAATTTACAGGAAGATTTTTATGCCCAGGTAGAAGAGCGGTCCAGGGCGAAATCCAGCGATTTAGATGATGGGGTAATTAAATTATTACATAGCGGCATCCAGCTATCTGAAAACGAATTATATGGACTCTTGGATGATGCAAAATACAATCCGACAATGACTCGTTTGATATCTGATCATATCATAAATAATATGATTGGGAATAAAGATGTTTCCAAAGATTCGAAGCTGCGACCATTAAGAGAAAAAGCTTTTGTGTGTAAAAAGCGGCAAGTGGAAAAGAATACAGGCAAATGTTTGACAGTATAAGAAGATGGACTGAGAAAAATTATGCTACATCAGGAAGAGGATTCTCAGAGCAATACAACCAATTGCTGGAGAAGAGCATACTGACTTTTGACGCATACGAGGGCGTAGAGCATAAAAAGATAAATTTAGAAGATCGATTATCGGAAGAAAGTGAGGAATAAAATAGTATGTTAGTTTTAATTGGAATTTTTAGTTTTTAACATTGATATGTTCCTTTTTTGGAATGTGTGCATTATTAGCAATTTATAGCAATCTGAAAGACGGAAAGGATAGATAGCGTGATAAAGGTAGACATTGATGAAAAAGAACTACAGGATGGCTCGCACATTGAGATACGAAAAAGAAAAGAAGGGATTGTCGTTGTTAAAATTCCAAAAGGTACTATGTTAAAAGATGTACGGATCCAGACTGACAGTATACATACAAATAACTGAATATAGAGTGTTGCGTTTAATGAAATGCAATAAAAGTTCAATGGAGCTGATTTCTTAGAGATAGGAGATTAGCTCTTTTATTTTTTATGAAAGGAAAACAAATATGGACAATATTTCATTAAAAACAGGAGTAAAGGAAATTGCAATAAGAAACGAGGATGATGAGGTAGTAACGATTTTAAAAATTAACACGTCAGATTCCAGCACATTTAATAAATTTAATCTCATTGCTGAACATTTACATGAACTGAGTGCTAAAAGCCAGCAGGAAATAAAAAAATGGTACGAGGATCATGGAAAACATGATCAAGATATCACAATAGAAGATGTATGTGCAATCAATAGCATACGTACAAAGTTTTTGAAAAACATTTGTGATGAATTAGATGAGCTTTTTGGAAAAGGAACCATAGAGCAGATCTATGGGAATATTATTCCAGATGAAGTTGCAATCACGGAATTTGTAGATTCTGTAACACCTATTGTAAGCAGATTTTTTAATGAGAGGATTGCTGAAAATAAGAAAAAATACAGTTCAAGCAGAAAACCAAATCAAAAAATAACTTCAAATAATTAAGGCGGTGGCTCAATGAGTGAATTTGATGGTGAGATCCGTATAAATACCAAAATTAATACAGCTGATGCAGAAAAGATGCTTATGAAGCTTGAAGAAAAAATGCAGCAAAGCGCAAAACAATGTGAAAAATACAGGCAAAAATGAAAGAGCTGGCAAATCAGAAGATCCCGACAGAAGAATTTGCACAAGTACAGGCGCAAATTGAGAAAGATACAGCATCTTTGAACAAGCTTATTGAACGCATGGATAAATTTACAGCGTTAGGCGGTAAGACAGATAGTAAAGCGTTTAAAAGTATGCAATATGATGTAGAACAGCTCAGGAATTCAATCAAACAGGCGAAAGCTGATAAGCAGGCAATGCAGGCAGATGGCAGTGATTATATAAATCCGAAGACAACACCGCAATATCAAGAATTAAACACTCAATTACAGAATACACAGAGTGAATTTAATAGCTTAAAAGAGGTAAGCAGACAAGCAGCCAGTGAGTTATTAAAAACAGGAAATAAGGGAAATACAAGCTTCTTAAATATTGGAAAAGCTGCAGAAGCAGCAAAAAAAGTTGTCGGTGGAGTTGCTTCTGTAGCAGGAAAAGTAAAAACGGCTATGGGAAACATGGCAAATAAGGCGGGGAAAGCTTTTTCCAAGTTAACAATGCATACGAAAAAATCTAATAGTGCGTTGAGTAGATTCGGGAATACAGTCAAACAGCTGGCCTTGTCTATGGTGGTGTTCCAGGTGATTTCCAAAACATTTAATGCGATGGTGGAAAGCATTAAAAGCGGTATTCAGAATTATGCAAAGTATTCGGATAAATTTAATGAATCTATGTCTGCTTTTAAAACGTCATTAGATAATTTAAAAAATTCTGCTGGTGCGGCCGCAATGCCAATAGTAAATGCATTGCTTCCTGGAATAACAGCCCTATGTGATGGATTAACAAGAGCGGCCAATTTTGCAAACCAATTGTTTTCTACTCTGGCAGGGAAAACTACATGGAGTAAGGCAGTAAGTCAACAGAAAGATTATGCAAAGTCACTAGATAAAACAGCCGGCGCAGCAAAAAAGACAGCTGGAGCTTTAGCTTCATTTGATGATCTAAATATATTACAGAAAACAGATAGTGAAAGCACAGGCGGTGGAACGTCTACAGAACAGGTACAGTATACCGAAGAAAAGATACCAGATAGTGTCAAGAAAATCAAAGAGATGCTCGGAGAGAGTGACTGGACAGAATTAGGAAGTATGATTGCAGACAAAATCAATAAAGCAATGGAGAATATTGATTGGGAAAGCATTCAACAGGAAGCAGAACTGATTGGTACACGCATTGGAACGCTCATTAATGGTTTTGTGGCAGAATTTGATTGGAATCTTTTAGGAAAGACTGTTGCAGAGGGGATTAATACAGCACTTATATTTTTGAATACTTTTTTGACTACAGTGGATTGGACAGCAATAGGTTCGGCATTTGCTACAGGTATCAATGGATTTGTTACAAATCTTGATTGGAATTTATTAGGCACAACAATAGGAAATGGCTTCAATATGGCTATTGATAGCTTTTATGGATTTGTTAGCACACTTGACTGGAGCAAACTCGGCACAAGCCTTGGAGAAAGCATACAGAATGCATTAACTACTATTGATTGGGAAACACTAGGAAAATCTGTTTCAGATGGATTTATTGGTCTACTTGATTTTATTACTGAAGCCATTTACGCAATAGATTGGAAACAGCTTGGAAATGATGTGGCAGCTGTTGTAAAAAATATAGACTGGGATGGTGTCTCAGATGCTCTTTTTGAGGGTATAGGTGCAGCGCTTGGCGCATTAGCAGCATTTTTACAGGGATTGCTGGAAGATGCATGGAATAGTGTTGTGGACTGGTGGTATGACGCTGCTTATGAAGACGGTGAGTTTACAATGGAAGGACTCTTGAATGGAATCACTGAGAAACTTACAGATATTGGCAACTGGATAGATGAACATATATTTCAACCATTCATGGAAGGCTTTAGAAATGTATTTGGAATACATTCACCTTCTACGGTTATGCAGGAAATGGGAGGCTACATAATTGACGGCTTAAAAGAGGGGCTTCTCGGAATATGGGAAAAGGTTGAATGGATTATTACAGAATTCAAGGAAAAATTAAAGGAAGCTTTTACAAATGCAAAGAACAATACTATTTCCATTTTTTCGTCTATGAAAACAAAAATGGTTGATATTTTTTAAAGGTATGTGGAGCGGAATGAAAAATGTTATTAATACAATTATTAATGGCATTGAATTCATGGTAAATCGTGTTGTAGATGGAATAAATAATATGATAAATGCTTTGAATAGATTATCCTTTGATATTCCAGATTGGGTACCCCAGTTAGGCGGAAAGTTTTGGATTTTCTATTCCTACAATTCCAACTGTAAGTATACCTCGCCTTGCCAATGGTGGTATTACGACAGAATCTACATTAGCCAATATTGGAGAAGCCGGAAGGGAAGCAGTGTTGCCACTTGAAAACAATACCGGATGGATGGATGAATCAAACTTGTAAAATGCCAAAAGAAAAACTGGCTTGCTGTGGATGGTAAGATGATACAGGATGAAGAAATGAGGCTAGGAAAAATGTAAGATCGTATGAAATGATTTTTAGGTTGTGGATGAACCTTGAAAACCCACCGCCACCCTTGACGGTACGAAAAAGAACTGCTGTAGGTTAATCACCGACGGTGAAGAACTCAAGAACAGTTAGAGTTTTTCCGTCGATTACAGCAGTGTAGCAGTTCTTTTTCGTGCCATCAAGGGCAGACCGCTTTGCGGTGGCTGGGATAATTACCTCTGGCTCTGAATCTAAGAACAGCGGCTTCGCCGTGTTGCAGGTTCAGAATCGTCTGTTGACCAAGGAAGATGAGAAGCTGCCATTTGCCCAGCATCGTGTCAGCCTGAGACAGCATTTCGACTTCATTTAAGACTTTATAGTTGTTGTGTTTGTGTGGTCTTAGGAAGTTGTAATAAGCAACCCAGAGAGCGAGATCATAGTTGGCTCCATCGATGTTATCAAAGCCGTTGGTTTTACGATAGGAAGCTTTTGTATGTACGGTTTAAGCGCTCAATCATCTGTTTGTAAGGCCTGAATTCTTTAGAAACCTCATTGTCATTGGTGAGGCCGATTACCTGTGTGATTTCAAACTTAAACTTATCACCGAATTCATGGAAGAACTGCTGGGCGGCAAGGGGATATGCACTGTAGCCATCTGCAATGAACTTAAAGTTCTTAGGCAGTTCTTTTAGATGTTGGAATGCCATCCGCATTGCCAGAATGCATGGACCAACACCACGATTATCAGATACTTGATAGCCGATAACAGAGCGTTTGGCAGCATCCATGATAAACCAGATATAGGTTTTGATACCACGGATTTTGATGTATGTCTCATCAGCAGTAAATACATTGCCAGTTTTGTAATCGTAGTTGTCTACGAAAGGTTTTATGCAGACAGAGGCGGTTTTGCAATAGTTGGCAACTTGCTGGTGTGAGATGCTGATGCCGTGTATGTCCTTCAACGCCTGAGCGGTTTTACGAAGCGATAACCCAAGATTCACTTTGTAGGTAAGACAAAGTGACATGACATGTTGGTCATGTTTACTGAATTTTAGGGAAGAAGCATTCTTGGGAAGAGTGTTTAAATCCATGCGAAAGAAATCTATCTGGAATTCCCGGTAGATGTAATGGAGTTTATATTTGTTCTTGCCATAGCCATCCTTAAGGTCTTTTTTATCAACCTTGTTTAGATTGTGGAGGTAGTAAGGACATTTTGGATTTACGCATTTGTGGACAACAAAGTGTTTGCGGTCTTTCTATGAGCCAGCGAGTGATTGCAGTGTGGGCATTTGAGGGAGTAGGACTTTGAAAAACGGTTTTCTTCCGGAGAGAATGCGGTGGAGCATACTTTGCACAGGATCTGTCCTTTTGAACCATTATTCTTGTAGAGATAAGGCTTTGGAGCATTGCAACGTGGACAGCTACAGTTTCATCAATATCACATTCAGAATGACAGGTTTGATTTTCTTGCCATACTTCCATTCGAGGTAAGGAATGTAGTCTTTGTAATCCCATTTTTCGTAATAGATTATTTTTGGGGCTTATCAATCTTGAATTTTTGATATTTGGGAGAATGGGAATCATCGAAGACCCACTGCTTAAGGGGAATATATCTGCAGATAAAATTAAAAAGCCAGC
>VOFH01002446.1_pt1 | contig 33490 bp, 43 predicted proteins | sample 5384091 | NCBI WGS metagenome assembly VOFH01 (sample SAMN12384727, study PRJNA508395) | human gut metagenome | isolation source: healthy gut G | host: Homo sapiens
CTTTCTTCCTACCTCTCCTCGAGATTCATCCGGAAGATTTTGGTTGGATTCTATCCGTCGCGGACTTAGCTTGTTTCTAGCTCAATGCCGCTAAGATAATCTCATCAGCCTGATAGATTGAGAGTATTTCATCTATAGTTATGTCCCATTTTAAGATATTCCTCCAAACATCAGATAAAAAAATAATGATCTGGAGAATAAAATGCATAAAAACATGCAACTGTATGCAAAATCACAGGCTAATACCGTATAAATTCAAGTCGAATATGCATCTTTTTCTATCAAGAAAAGATTCGTTGGTTTAAAACCAAGGAGTTTTTCCCCACCGAGGAACGCTTCCTTTCTCACCGACGAAGCAGCTTTTGCTCCGGTGAGGAAGACAAAATAAGGGAAAGGGCCTAAGACCGTCATTCTTCTTATTTCATCACAAATATCGAAAGGCAACAAACAACAAAATGCCAGTTTCTAACCACATTTCAGTTTGCACAACAAGTGAAAAAGAAGAAAAGCATTACAATTTAATCGACAAACATCTCCTATAACAAAAAGAAAGAATTTCGCACCTGGCTAAATCTCTGCGTTTTTTATACTTCTCAACTCTCCCAGTAATTACGCCTTTTATTCTCGTTTAAATATTCCTTTCTTAAGATGGGCCATTTTTCAGTATGCAATTGATGTATTTGTAAACAGAAGTTCATCTCAAATCCAAATAGATCAAAGTAATTTATCACATAATCTTAAACAATCATATTATATTAATATAAATGAACAAAATACAAATATATTGTGGGGCATTCGAATTACCATTAATTTAATGGCCATTAAATTAACTGCCATTAAGATAGCAATAATATGAAGTTCTACGACCGAAAGAAAGAAATGGCGATACTAAAGGCAGCAGCATCACAAACGAGCGCTTTGTTTTACTGTAATGACTGACGCCGACGAATCGGAAAACAGTTTCACTTTAGAGTCCGTCAAAGACACCCTTGATTCGTATATATATTTGTAGCAAGAAAGAGTGAAGTCCTGCTTTGCGCACAATATCAACCTGTCATTCAGGAAACGCTGGGCATTCGTATCTATGGAGAAATCAGTATTCGCACAGTTTTTGAACTGCTGATGCAAATATCTCCCAAAAGGAAATTTCACATTATCATTGACGAATTTCAAGAATTTCTCTTATATCAATCCGTCTATCGTCAGTGACATACAACGTATTTGGGACCAATATCACGCGATTCCAAAATCAATTTCATTGTATGCGGTTCCGTTTATTCAATGATGAAAAGAATATTCGAACCGCAAGGAGCCACTATACGGACGCCTTACCGCCCGAATTTCTGCATCCATTCACCACCACCGTTATCAAAGAGATTCTAGCAGACCATGCGAATTCACATCGGAAGATTTGCTTTTGCTTGTATTTGCTGACAGGTGGAGTAGCCAAATACATCACCCTATTGATGGAAGCGAAAGCATTTAATAAAAACTGCCATGATAAAATTATGCGCTTCTCTCGAAGGCCTGCTACCATATTTCTGACACAGAAGGCAAGACATGTTAATTGTCTGAAAGATCATGCCACTATTTTTTCATCCTATCTCTCATTGCAGAAGGAAAAACAACACAACGAGAGATTGATTCCATCATCAATAAAAAACACCGGTTCCTATTTAGCCAACCTTGAGGGACAGTCATTCATTGAATCAAAAGTGAACTGATGTTCGCTAAACCTAATAGTCGTGCTTACCCCGTTATTGCCTGCAAGTACAATTTTCTACGATTCTGGGTTTCGCTTTATTTTCTCTCAACAACAGTACTGAAAATGAGGAAAAACCATTTTACTGATAGAATATGTAGAAAAGAACTATGAACAATACAGCGGTTCATTAAAGAAAATATTTTGAACTTATCGCTGAAGAAGAGGAAGTTATCGACGTAGGTAACTGGGACAAAACGAAGAAACAGAATAACTGACGTTCCCTCAACCTATTTAACAGCACTTATCGGAGAAGTAAAAAAGAAATCCGAGAAAAAATAAGTATCCCGGCATTGGAAAAGAAAGGAGAAACTTTTACATAAAGAATTAATGATATAAATAACTTTCAAATGATTCTCATTGAAAGATATGTAGTACTTTTTGCATAAACACCCGATTATGAAAAAGAAATTACTAGACTCATTTGTGCAGCCATCTGCTGCACGCCCATTATAGGATTTTGCCAGACAGGTGATAAGTTCACTTCCTTTGAAGGACAACTTTTTTATAAAGAAGGGAAAGAACTTTTCAGGAAAAGAATTATGCAGCTGCTCTGCCGGCATTGAAAGCATTTGTAAAACAAAGCCTGCAGCCAGTCTTCAAGACGCAGAGTATATGCTAGTCAGTTCGGCTTACGAACTGAAAGACAAAACCGCATCGAATCCCTCCGCAAATATCTCGACTGTTATCCTGACACTCCATACGCTAAACTGCATTTATGCGCTGTTAGCCTCCCGTTATTTCACGAAGGAAAATATGATGAAGCACTGGCACTCTTCAACCTCCTGCCGACCTCGATTTGTTAGGGTAATGAAGAACGGGACGACTGCACCTACCAACTGGCTACCTGTTATCTGAAAACCGATAACCTACGAGAAGCAGCCATCTGGTTTGAAACTTTGCGTGCCAACAGTCCCAACAACACGCCAAAAGATTGTGATTACTATCTTCTCCTATCCGCTAATACACAAAAACGCTATAGTGAAGCATTGAAAGGTTTCCTTCCTTTACAGGACGACTCTGAAGTACAAAGCACTCGTCCCTTATTATATAGCCGAAATTTTTTATAATACGCAGCTCAAAAAAAATCCATGATAAGGCACAAATTGTAGCACAAAACCCCCTGTCAGCCTACCCGGAACAACGAGCACGCTGCAGAGATGTACCCTTCGTATTCTGGGAGATGCCTATTACATTTCGGACAATATCACCAAGTAGTAGAAGCATTCAACAATTCGCAGATAAGGATCATCAGCTCCCCGCCAAGGATGCCCTTTACATGCTGGGACTCTCCTACTACCAAACAAAAGTATACTCCAAAACGGCTAGTATTGGAGTAAAGTGACAACTGACAACGATGCTCTACCCAAAATGCGTATCTCCATGGGGACTCTCTTATGCAACTGGCAGAGAAAACAAAGCACGTGCATGGCTTTTTTTTTTGAAACAAACAGCCGCCTCCAATGCTAATATGCAAATCGCTGAACAGGCAGCTTACAATTACGCTCTTTTTGCCTGCACGAGACTTCTTTCTCCGCTTTCGGCAGAATCATTTACTGCCTTCGAGAAATTCCTTGAATGAATTTCCGACTTCTCCCTTATGCAAAAAAGTCAGCAGCCACCTGGTAAAGTTTACATGAATACACGTAGCTTACGATGCAGCTTTGAAATCAATCCGACCGGATTGCCAAACCAAACGCGCAAATATTGGGAAGCCAACAGAAGATACTGTTCCAATTAAACTCAATCCTTTTCGCTAACGCCGACTTCGAACAAGCTCTGAAATATCCCAACCAATCCATTGCCATCGGACAATACAATCGTCAGGACCAAGGCAGACGCTGCCATTATTGGTGTGGAGAATCCCTATTGCCGTCTAAACCGAAGATGGTAGAAGCTGCGCGTGATTTTATTAACATCTGCAACTCACCGCAACCCAATAACGAATGTATTAAACGCAGGTATAACTTGGGGTATATCGCTTTCCACCGGAAAGACTATACGCAAGCAAGCAATTATTTCCAAAAATACCGTTCAACTGGAGAAAGGTGAAAAATGCAACTGCACTTGCCGATGCATACAATCGTATTGGTGACTGCCACCTGCATGTACGTAACTTTGAAGAAGCCAAACAGTATTATTCGCAAAGCCGAACAGATGAATACTTTCCGAGACTATTCTTTCTATCAGCTGGCTCTTGTATCCGGTCTGCAGAAAGACTACCGGTAAGATTACCTTGCTGAACCGTCTGGTAGGAAAGTACCTCTGCTACTCCTTATGCCGTAAACGCTATTTACGAGAAAGGACGTTCCTATGTTTTGATGAACCCAACAACAATCAAGCCATTACCTCTTTCAAAATTGCTTACTAAAATATCACAAGCGGTCCGGCGGAAAACACCGCCGAATCAGTTATTATATTGCAAAAGGGAGATTACACAACGGCAATCAGGCCTACAAACAGGTTATTGAAAATATCCGGGTAGTGAAGAGCACGCCTGCCATGCGTGATTTGAAAATCTATTTATATGAACCTCAACCGTATCGACGAATTTGCTGCTTTAGCAAATGCCATGCCAGGACATCCGTTTCGATGCTAACGAACAAGACTCGCTTACGTATGCCGCAGAAAGATTTATGCACGGGCAGAATGGAAGAAGCAAAACAAGCCTCAACAAATACCTGCAAACTTTCGGTAAGTTGTTGGAATATCCAAACAACTGTTTGCATAGCGGCACCGATCTTGCGTGCTGAAGTGCACCAACCAGCAAAATATGGCTGAAGCATTGGCTAGCTACAAAATGCTGAAAGAAAAAGCAACCAACGTAGAGCGCCGCCAACTTGCTGAAACGGGTGGTATTCTGCGTTGCGCCTCTTCCTATTGCGAGATGACATAGAAACCATCCATGCAGCTACGACTTGCATTTGCAGAGGCCAAACTTAGTCCGAGCTAAGAAATGAAGCTCTTTTATTACCGTGCTAAAGCTTCATACCAAGCAAAAGGCTGACAAGAAAGTAAATGGAAGACTATCGTGAACTGGCCAAAGACACACGTAACTTTTTTCTTACGGTGCCGAAGTTAAATATCAGGTTGCACAACCTCTACGACGCAAAAGAACATGCCGCTGCAGAGAAAGAGTTGCTTACCAACTATATAGGAACAGAGTACGCCATGCTTATTGGCTAGCGCGCAGTTTTATCCTTCTATCCGACGTCTATCATGCTACGGGTAAAGACTTGACGCACGCTAATATCTGGCAGTCTGCAACAAAATTATCAAGGGAATGACGATATTGAAAGTACGATTGAAAGCAGATTTAGTAAATTGAAAGTTGAGAATTGAGAATAAAAATAGAAAGTATGAAACGATCTCATTATAAGGCAATAGGAGTGACCTGCATTGGCAATCTCACGCTATCCTTGTTTCAAGCCCAAACCACCCAACCGAAGGATACAACAATGACCCGCACGGTCGTTGTGGGTGAAATATAACCGGACATTATGGATGCTTCGAAAGTGAACGTCCGGCAGGCCTGATGCGCCCCTATACCGGAAAAAGAAGTTCAACCCGGCACTACCCCGGGATATGTACGTGCCGGATATGGTAATTATGGCAATTTGGATATTCTTGCCAATTATCTATTCCGTCTGTCGCAGAAAGACAAATTGAATAATGTACGTTTCCAAAATGGATGGAATGGATGGTAAGTAACTCTCTTCCTTTCACAGACTCTGAAAAAATGGAATACATTTTATTATCGCACACGCGCAAATGTAGATTACACACACCAATTTAATAAACTGGACTTAAATATTGCCGGAAATTTCGGATTGAGCAACTTCAAACTTCCAACCGGAAAGCGTAAACAGCAAGCAGAAATTCACATCCGGTGACTTTCATGCGGGCATTCATTTCACTGATGAGACTGCACCGTTTCAACGCAGAAACAAATCTGTTGATGTATGAACGTCAGCACAACATGTTCAATGAATCTGGAAGCCAGCCACAGGTATCAAGGAAACAATCATACGCACCAAAGGCGATGTCATTGGGCTATCGGCGACCAACAATTAATAACTATCGCTTTGGAAATGAACAATCTTCTCTACAACGGATATACAAAGAATGTTTCCACCGGAGATGAATACTTCAAAAACTACACAACGCTTCTTTTTAAATCCATATTACGAACTGGATAATGATGACTGGAAATTGCATATCGAGCCAATGTAGATTTATCTTTCGGATTTGACAAGTCTTTTCCGTATTTTTCACCCGATATCACTGCACAGTATATTTTTTCTGATAGCTACATTGTTTATGCAAAAGCAACCGGCGGTAAGTAATTGAATGATTTCCGCAGATTAGAAAAGTATCTGTCCTTGCGGTGAACTGCCGGAGGCAAATACTACTTTGGGACCGTGCAACGTCCTTATGATGCTTACGAGCAAATCAACGGTAGTATCGGATTCAAAGCAAGCCCTTATCCGGGACTTTGGTTCAACGTGTTCGGTGGTTATCAGAATCTAAAGAACGACTTATCTTATTTAGGTTTTGCCCGTAATATTCATTCAGGTTCTTATCTTTCTTTTTTGCACAGGATAATACAGATTGTCTCTTTGCTTAGAGGTGAAATAAATTTACGATTACAAAAGATATCCTCGGAATATCAGCTAAATATACTTACCGTAATTGGGACAGCAAAACAGAGAATATCTATTTGGCTGTGAAACCAAAATCAGTGAAATGTCTTTCAATGTACGTATTCATCAGTCTCTGCTCTTAACATAAATCTGAGTTATGATTACATCAGCCGGAAAGAAGTGAAAGAATATGCAAAATGACCGCAGTGTGATTTGCATATCGGAGCCAGCTATAATGTATTCAAAGGAGTATCCGTTTATGCTCCAATTACATAACCTGCTGAACAAGAAATATCAATATTATTTAGGTTATCCTACGGAAGGATTTAATTCTTAGGAGGATTGAGTTTCAGTTCTAAGTTTATCAATAAATCACAGTAACAGTTATAACACAGACACTCATCTCTTAAAAAAGAGGGCATCTCCCATAGGGATGATGTCCCTCTTTCAAAACCAAAAACAATCTTCAATTATTATTTTTGTTATCACTCACAACAAACCCACCACCAGGAGCCATGTGTAAATTCAACTTTATTGGCTGATACGCGGATGCCCACGCTTATAGTCTTTCCCAACACGATCGGCATTGATACTGTCTAAATGTTTCTGCATTGAACTCACCATCACCCAAAAAGACGATCGACTTCAACATCACGCTCTTTCAGTCGGTCAATCCCCCACATACCAGATACCGTCTTTCTCCGTGCCATTACAATATGTTCGCCTACTCTTCCGCTTTATTGAAGCGTCTGATCCCATACAGTAGGAATGGCAGCGATAAACTTCGTACATTCTTCCTCTTTCGATAATTAGTAGGTGCATCACACAGCATATTAATAGAGAATCAAAAATAGTATGGCAATGCTAACTGACGGCAACGTGTACCCTGACCATTTGTTCTCTGTATAGACAGGCGAAAGTTCTCTTCGCGATTACGTTATTCATCGCTCCTGTGTATAATCAAGTGGTCCGGCAACCATGCGGATGAAAAGGAGCTGTCACATCATATATCACTTGATCTGTTCCCGGTTCTGCCCACTTCATTTCTTCCAGTCCATGGACACCCTCGAAATTGATCAGAGCCTGATGGGCATTGTCCGTGAGACCAGCCTGTCTGTTTCGCCATGTTAAACTCAACTACTTGTTGGTCGTCACGGTCATAAAATCAATCTTAGTTTTGATTCCCATTGCGGCATAATGCTTATACACGATCCATGTCTTTTTCAAAAGCACGATAGCCCGCCCAAAGTATCAAATCTACATTTTTGCTTTTTTTGCATAGCTAATCAACTCTTTCAAATCGATTTCAGGAATCACCTCAAACAAATCCGCTTTTACCCGGCACTGCCCATCCCTCATCCAATATCACATATTCGATACCGAATTTCGAGGCAAAGTCAATATAGTATTTATAAGTCTCATTGTTGATACCTGCGCGGAAATCCACGTTGTAGAGATTCCAGTCGTTCCACCAGTCCCAAGCCACTTTTACCCGGTTTAATCCAAGAAAAATCTGTAAATTGTGCCGGAGTAGCCAGTTTATATACCATATCATTACAAAGCAGTTCTGCATCATCCTTGGCACGACCATGACACGCCAGGGAAATGCTGTGCCTCCCACTCTAGCAATATAAGGTTCACGAGAGATTTCATACCCTTTCAGTCCGCGAACTTCGTCTACTATCGTTTTCGGATAAGCTGCAAAGATTCCATCCAGAGAATATCCATGCTCACCATGTTTCATACCCGGATAGTTCATCAAATCGGCTTCAGTGATACAGATTTTTTTTCCGTTCTTTCCTCGACCAAAACCGGTAAAAAGGCAATCTGTTCTTATCCCATGCGAACCAAGGCGGTTTCAGATACGTATTTTGGAAAGAACTGCTTAAGAAAGGATCTTTCTTGCCTCAGATTTCATTCGGCCTTTCGGTGGCTTTACGCTTTCGGATCATTCGGAAAACAGAAGAAGAAGCCTGCTCGCTTTCCACCATGGCGGCCTAACTGGTTCAGAGACAAAACGATAGGCGCACCATCGCGCTCTGAACACCAACTTCTATATCCTCAACTAAAGTCAATGGTCCAGTTCATTGAACTGGTCATGATTTCTTCAACCCATAGATGGTCTCATTTACAGAACAGCGGCGGTCTCTTCTTCTTTCGGATTGGGTCCGAAAGCTGTAACCGCCATCAGTTAGTTTCATGAAAATGGGAGATGGAGCCACCATCACATCGTTGTCGTGAAAAGAGCGGGTATTCCCCATTCTTATCATTCACAATCATTCTATGCACTTTACCGGAAATGTCTTTCAGCTCGTACACTTTCTGTGCACAAAATGGTTAAAGGTGCGATAACCATTAGAACCGGCAAAAGTCTTTTCATCATACGTTTTACAAACCATATACTTTTGTATTTCACACAGTTTTTATTTACATGACTATATGCAGAGTACCGCTTGGCAGAGATAAAGGAGGAAGCTTAACAGGGAAGAATTTCCTGCTAATAAAGCATTGAACAAGTGCTATGCTGCCTTTATCTCATTCGCGCTACCATTTTTTAAATTGTCACCCTGATAGTATCCTTATTTCTCAAAAGAAGGTCTGTTGCACCTCATATTCGGAAGCCATACGTATTTTTTTTCCCCTTTATATTCGGCTTCGAGCAGAAAGTGAACCAGCGGTTATAAGGCAATTCGTCGGTATGCAAAGGGAGGTGCGGGGCCATCATATAAATTTGGGGACACCAGTTATCGATATTCTCCTTTCTTATCCGTCTCATAAGTACGGTAAGGGTAGCGATCAGATCATTGAATTTGCGTGAACCATACAGATTCAGCTTTACCCCTTTTGCTTTTTACCTTTCACTTTACATGATACTCAGGCGTTTTCGGGAACACTTGTTTGAAGAATCCGTCGAAATCACGTCTCGGACGTGCTTGATTTGGCGTGTGATTGATTATATGAACTGCATACGAGCTCCATTTATATGTTTTATAATGACTGTTCATCACACAAGAGTCAGGTCCATATTCGATATGGTTCACCGGATTGTTCTTGCCCGATTCTATCAGCAGCAAGTCGGTTACCCCACGATAATGTCCGAACTCATGTGCCACCTCTATGAAAAATAGTCGATACCAAACAGATCTTCATGTTCCGCCTTGCTACGGCTACGCATACATATTCAGATCGTCCGCCCCACCGCCGCAATACCATCCTTTAGCCGATTCTTCATCGTCAAAATCAAGAATGGAATCTATAATCAGCAGTACATCGTGATTGGGAAAACCTAAGACTCTTCTGATAGATTTTCTCCAATTGAGTGGAGGAGCAGTCGTAAATCACCCGCAGATCCGGTATATAACGGAAATAGTAGTTGAAAACGTCCATTGCCGGCTTTTGTTCCAGAAGTCGTTCACTTGGTCGAAAAAGCATCTCAGCTTCGCTTGATGCTTCTTTACCTCCCCAATGCTCCACTCCGGCCTTATCGACAGCCACAAATACCTGGTATTCAATGGTGTCCAAAGATTGTCGAATCTGATTTTCCTCCAATGTCTTTGCCTCCATCCAAGAGAAGAAAGGCAATAGAGCGGGAAATATGAGCCATCTTTTTCCAGTTGTTTTTCATATTAGTTCTTAGTTAAGAATGTATTTTTATTTCTTGTAAATCACGACTATTTCCACCGACCATCAAAGTGAAGTCCTTTCCACAATGAACTTCATTTGATTACTGAACTTAGTTGTTCATCTTTTTACGTCGAAGGTGACCGTTTTGCTTTCACCTGGACTCCAGCTGATCTTTTCAAAGCCTTTCACCTCTTTTGAGGAAGCGTGATAGCTTCACTCATCACGGCACATGCCAACTGAACAACAACTTCCTCGCCCTCGCATTTTCTTCATAGTATTGGTAACCGTTGCTGCTAACACGTGTATAAGTACCTTTTCCATCACCCGGAAGCAGTCACATCCGAATAATTGAAAGTAGTGTGCGACAAACCAGCCGAACGGATCGAGCAGGCCCGTAGGACACGTACTTCTGCACACTCATCCGCCCAATGCAGTGGGGCGTCCTGTGCTCTTTATGTTGATACTAATGGCATCTCGTCCAAAGTTATGCTGCGGAAAAGTCATTGGCAGCTCACCCGAAGGATTATAATCTCAAAGTACACTAGCAGATAGCATTACCCGCTTCACTCCCCAGCCACTCAGGTACATAAGATAGCGGAGCCTCCTGACGAGAACTTTCATTGAAAACACAGGACGACCACTACATCATTAGTACAACTACTTCTATTTGCTAGTTCACCAATTGAAACCAAACGCTGTTGTTCGCAGCAATAGAAATATCTCCTTTCGAACGCATCTCACCCTTTCCCCAAACTTGTTCTCCCATTGCAACGATAACCACATCCGATTGGCGGGCAGCAGCTAAAGTCTGATCCAGATTGCAATTTTATTCGTTTTCAAGTCTCGTAGCCATCGTTATAGTTGATGTCCACTCCTCGTTTCTCCATTGCCTCTACAAGGTTGCTACTTTACCAGCCTCTGCTTTTGGGACCGTGCACCGCACATATCTCTGCGATTTGGAAAGTGCACCAATCAAACAACTTTCTTGATAAGAGAAGAAAGCGGTAACACCAGGTTTTCATTTTCAAAGAACAATAGAACGTTCGGAAACGTAGCATGCTTCCTTTGCGGATTCCTAGAACCAATCACTGTACGTTCCTTTCTTCATCACAGTATCTGAACGGATCATCAAATAATCCCAGTTTATATTTCTGTTCCAAAAATACGTCTGATCAGCATCATCCACCAGCTTGATAGATACCTCTACTCCTCTTTTACCAGAGACACTCAGATTCTTTGAAATAGCATTCACTTACCATCTCCATATCCAGTCCGGCCTTGATTCCCTTTTATAAGCAGCTTCTTTCATCTTTCGCATAACGGTGGTTCATCATTTCTCCCACTGATCCCCAGTCGGATACCACAAATCCTTTAAATCCCCATTGATTCTTCAGAGCCCTCAACAGAGAAAGTACTTCCGGTAGACGGTCTCGTTATTAAAGTCATTGAACGCACTCATGAAAGTAGCAGCGTTTAAGACGTACCGAATCTTGCAAATTCAAAATCCAGTCTTGAACGTAGCAACGGTAGATGTCCCGGGTGTGATTATATCAATCCCGTGGAGACCTTGTAAGCATAGATTGTGTCCTTTGGGGTGCAATGTAATATGCTGTATAGGTCTCTTTCTCCATGCGTATTCAGCAATGATTGCTGAGTCCGCCTTATCGTTTTTCACACGCTGGATACCACTGCTATGTTTTATGGCGTAAGCGTTCTCAATCCATATGTCATAGCCTTTTCCGTAAAGCCATTTGCTCAGTCCTATACTGCATGAACCTGTGTCTTCTCCACAGAATAGCCATTCCTCAGCAATTGTATTCCAAGCGTTTGTTTTAACCCAATTACATAACTTGCGGTAGCCCGTAGTGTTATTTGGGAAACGCCCATACTCACGGGAGCCTATTTCGTTCATTCCACATGCGAGAATTATCGTCGCGTCAAGTTTCTCCTTTGAAAAATCAATTCCAATAAATAATTTTTTCATATTTTTGCTGTACTTTTCTAAGACTGGTAAAAGCTGTTTGAACTCTAAACTCTAAATAGGCTCGCAACCTTGATATTCTATCGGAGCTTTTGCAGCTTGGCGGAGAGAGGCCGTTACGTGGGCTAGCCTCAAGTGCTTTCTCTTTTTATGGTGTCCTCTTCCCGCCTATCAGTCTTTATCTTAATACAACAAAGATAATAAGACTGATATTTTCCTGATAAGATGCGGAGGTAATTATTCGTCTCGCTTGATTTTTTAAAATAAATTTCCGCCCTCTTATCTATTAACTGCAAACTTAGAGCCTTTTTCTATATATTCCTGTCAACAATAGATTGAATTGTCCGCCCAACGGGAATCCGGGGGACACACATAAGCAGAATAGGCACATGATTCATGCGGGACAACTTATTGAACGCACGCTTCACGAACAGGGACGCACCGTTACCTGGTTCGCCGGACAACTATGCTGCACACGCCCCAATGTTTACAAGATATTCAAGAAGGAAAATATCGACATCCATCTTCTTTGGCGCATTTCGTGCATACTCGATCATGATTTCTTCCGCGATTTATCCGATAGCATCAACATCGGAAGCTTCCCCAGTGTATCCAAATAGGATACAATTTCGTATCGTTCTTGGAACTATGATTTCTCCTGCTGGTATACTCCTTTCGCATACCTTTGCGGCATATTAACATAAAATCACAAAAGGACATGAAAACGAAAAACTATTTCTGATTATGATGCTGGTTTTCGGTTGTGTCATTGGGACGTATGCGCAAAAGACTGTCTTTAAGTTTCGTGATGCGCAGGCACGTGCCGGAGATGCAGTAACCGAAGTTTGTGTAAACCTACAGTTGTAGAGAGGTGAAAATTCTTGAAGAGAAAGGACGAATAAAGGATGTATGGACACTGAGCAGAGAAGAGGTGGAAGTTGCCATGAAGGGTGAGCTTGATAACATCCGTGCATGGGGGAACTTATTTGTCCACTATCAAGAACGATTGTGATGTAATCATGGGAGCCACTTTTTAAGATAGAGGATGATGAAAAGTCGGGGGAGGATATACAGTTACGGTCGTAGGTTATCCGGGCGTGTTCACCAACTGGCATACTGCCACGACAGAAGATTACGAATGGATACGTATCCAGAAACTTTCGGGTGCCGATGATAGAACCAAAATAGCACCTGTCATAAAGAACAAGAATTAATAACCAAAAAAACATAGACAATAATGAAAAAGTATTATCAATTGTTGCTGCGCTTTTGTTGTGCGTAGGAACACAGGCACAGATTGTATCATCTAGAAGTGCAATCGTCAAGACTCAAAAGCAAGCGAGTAACACACAATGGTTCCTGCGTGCAGGCCTGAACATCATGAACCTCAACGGTGACGGAGTTGAAGCGGATTCAAACATTGGCTACAATGCTACATTGGCTATCAAAAGCCTATGGGCGGTGCCGGAGCATATTGGGGAATGGAATTCGGCCTCGGTTCCCGTGGGTTTAAAGCCGATGAAATGAAATGTATCGCACACAATATTCAATATTCACCGTTCACTTTCGGATGGAAATTGGAGTAGCGGACAATCTTAGCATCGATCCCGCATCTGGGTGTTTTTTGCCAGTTATGACTATACCAGCAAAATGAAAGAAAGTGGTGAAAGCATCAGCTGGGGAGATTTTGCAGATTATCTGGAAGTGGATTACAATCATTTCGATGCCGGTATGAATATTGGCGTAGGACTGTGGTATGACCGTTTCAATCTGGATTTCACTTATCAGCGTGGATTCATTGACGTATTTTCCGATCTCGATGGAATCAAGACTAGTAACTTTATGATCCGTCTGGGGATTGCTTTCTAATTGAGACACATATTTTAATCATATAAATTTCAGCATTTGCGCTCTTTTTCTTTTGATGGAAAAGACGTGAATGCTGTTTTCTTAAACATAGCGGCGTATGATAACAAGACTGAGACTTTGGGTAATTGTATTTTTATTGGGTGGAGTACTGCCCTCTTTGATTGCACAAACTTTTACTGAACAAAGAATACTTATCCGCTCAGTGCGGACGGCAGCAAATATGTAGTCAACGGATTTATTCCTTTCAGTCCGATGATCGATGAAAGTATTTATGCTAATGCTCTGTTGTGGACTATTAAAAACGTTTGCTCTGCACAGCGTGACGGAATAACAGAAGTAAGCATTCCTGCCAAGAGTTTTAGTTGTAACCTGGTGCTTACTTCCCAGGCGGATGCCAAACAAAAGAATACGTACTATTGTACGGCCCAATTTCAGGTAAAAAGATGGGAAGCTGGTCTATTATCTTTCCAATATTCAGATAGAATCATCGGTGGTTATAATGAAGAAAGTCACTCCGATGGAAAAACTACAACCTGAGAAGAAGCCTTCTCACCAGGAAACCATGGATGACTTTGTGCAAATAGAATCGCAGATGCTGAACAAACTGTTTGATTTTGTCAGCACAAACCAGCTTTCTCCTATCACCCATTGGAATGAAATAAATATCGGCAAACCGGTAAAGGGGATGACAGAAGATGAATGCCTGCTGGCTTTTGGCAAACCACAAACAATCTCAGAATCAAATGGTGAAGTGCAATGGATGTATTCCAGCTCTTTCTATCTTTTTTTCAAAACGGGTGCGTGGAAACGATTATAAAATAAAGAAAAGAAGTAATCCCGAAATTGCTTCTCGTGTCTTATCATCTTTCTATTGATCGGCTATTGTGTATGTCTTTGGTAAGAGGAAGTCAGTGTGTGTGATAAAATGATCTGAAAAGTAGTGAAGATTTACTAGAAATTCTATCGCCCTTATGATGAACTTGAACTTGGGGAGTTGTGATTTGTTGTTGATGTTTATTGTTTTAGTGGTAGCTCTTGTTTTTAAGCTTAAAGCTTTGATAATAAGCTTATTGTTTTTTTTATTTGGTGGCAATATATCTGTGATTGTGTATGAATATGTATAGTGTTTAAGCTTGCTATTACTAGTTGAAAGGGATAATAAAAAGTGTTGGGTATTTGAGACTTTTTCGATATCTTGTTATTATATATTTGTGCACATTGACTCTTTGTTTATCTTAAAGCGGAACTTATATTTGAGATAAACAAAGGTTCTATTTGAAATGAACAGACATTTTGCTTTATGCTTTCTCCACAGTAATTCAACGCGACTTTTTGCTCTCATGCTCTAACAATTTGTCTGCATCCCTTTATTCATCGTTGTTTCAAGTATGGCAGCAAGTGTGGTAGCAGTTATGAGAGCAAGTGTTTGCTCTCACTCTTCCATGTATCATTATCTGTCATTTGTTTGATGTTGTCATTTGATTTACAGGATGTTAACGTCTGATAGCGTCAACTTTAAAGATTGATATATCAGACATTAATAATTGAAAAATCATCCTTTAATAGTTGATAACTCCGTCTTTTGAGTGATAAGTGATTTATTGTTTCTTGGAAGAGTAGGTTAATCGAACAGTTGGTGCGGTCAAGTTAATTGAATCATATAAGTAAGGGATCAGTTTCCTGCCTTGTTTCATTCATTCCATCGGGTCTGGAACCACTGTTTTCAAGCAGTCCGGAACTTTGGTTTCAAACGGCTTTGGAACTAAAGTTTCAAGCCGATGAAACTTTAGTTCCAAGCCGATGAAACATTTGTTTCAACGGTTGGAACTGATATTGGAAACTGTACTTCCCTAATAATGGTTGACTTGTTTATCTCTAATAGCTGCTATGTGTTGACTAGAAATATTACTAACCCTGGCAGCTGTTTACTTTATTATTTATTATTCCTGCCTCCGGTTTACTTATTTTTTTCTTATTCCTTTAACCGGTTGACTCTTCTCTTTGAAAGAAGAAAAAAGAAAGGAACTCACCCTTTTTCCTCTTTCTATCCCGCTAGCAGGGCATTCTTGGTCTTTTCATAAGCAAATGTACATATTTATTTTTAAGCAAGTGCTACATTCAGATACTTTTCTCTGTAGCTTATCCATCTTTTCCTGATAGGTCCTTGCATTTCTCCTGCCTGTACCGGGGTAAGCATATCCAAGCTCATATGAGGCCTTTCGTTGTTATAGAAGTGAACGGCTGTTGCTACAGCTTTTCTGACTTCCTGTATTGAACTAAAGCGCATTCCTTGCAGCAATTCATTCTTTATAATGCCATTCACACGCTCAGCTATGGCATTGTCCTTGGGATTGCCATCCTCTGTCATGCTGGGAAGAATCCCGTTATGTCGTAATATGGCAATATAATCCGCACTGGCATATTGTACGCCTCGGTCGGAGTGATGGATCAAACCCTTAATCTCCTTTGCAGCTATGCGTCTGACTGCCATTTCCAGAGCTTCCACTGTGTAACAGCTTCCCAGAGTATCACCTACGCAATACCCAATGATCTCCTTCGTATAGGCGTCTGTCACCAGAGACAGGTAGCAGAACACATAACTGCCGTCAGGCAACCATATGGTAATGTAAGTGATATCACTAACCCACAGCTGATCAGGATGTTCTAATAGCAATGTCCTGGTTAAATCAGGATACTGTGGCAAGTGATGAGAGGAGTCTGTCGTACGTGGAGCCCGAAAACGTTTGCGTATTGTCAGCTTATACTTGGACAATATAGCACAGAAACAGTCACGCCCAACAAAGGCCTGGCTGGTGCCGAACTCATTACGGTACATCAGCCAAAGTTTCATCCCCCCAATACCAGGGTCCTTTGAACGCACACGTTTGACAAACTCAAGAACAAAACGTTCACGGGCCGAACTATCCGTACTATGGTCAACATACTTATAAAAGGCTTGCTTTGTTACACCAAACAATTTGCAAAGAGAGACCACCGTATAGGCATGCCTCCCTTTACAAAGCCTTTTTATTGTTTGGTACCAGCTTTTTTTCGGATAGGAAGATTAAACATCTCTTCGGCAACATCAATCATCGTATCGAAGGCGTGCGCACGCATTTTAGCATCTTTAAGCTCTGCACGTAAACGCTCATTCTCAAGACGTAAGGCAGTAATTGAGGAGGATTCATCCGAGGACTTGGGAGACTTGTCTTTTTCATATAAGCGGATATTTCAGGATTAGAATCCTCAAAGATACGAACCCAACGCCAAAATGTAATGCGGGCAATCCCTTTTTCTTGGGCAAAACGAGAAACTGAGAAATTCGAACGATAGAAATCGCCAAGAAGTTCAAGCTGATAAGGACTAAAGGTCATGTCACTCTTTTTCATCTTTTATTCATTTTAGTTGATACTTATAGTAGTCAACCAAATCCAGGGTAAGACAAACTACATGTTAACTATTGATGCTGCATTAGATATGCTTCAATGGCTGGTGCGGTGGCATCTTTAAGCAATACAGTCTTGTCTTTATCCAACAGATATAGAGTCGGGATAGCCTTTAAGTCATAGACCTGTTCTTCTTTGATAGTGAACTTCTTGTCATATCCGTTAATCCATTCGTTGGGAAATTCGCTCAGATGCTTTTCCACTCGTCCAGTTCCTCATCGGGGTAGATGGAGAAGTACCAACTTCTTTTCCTGTAAAGCTGGTTGATGATGGGGCGTTTTCAGACCTTCTATGGTTTCTGTGCATGCCTGACAGCCGGGGTGATTGATAAATAACAGAAGATATTCCGCTTTCAACTGATATAATGAACCTTGTGCTCCGGAGGCCAGGGTATAAGTGAAGTTGAGCGCTTTGGTTCCGATACGGTTTTTCTGAGCCAGCTTAAGACGGGCCTGGGGACGTATCTTCTCTGTTTCGTTCAATACAGGAGGCTATCATTGCTTCCAGTACCGGTATATAAAATTCTTCGTTGCGCATGGGGAGTTGGGATCATACAGATACTTGTCTGCCAGGTCGGTGATATATGTAAACACCTTCTTGTCCACATTGGTCCGGTCGATTACATTGCGCATGGCTTGTTGGGCTGTTTCAAGCGGTACGTGGTTCAGCAAGTCGCAATAATCTGCCCACGCTTGTTCCGTTACTTCCGGATGGTGGATATAGTTGGTGTCGGCAAAGTTTACATTGTCCCAATAATGCTTGGCCAGAAAGTCGGCCCGTTGTTCCGGTGCTGTCATCATTTGCGGGATGGCGGGCATCTTAATAGCCTTAATGGTATCTTGCGGTGTTTCGCTTTTGCTTTGACTTGAAGCATTCCCGTTTTTACAGGCGCCAAGAAGAAGGCACAGAATGAGTATAAGGCTTATGTTTGTTTTCATGACAATTGGTTGGTTTAAACTTACTTTCGGAAGCAAAGGTATGAAAACTATGTGAAAAAACATACCGATATTCCGGTAAGTTTTGAAAACTGGATATGCGGCTTCGTATTTTTTATCGATACAGCCGACTTTGTGTGAATAGGGCTAAATAATCTCTTCCCTTCGGATGGAATCTGCATCGAATTTGTTATCTTTGCCCGTAGCATTGGTTATTTTTTAATAAAAGCTGATATGAACGCACCTGTTAAAACGCTCCGTAAGCTCCCGATAGGGATACAAAGTTTCGAATTTCTTCGCTCGGAAGGATATCTTTATGTCGATAAAACAGAACTGGTCTATCGTCTCGTAACGAAAGGGAAGCCTTATTTCCTCAGTCGTCCCCGGCGTTTCGGGAAGAGCCTGTTGCTTTCCACGCTTGAAGCTTATTTCAAGGGGAAGAAAGAACTTTTCGAAGGACTCGCTATCGAGAAATTGGAGCAGAACTGGTTCGAATACCCGGTGTTGCACCTAAGCTTGAATGCTGAGAAATATGACAGTAAGGAACGATTGGAAAGAATGCTTGAACTGCAACTGGAAAGTTGGGAAGAGATGTATGGAGTAGATAAAGGCACAATGACCTACTCCGGACGCTTCATTACCATTATCCGACGTGCATACGAACAGACCGGACGCCGTGTGGTCGTACTCGTAGACGAATATGACAAACCCATGCTTCAGACATTCGATAAACCTGATTTGCAAGAAGACTTCCGTAAAACGCTGACCGCTTTCTATACTGTACTCAAAGATGCTGACCCTTATCTTCAGTTTGTCTTTATCACCGGAGTAACGAAGTTTGCGCAGATGGGCATTTTCAGCACGCTTAACCAGTTGAATGATATCAGCTTTTGACCTTGAGTACAACACCCTTTGCGGCATGACACGTACGGAAATCGAAACCGTTTTTGTACCTGAATTGCAAGAACTGGCTCTCCAGGCTGAAACCAATTATGACGAAGCCGTAGAGCAACTCACCCGCCAGTATGACGGTTACCGCTTCACTCCTGAGAAAGGATTTACTCCCATGTTCAATCCTTTCAAGTGTGCTCAATGCCCTTGCTAAGTCGCGTTTCGGTGACTATTGGTTTGCCAGCGGAACGCCTACTTTTCTGGTAGAGATCCTAAAAAGACAAATTTTGACCTTCGCGAATTGGACGGTATTGAAGTCTCTTCTGCTTCATTGAGTGACGACAGGGCGAATATCTCCAATCCTGTTCCGATGATTTATCAAAGCGGATACCTGACTATAAAGTCGTTCGACCAACGTTTTCGTACATATACGCTGGGGTTTCCTAACGAAGAGGTGAAATATGGTTTCCTCAATTTTGTCGCCCCTTTCTATACTCCTGTCGCATCCACCGATACCACCTTTTATATCGGGAAATTTGTGCATGAACTGGAAACGGGCGAAACGGAGGCTTTCCTCACTCGTCTGTCCTGTTTCTTCGCCTGTTGGCGGCTTCGTCCATGCGGGTCAGTACGGAGATGTCGCGCAGTAGGCGGCTCAGACGATTACTTTGCGCGTAGCAACGTTCGAGGAATACGTTGATTTTCTCGCGTGGAATATTTTCGTTGTTCACGATGGTTTCCAGATACCCTTGTATGCTGCTTACGGGAGTTTTCAGCTCATGGGCGATGTTCTGCGTCAACTGGCGTTTCAGCCGGACTTGCTCTTCTTCCTGAGTGATGTCGTTGATGGAAATTTCGAAGCTGAGGTCCTGGAAGATGATACACTCCACGATGAAGGTCCGTCCGTTCTTGTTAATGGTAATAGACATCCGCTTCTCATCTTTACTGAGCGAACGTTGTTGCTGGTTCTTGTTTATAAAATGCGTAATCTCTTTCAGCTCACTGATATTGAAGACCTCTTCTGCCGTTTCCAGGTTGAGTCTGATATCAGATTGCCGTATTGGGTGAACAAGTTGTTTACCAATATCTCCTTTTTGTCTCTGTTGAATACGCCCAGTCCTTCGCGGGAGGTCTGAAGATGGGTGATAAGTTTTTCGCGCTCAATGTAGAGCGCCTCTTTCGTTTCGCGCAGGCGCTTGTATATCTGTATGATGTGTTGTGAAATCTCTCCAAGCTCATTGTGGGGGAAGGCCGACTGCATAGCCATTTCGATAGGCTCATTGCGGTCGGCACGCATAGCGAATTCGCGGAGCTGGCTGATGGAAGTGCCCAGCTTGGAGGTAAACTTGTAGAAGATGATATCAGCAGCAGTGATACGATACCGTGAACCAGATGTAGTGTGGGTCGGCAGCCAGATTGTTCATCAGGTTGACGTTGTAGGGGAGGGCTGAACGGATGATGCAGCCTTCGTAGGCGGTGGCAGAATAGAAATAGGTCTTGCCGGTGGTTTCGGAGATGCGCCGTAAGTCGTAGCCCTTGCCGTCTTTCAGCGCTTTCTGCACTTCGGGGCGTTTGATGTGGTTGTCCAGTTCATGGCTGTCGTTCTGGGAGCTGTCGAACAATACGTTGCCATGAAGGTCTACCACAGTGACGCGCAATTCCTTGTTCACATGCTTGGAGATGTAGCTGTCCAGCATGGAAGTCCATAGGCTGTCGGGGAGGTAGCGAAGCTCCTGGTGCAGTCTGTCGTTATAATCTTGCAGCTGCATGTCCAGCAGCTCCACTTTGTATTCCTTTTCCCGCTGATACTGGTAGGCGATGAAGCAGGCGGCGAATACGAGGAACAGCGAGATGACCGAAAGGAAAAGTTTCCGGCTGAAGGACAGAAAGTGTCTGTCGTTATTCGGCTTCGAAACAATAACCATATCCCAAGCGTGTTACGATACATTTGCCATAAACTCCGATTTTCTTGCGCAGACGTGTGATGTTCACGTCGATGGTGCGGTCCAGCACATATACTTCGTCGCTCCAGATGCGGTTCAGTATATCCTCGCGCGAGAATACGCGTCCTTTATTCTGCAAAAGCAGCAATAAGATTTCAAATTCTTTTTTGGTGAGCGGTGCCTCTTCGCCGTCAATGCAGACTTTCTTCTTGATGATGTCCAGTACCAGCGTCTTGTAGACAATCTGTTCCGGTGCATGTTCCGTTTCTCCTTGTCGGGTGCGTCTAAGTACGGCTTTGACACGTGCCGCCACTTCGCGCAGCGAGAAGGGTTTGGATATGTAGTCGTCCGCTCCCAGGTTGAAACCGGTCACGGTGTCATTTTCCGTATCTTTGGCGGTAATGAAGATGATGGGTATCTGGGCTGTCTTCTTGTCCTTCTTCAGCATGCTCGCCATTTTGAAGCCGGAAATTTCTCCCATCATCACGTCCAGCAGTAGCAGGCTGTAGCTGCCAATGTCCATTCTCAGAGCTTCTTCGGCGGAGTTGGCGGTATCCACTTCGTAGCCTTCGTTTTCGAGGTTGAACTTCAGAATCTCACATAAGTCTTCTTCATCGTCCACTACTAAAATCCGGTAATCGTTCATTGCTTTGTTGTTTATGTATGACAAGGATAAAACAATTCTCTTGTCACAAAGTTAAACTTTATTTCTTTTTATCGGCAAAAATAGTGCAAACCGAATGCAGAATTTTCATGTTTGCATGAAAACTTGTGCTGAGATGCAGGCCATTTCTACTTTCTGGGTACAAAAGTGAGGCTAATTTGTTACGGAATGATGAAACAAGTGTTACATTTGGGTTACATTAAATTCTCGTTTATCTAAAAGCCCTGTCACATATAAAATATTATCTTTGCTTCGTAAATATTGAATTGTATGAAAGAACTTATGTATATCAGGAGTTTCTCTAAAAGGCGTTTGCCGGTTATTGTGGGAACTCTGCTTTTAGTGATAATCGGCTCTGTCTGGCTGAATACGGCTCCTTTCCGTTCGGGCTTTGATATCGCGGATGAGCTGGGCGGTAATATATTCCCTTCCAGTATCCTTTCAGTGGCTACCACCGATGCTCAGGTCATAGTGCCGGTAGACTCCATGTATGTAGGTAATCCGAAGTCGTGCATCGCTGTCCGTGTCCGTTCGAGGAATGCTTATAGCCGGGTGCGGGTAGAAGTTGCGGAGACTCCGTTCTTTTCCCGTTCAGTGTCGGAGTTTGTGTTGGCAAAACCGCGTACGGAGTATATTATCTATCCTGATATCATATGGAATTATGAGGCTCTGAAGAATAACAACCAGGCGGAACCCATTAGTGTGGCCGTTATGGTAGAGATGAACGGTAAGGATTTGGGGCAGCGGGTGCGTACTTTTTCAGTTCGCAGCATTAATGAATGTCTGTTGGGGTATGTCACGAACGGTACTAAATTCCATGATACCAGCATCTTCTTTGCGGCCTATGTCAATGAAGAGAATCCGATGATTGATCAGTTGCTTCGCGAGGCGTTGAATACTCGCATAGTTAATCGCTTCCTCGGTTATCAAAGTACGGCTGAAGGGGCGGTAGACAACAGGTATATGCCCTATGGAATGTATTGCAGAAACGCAAATTCCGTTACAGTTCTGTGTCCAACACCAGCCTTTCCAGTAATGTGGTCTTTTCGCAACGGGTTCGCACGTTTGATGATGCACTGGAGTCTTCGCAGATTAATTGTGTGGATGGGAGCGTGTTGTTTGCCTCCTTGCTTCGCGCTATTAATATAGATCCTATCCTGGTACGTACTCCGGGACATATGTTCGTAGGGTACTATACCGACAACTCACATACGGACATGAACTTCCTTGAAACGACAATGATCGGTGATGTCGATCTGGATGACTTTCTTTCCCGATGAACAACTGGACTCCACGATGGTAGGCAAGTCGCAGAACGAAATGTCACTACTCACTTTCGAGAAATCGAAGCAATATGCTAACAAGAAGTACAAAGAAAACGAAGAAGGAATCCATTCCGGAAAGCTGAATTATATGTTTTTGGAGATTTCTAAAGAAGTACGGAGGAAAATACAGCCGATAGGAAAATGAAGAATTAAAAATGAAGAATTTGCGGTATACTTGCATAGCGCAGCAAAATTCATTCTTCGTTCTTCATTCTTATTAATTCGTATTTTTGCCCAAGTAATCATTTTAATATAAAAGAATGCAAGGCAAGAAATTTATCTCCCCCGGAGCGTGGTTTTCGATGAACTATCCGTCGGACTGGAACGAGTTTGAAGATGGCGAAGGCTCTTTTCTCTTCTATAACCCCGATGTGTGGTCGGGCAACTTTCGTATATCAGCTTTTAAAGGTAAAGCTTGATACGGTAAAGACGCCATCCGTCAGGAACTGAAAGAAAACGATTCGGCTTCGTTGGTGAAAATCGGAACGTGGGACTGTGCCTACAGTAAAGAGATGTTCCAGGAAGAGGGGACTTACTATACATCCCATGTATGGATTACAGGAGTTGACGATATTGCTTTCGAATGTTCGTTCACTGTACCTAAAGGCGGAGTTGTGAAGGAGGCGGAAGATGTAATCGCTACTTTGGAGGTACGTAAAGAAGGACAGAAGTATCCGGCTGAGCTGATCCCGGCCCGCCTTTCCGAAATCTATTTGATTAATGAAGCGTACGAATGGACGGTATCTACCGTGAAGCAGGAATTGAAGAAGGATTTTCAAGGAACAGAAGATGACTTCGAGAAACTCCAACAAATGATTGACAGCGGTAAGATCGGTTCGAAGAAGAAAGAGGAGTGGCTGGCTATCGGTATTACGATCTGTATAATCCTTGCGAATGAAGTGGACGGTATGGAATGGAAGACATTGATTGACGGTAACCGGGAAGCGCCGGTATTCCAATATAAAGATCGTATCATCGATCCGTTGAAACTGACATGGAGTAGAATAAAGGCTGGAGAATCTTGCACATTATTGAAGAGTATAAATCCGTGATTATTAATCACTAATCACTAACCAACTAATTACTAAATTACGTGGCTGTACCTTATTTACAGATAGATAACCTGACCAAGTCTTTCGGTGACTTGGTTCTTTTTGAAAATGTATCTTTGGGCATTGCCGAAGGTCAGCGGGTAGGATTAATAGCAAAGAACGGCAGTGGAAAGACTACTTTACTGAATATAATTGCCGGAAAGGAAGGTTATGATAGCGGCAACATTGTGTTTCGCCGTGATCTCCGGGTTGATTACTTGGAACAGGATCCGCAATATCCCGAAGAACTGACAGTGTTCGAAGCCTGCTTTCACCATGGTAACAGTACGGTAGAGTTGATAAAAGAGTATGAACGCTGCATGGAGACTGAAGGTCATCCGGGATTGGAGGATCTTCTGGTTCGTATGGACCATGAGAAAGCGTGGGAGTATGAGCAGAAAGCGAAGCAAATTCTTTCGCAACTTAAGATTCGTAACTTCGACCAACAAGTGAAGCATCTCTCCGGAGGACAGCTTAAGAGGGTTGCTTTAGCAAATGCGTTGATTACCGAGCCGGATCTGTTTATCCCTTGGACGAGCCAACCAACCACTTCGACTTGGATATGACCGAATGGCTCGAAGATTACCTGCGCCGCACCAATCTTACTCTGCTGATGGTGACGCACGACCGCTACTTTCTCGACCGTGTCTGCTCCGAGATCATCGAGATAGACAACCGCCAAGTGTATCAATACAAAGGTAACTACAGTTATTATCTGGAGAAACGCCAGGAACGCATCGAAGCGAAATCGGTAGAGATAGAGCGTGCGAATAATTTGTACCGTACGGAGTTGGACTGGATGCGTCGTATGCCTCAAGCGCGCGGACACAAAGCTCGGTATCGCGAAGATGCTTTCTACGAATTGGAGAAGGTAGCGAAGCAACGATTCAATAACGATAATGTAAAGCTGGAGGTGAAGGCTTCCTATATTGGTAGTAAGATATTCGAGGCCGATCACTTCTTTAAGAGCTTCGGTGACTTGAAGATACTGGATGATTTTCTCCTACATCTTTGCCCGCTATGAGAAGATGGGCATTGTAGGAAACAACGGTACCGGTAAATCTACTTTTATCAAGATATTAATGGGGCAGGTTGCGCCCGATAGCGGTACACTGGATATTGGTGAGACCGTACGTTTCGGATACTATTCGCAGGACGGATTACAGTTTGACGAGCAGATGAAAGTCATTGACGTTGTGCAGGATATCGCCGAGGTCATTGAGTTGGGTAACGGCAAGAAGCTGACTGCTTCGCAATTCCTGCAGCACTTCTTATTTACTCCCGAAACGCAGCATAGCTATGTCTACAAATTGAGTGGGGGCGAGCGCCGTCGTCTTTATCTGTGTACCATCCTGATGCGTAACCCTAACTTCCTGGTACTTGACGAGCCGACGAATGACCTCGATATTATTACCTTGAATGTGTTGGAGGAATATTTGCAGAACTTCAAGGGATGTGTCATTGTCGTTTCGCACGACCGCTACTTTATGGATAAAGTAGTCGACCATCTGTTGGTATTCAACGGACAGGGAGATATTCGCGACTTTCCCGGTAACTATAGCGATTACCGTGACTGGAAAGAAGCAAAATCGCAAAAGGAGAAAGAAGCTGAGAAACCACAGGAAGAAAAGACCGCCCGTGTCCGCCTGAACGAGAAACGTAAGATGAGCTTCAAGGAGAAACGGGAGTTCGAGCAACTGGAAAAAGAAATAGCGGAGCTGGAAACAGAGAAAGCACAGATAGAAGAACTGCTCTGCAGCGGTACCCTTTCGGTTGACGAATTGACTGAGAAGTCGAAGCGATTGCCTGAGGTCAACGACCTGATAGATGAAAAGACCATGCGTTGGCTGGAACTTAGTGAGATAGAAGGCTGATTTGCCACTCATTGAATTAGAAGAAGCCTGAAAATAATGTAATAACTTTGAATATATGACAACATATAACCTTGTATGACAAACTTAACTAATTATCATAGCCATTGTTTGTATTGTGACGGACGCGCCAATATGGAAGATTTCATTCGTTTTGCCATTAGTGAAGGCTTTACTTCTTACGGCATTTCCTCTCACGCTCCGCTTCCATTCTCTACAGCATGGACGATGGAGTGGGATAGGATGGATGATTATCTTTCCGAATTTTCCCGTCTGAAGGAGAAATATGCAGATAAGATAGAGCTTGCCATTGGACTCGAAATTGATTACCTGAACGAAGAAAATAACCCTTCTTTAGCCTTGTTTTCAAAAACTACCACTTGACTACCGGATAGGTTCTGTGCATATGTTGTACTCTCCAGAAGGGAAGGTGGTAGATATTGATACCCCGGCAGATCATTTTCGTGAATTGGTTGACAGGCACTTCGGTGGTGACCTTGATTTCGTTGTCCGCCTATATTATAAGAATCTGCTCCGTATGGTCGAGCTGGGAGGTTTTGATATCCTTGGTCATGCAGATAAGATGCACTATAATGCCTCTTGCTATCGTCCGGGATTATTGGACGAACCATGGTATGATGCGTTGGTTCGCGATTACTTCGCAGAGATAGCCCGGCGTGGTTATATTGTGGAAATCAATACCAAGTCTTATCACGAACTGGGTACGTTCTATCCGAATGAACGATATTTCTCATTCCTAAAGGAACTGGGTATTCGGGTGCAGGTAAACAGTGATGCGCATTATCCGGAACGGATTAATAATGGACGTGCTCCGAAGCATTAGCTGCTTTGAAGAAGACAGGCTTTACTTCAGTTGCAGAGTGGCATAACGGAAAATGGGAAGAAATGCCTCTGATAGAATAAAGAAATAGAATTTAGTCAATTCCAAATGCAGGCTCATAAACTGATAATTTATTTTGTTTATTAAGGAGGCGCTTTAGGCCATGATAAAATGTTTTGAGATGTTATTCAGTTCTTTTGCAAGCATTTGCCTGGAAAAACTCGTTCAATGTATCTTCATAGTTACCATGAAGCATAATATGATGATTTCCCAAAGCGGGATTCTTCAGAAAATACTCGGCTGGAGTATTCATGCGGATGCGTACTTGCGTGCGGCACATATTAATATAATTGGTATTTTCAGTCAATGTTCCAGTAGATAAGTAATATTCGTCCAGACATTCACCGCCGCATTTTATAATCGTTACGTCTCCTGTTGGAAGTAACCCTTGTATGGCAATTCCTTTTTCTGTCTCAAAATGATTGCGGATAATATATCTTTCCGTCTGTTTGAGTCCTATAGTGCAATGTGCCAGTATTAATTCATTGGTTCGCGTATTGATGGTGGATGGATTTGCCATGAATCCGTCTTTTGCCCGTAAGCGCCTTAACTGCCAGAAGAGTGAAGATAGACTGGAGATCTCCCTCACAGCCTGCCATGATACCGTCATCATTCAGCAATGACAATGCCAGACAGCCGGTCGTATCAATTTGATCAATCAGTTTAAAGCAGCTTAATGTCAGCGCTTCCAGCATTTTCTTCCTGACATACCTTTTTATCGCCCGGTACAGCCGCATGGATTTGATTAAATCTTCGGGCGTTCCTTCGCGACAGGCAAGAGCTTGCGATGCTACAGCCGCGCATGACGCTCCGACTTGCTCATCCGTTATTTGTTTAAATTGTTCGTAAATCCGTTCCAATGGAATATCTATATATTCGATTCCCCAACGGCGTTTTGCCAGAAGATAATCCACATTGCTGGCAACTAGCCACGAAGAAGGAGTACCGATGACTCCGATACGGTTGCCGAATAAGGAACGGTGGGCACGGAAATTATTATAAAGTGTATGTACACGTTGAATAATAGCAGGTAATTCTCCATGTAGAATTTCACTCTTCATTCCACGTCCCGTAACCATGTGGAGATTTCCAATGCGGCAGCAAGTGAGTTCTGCATGCCGTCTGCCAGTAAAATGGCGGGGCGGGGAAGACGTTCGAAGTGCTGGATGACCAGTCTTTCCACACCACCGGTAGCGATAAAAATGATTTTGAAATCATCACTACTAACTTGTCCATATCTTGATAATCGACGAGCTTTACGGTATAATATTTTTCAATTTCGCTTAGAATTGCTTCGTGCGAATTGCGTAGCGAGGCTTGTTTGTGAAGGATTGACGCGAATGAGATAAGGTGTATGGTCATTATGATATTGTTTTAAGTTTTCTGTATTACAAATGTATAGCTTTCTTTTCAATTTTTCCACTACGTTTTTACCCTTGATAAGGATTTTAAAGTTTTATGTCTCTGTATTCAAATTATTGCGTACATTTGCAGTTCCAAATTAAAAAAGTAAATAGTAATTAGTAATTTGTAGTTAAAATTATGCCAACCATATCCATTCGCGGAAACGAGATGCCTGCATCTCCTATCAGAAAACTGGCTCCTTTGGCAGACGCTGCCAAGCAACGGGGAGTCCATGTGTTTCACCTGAATATCGGACAGCCTGACCTGCCCACTCCTCAGGCCGCGATTGACGCGATACGCAACATCGACCGTAAAGTGCTGGAATATAGCCCCAGTGCCGGAAACAGAAGCTATCGCGAGAAATTGTGGGATATTATGCAAAGTTCAACATCAATCTGACGGCTGACGATATAATCATTACATCGGGAGGTTCGGAAGCGTACTTTTTTCCTTCCTTTCTTGCCTGAATCCGGGAGATGAAATCATTGTTCCGGAACCTGCATACGCCAACTACATGGCATTTGCCATCTCTGCCGGAGCAAAGATCCGTACGATTGCAACGACCATTGAAGAAGGTTTCTCCCTGCCGAAAGTAGAGAAATTCGAAGAACTGATCAATGAACGTACCAAGGCTATCCTGATTTGTAATCCGAACAACCCGACCGGTTATCTGTATACACGTCGGGAAATGAATCAGATCCGTGACCTGGTGAAGAAGTACGACCTCTTCCTCTTCTCTGACGAAGTATATCGTGAATTTATTTATACCGGCTCTCCTTATATCTCTGCCTGTCATCTGGAAGGTATCGAGAATAATGTAGTGCTGATCGATTCAGTTTCCAAGCGTTATTCGGAGTGCGGAATCCGTATCGGTGCATTGATTACCAAGAACAAAGAGATACGTGACGCTGTTATGAAATTCTGTCAGGCTCGTCTGAGTCCTCCTTTGATCGGCCAGATTGCTGCTGAGGCTTCTCTGGATGCTTCCGAAGAATATGCCCGTGAGACGTATGATGAATATGTCGAACGGCGTAAATGTTTAATCGACGGATTGAACCGTATTCCGGGGGTATATTCTCCGATTCCGATGGGGGCTTTCTATACCGTAGCCAAACTCCCCGTAGACGACTCGGACAAGTTCTGTGCATGGTGTCTTTCTGACTTTGAATACGAAGGCCAGACCGTATTTATGGCACCGGCTTCCGGTTTCTATACTACTCCGGGCTCCGGCATCAATGAAGTGCGTATCGCCTACGTATTGAAGAAAGAAGATTTGACCCGTGCGCTTTTCATCCTGCAAAAGGCGTTGGAGGTGTATCCGGGAAGAACGGAATAGGAAATAAGTATTAAGTAATAGGTATTAAGTATTAACCGTAGACGCTGGTTGGCGTATGAGATATTATAAGATTGATAATATATCATAAGGTAATGACTTAATACTTAATATAATACTTAATCCCTAATCTCTAAATAAGCTACGGCTAATACTTAATACCTAATACTTAATACTTAAAAGAATTGTCATTATCTCTTTTTATAGCCCGTCGTATTTATCGCGAGAGCGATGGTGGAAAACAGGTTTCACGTCCTGCGGTCCTCATTGCTATGGCTGGTATTGCCATAGGGTTGGCTGTTATGATTATTGCGGTGGCGGTAGTCATAGGGTTTTAAAAGTGAGGTAAGGAATAAAGTCATCGGGTTCGGGTCGCACATTCAGATAGCGAATCTGGATGCGGTCAATTCTTATGAGACTCATCCGATAGCGGTGGGGGGACAGTATGATGACTGCTCTTTCCGGTTATCCCCAAGTAAGCCATGTGCAACGTTATTCTACCAAGCCGGGGATGATAAAACGGATGATGCTTTTCAGGGAATGGTACTGAAAGGGGTCGGACCGGAGTTTGATCCGAGTTTTATGCAAGAATATCTGGTGGAAGGAGAGATTCCTGTTTTCAGTGATTCGGCTTCCAGTAATCAGGTACTTATCTCCAAGGCGCTGGCTACTAAAATGAAGCTGAAGTTGGGAGATAAGATATATACCTATTATATTCAGGATAATATCCGTGCCCGGCGCTTGACGATTGCAGGCATTTATCAGACCAATTTCTCGAGTATGATAATCTGTTTTGCTGACTGACCTTTATTTGGTGAACCGTCTGAATGGCTGGGAACCGGAGCAGGTGAGCGGAGTGGAGCTGCAGGTGCGCGACTATGATAAACTGGAAGATATCACTTACGAGATAGCCGTTGATACGGATAGTCAGCGGGATAAGTTTGGAGGTGTGTATTATGTACGCAACATCGAGCAACTGAATCCCCAGATATTTGAATGGCTCAATCTGCTTGATCTGAATGTATGGGTAATCCTTTTCCTGATGATAGGAGTTGCCGGCTTTACCATGATTTCCGGTTTGCTGATTATCATCATAGAACGCACCAATATGATCGGAATACTGAAAGCGCTGGGAGCCAATAATTTTACGATTCGCAAGACTTTCCTTTGGTTTGCCGTCTTTCTCATCGGCAAGGGGATGCTTTGGGGCAATGCGATTGGACTGGCATTCTGTTTTATCCAGTCCCAATTCGGGATATTTAAGCTCGATCCGGAGAATTATTATGTTGATACGGTATCGGTTTCTTTCAATGTCTGGTTTTTCCTTTTGATCAATGCGGGTACGTTGCTGGCATCGGTTCTGATGCTGATCGGACCTTCTTACTTGATAACGAAGATCAATCCTGCAAGCTCCATGCGGTACGAGTAATCTTCTCTTTTTCTTTTCTTTTTTTTGCTGCAAAAATAATTTAGACCGTAGCGTGATGTAGAGTGAATAATATGTCTATATTTGCGCCCGATTTACTTAATATCCTCTTGTAGGTTTAATTTTTTAACCATTATGAATAATGTGTTAATTCTGTTGGATAATCCGGATGACTGGAAGCCGTATTGTGAGACGAAAAGTATCCTGACTGTTTCCGACTATCTGAAGAACAAGCCGGTTGAAAAGACCGGAAGTTAGTTATTAATCTTAGCAATGATTACAGCTATAACTCCGAAGGGTATTACTGTTCGTTGCTTGCCCAGACGAGAGGACAACGGTGATTCCCGATGTTGACATCATCAACAAACTGGAGACGGGGACAGGAATCCGCATGGACCGAAGTCTGCAGGCGTTGTGTTATCAATGGATTCAGAAGAACGGGATCAAAAGATGATATCTGGTATCTGAATATCTATTTCGGGAAATGCCGTGAGAAAGGGCTGGGAAAGAGTGGCCCGCTTCATTTTCGAGAACTATCCCTGTCCGTTGTTGAGAGTCGCTCTGAACACTCATCCCAAGAATCAGATTGAAAGTATTCAGTTCTTGCCTTTGAACCGGTTGGATGATGAGGAACAGGACTTTTTTGCCAATACGCTGGATAACTTTAATAAGAAAATATGGCGTGCGCCTAAGTCGGCAAAAGCTCCGAGATATAGCTTGGCGGTACTGATCGATCCGAAAGAGAAATTTCCGCCCAGCAACAAAGGCGCTTTGCATAAACTCTCCGAGGTGGCCAAGAAGATGAATATCCACGTCGAAATGATTACAGAGGATGATGCGATGCGTCTGTTGGAATTTGATGCGCTGTTTATCCGGACAACGACCTCGCTGAATCATTATACATTCCATTTGTCACAGTTGGCTGCCCAGAATGGGATGGTCGTTATTGATGATCCTTGTCTATCATCCGGTGTACCAATAAGGTTTATCTGAAAGAACTTTTTGAGAAGGAAAAGATATCTGCACCGAAGTCTACATTGATTTTTCAATCCAATGAGAACTCGTTCGAACAGATCAGTGAGCAGGTTGGTGCTCCTTTTATCTTGAAGATACCGGACGGTTCCTATTCCATTGGCATGAAAAAGGTGTCCAATGAAGAAGAACTGAAAACAAGTCTTGAACTTCCTTTTCGAGAAGTCGGCTATCTTGCTGGCACAGGCATTTACTCCAACGGAGTTTGACTGGCGTGTCGGTCTGCTGAACGGAGTACCTTTGTATGCCTGCAAGTATTATATGGCAAAAGGTCATTGGCAGATTTACTGCCATTATGATTCGGGCAGGAGCCGCTGCGGACTGGTGGATACGATTCCTATCTATCAGGTGCCGCGTGTGGTACTGGATACGGCGATAAAGGCTGCCAATCTCATCGGGAAAGGCTTGTATGGAGTGGATTTGAAGATGGTCGATGATAAGGCTTACGTGATTGAAATCAACGATAATCCGAGTATCGACCATGAACTGAAGATGCGATTATCGGTGACGAAATGTATTACCGTCTGTTGAATCACTTTGAGCAGGCACTGGAAATGAAACATTATTAATGATGGAACCAACGATACACCTCCGTCAGGCAAAAAGCGGGAGACATTCCTGCCATTCTGGAGATAGAGCAGGAATGTTTTCAGGAAGATAGTTTTTCGAGAGAACAGTTTGTTTATCTGATCTGCCGTTCAAAGGGCACCTTTATGTGGTGGTGGAACAGGAGCGGATGATCGCCTATGTCTCATTATTGTTTCATGCGGGAACCCGTTATCTGCGGATATATTCGATAGCTGTTCATCCGGATTGCAGAGGAAGGAAGCTGGGACAGTTGCTCATGGAGCGGACGATTGAGACAGCTCTTGAATGTAAGGCGGCAAAGATTACGCTCGAAGTAAAAGAGTCGAATACGCCTGCCATCAAGCTATATATGAAAAATGGCTTTATTCCCGTGGGAGTAAAGCCAAACTATTATCATGATGGTTCGATGCGATCTATATGCAGCGGCCCATGTAATCAGCAGTTGCCTATCTTCTCATAAAGTCTCCTTTCCTGCGTAAGGAGCGGTAAAGTTTGAATTTGAGCGACTGGATGGGCTGGAGGATATCGAAAACCGGCAGGGAGAAATAATATTTCCTGTCTCCGCCCATTTCTTTGGCTGTCCGATTAATGATGATTGCCTGTACGGTATAGCGGAACAGCCAGATCAGTAATGCAATTCCGGCAGCCAGCCAATGGTTGTTGAGGATGCCGAATACAAGACCCCGCGATGCAGGCAGCGTAAAAACAGCAGACGGGGAGAAAGTCTCGAATCCTAACAAATAGCGCTGTGCACCGTGATA